>Ga0315316_10001614_pt1 | contig 15994 bp, 13 predicted proteins | sample M160m3416metaG_FD_203702 | JGI IMG/M metagenome (GOLD analysis project Ga0315316, IMG submission 203702) | Ammonia-oxidizing marine archaeal communities from Monterey Bay, California, United States - M1 60m 3416 | ecosystem: Environmental > Aquatic > Marine > Intertidal zone | place: USA...
AAATGGATCGTTGAGAGAGTTTGTTCGCTGGATCTCAAAGCAAGCGGAAGCGAATGTCAAAGTAGCTGAGGGTGCTCTATCAAATAGCGAATTGAATGCTGTCCGGGTCATGACAGTTCATGCTGCGAAAGGACTTGAATTTCCTATCGTTGCCCTCATGGGCTTGCAAGCCGGTGTGCCGGCGTTCAAAGGTAATTCGATCATCAAAGAGGAACTTGGTCAGCCGATCATGGCGGTTCGATTGGGCACGGCAGATCTCGGCATTGCAACCGCCGATTTTGCAGATCGATTAGAGGCAAGCAAGGAAGATAATTCTGCAGAACAGGTACGACTTGCGTACGTTGCAGCGACCCGAGCCCGTGAGCATCTCGTCGTTAGTGTTCATAGATCCGATAGGGACAGATCGACGTTGGCAGCAAAGATTGCTGATTTAGATGCACAGAACACAGTTTCGGAACCATTCAACATATTAAGCGAAATCACAGACCATCAGCCTAAACCGGATTCGACTCCGAACTTTGCCCAACCATTTTCGCTGGGTAATCGAAAGAATTGGTTCGATGATCTGGAAACTGTTGTTGAGCAAGCGAAGTACCGAGGTTATGTCACGCCCTCGGAGTTAGCCGATCACACTATGTTCGTTGCTCCAAAACCCGAAGATAATAGTGAATCGACCGAGTGGAACACAGCGCGACGTGGTCGCGGCGGAACCGATGTCGGCTCTGCGGTTCACAGCGTTCTCCAAGACATAGATTTTGATGACGACTTTAACTTGAACGAACTGGTTATCCAAGCGGTTGAGGCTTATAACATTCCCGATCTCAAAAACGATGTAGCACTTTTAGTCCGCAACGTGCTGTCGAGTCCGAGTGTAGCCGCAGCAACTGGTGAAAATAGCTGGAGTGAGGCGTGGATCGCCACCGAGGTGGAAGAGGGAATTGAGATCGAAGGATCGGTCGACCTAATGGTTCAGCACGAAGACGGTTCCATCACAATAATCGACTACAAGACCGACCGGGTGCAAGGTGAATTTCTTGAAGAACGCGCTCGAGGATATGAAAATCAGTTGGCTGGATACGCACTCATACTAGAAAAAATGGGGATGAAAGTACGCAGCGCTGTTCTAGTATTTGCAAATGGCGGAGTCGGTGATACCGCCAGAGAGTATGTGGTTGAGGATTTGGAAACAATCAAAGAAGCCGCTCTCTGCAAGATTCGTGACGAAATTCAGTCACCAATTTCTTAGTGATTGGGTCGTAATAACCAACCTTGTCGACAAAGTCAGGTTAAGATCGGCTTCAGAATATTTTCAATCATAATTCGGAGGCATTTGATGGGTTTGCTAGACGGTAAAAAAGCTCTGATCACTGGCGCACGAAAAGGTATCGGCAGGGGGATTGCCCTCACGCTCGCAAACGAAGGAGCCGATGTTGGGATTAACGACATCGTCGACGATGAAGTCTCGCAACGAGCAGCCGAACTTGTTTCGAACAGGGGTGTCAAAGGCACGTTCCATGTTGGGGATGTGAGTACTGTCGCAGGTATCAACTCCGTAATCGATTCATTCATCGCTGAGCATGGGCGTATCGATATTCTTGTCAACAACGCAATCTTCCCTGATCAGGCACGACCGTTGTTCGATACGGATGAAGTTTTCTGGGATCGAATGATGGATCTTTCGTTGAAGGGCTACTTCTTCGGATCGCAGCGCGCCGCCAAGGAAATGATCGATCAAGGTACGGGTGGAAGTATCGTTTGCCTCGCCAGTGTTCATGCGTACACAGCGATCCAAGATTGGACTGCCTACGGTACGGCCAAAGCCGGACTTCGTCGAATGGTCAAGGGCTTTGCTATAGATCTCAAAGGTCACAACATCAACGCTAACTGCATCGCTCCAGGCGCCATTTCTAATGTTCTACCAGATAGTGATGCTGATGATGTAATCGATGGCGCCCCGCACGACCCTTCGCGATTCACCGCACATCTACCAGCTGCAAAGGGTGGGCTACCAAGCGATATTGCGAACGCCGTGTTGTATTTAACTTCCGAACTAGGACAATACGTCAACGGAGAAACGATTCTGGTCGATGGCGGAATGATCGCCACTAAGACCATGCAGGACTAAGACGAGCAAACACAAGGAATCTAGGAACCTATGACCACGAAGCTTCTTGAAGGTAAGAAAGCGCTGATTACTGGCTCACGTCGAGGTATTGGCGCGGGTATTGCTCAACTGTTTGCCGAGCATGGAGCCGATGTTGGGATTAATGACATCACTAGAGACGACGAAGCGGATAAGACGATCGCTTCGATCGAAGCGATAGGTCGAAAAGCATCATGGCATAAGGCAGATGTTGGCAATCGTGATGATCGCACCCGTATGCTCGACGAATTCATCGAGAAGCATGGTCGTATCGATATCCTCGTCAACAATGCTGTTGCTTCCCGAGATATGCATTTCACCAAGATCACAGAGGAATTCTGGGATCATCTGGTCGGGCATGCACTGAAGGGTTATCTCTTTCTTGCTCAGGGAACGGTGAATCGTATGATCAAACACGGTCACGGTGGAAGTGTCATCAACATCAGTAGCGTCCATAGCTATCGAGCTTGGCCACACGATGGGGTGTACGGAATCGTTAAGGCTGGCCTAAACCGTATGGTGCAATCGATGGCACACGATCTTGCTGGTTCAGGTATAACCGCCAACTGTGTTGCGCCTGGCTATATCGATAGCAGAGTGTTGCCGCAGGAAGAAGAGCACACACGTGCCAATGATGACTATCTCGGCTCTGCGATCGGCTTCATCCCGAGTCGCCGAGGAGGACTTCCGAAGGATATTGCTGGTGCTTGCGTTTTCTTGGCATCTGAACTTGGGGAGTACGTAAACGGTCAAACAATAACTGTTGACGGTGGCTTTCTGGCCGGTGGTGTACCTCAAGATTCGCAGCCGCTCGAACCGGGCATGCCGGGAGCCGCAGAGTAACCATGTCGGAGCAAGACAAGTTCAGCGACATACGGCACGTCGAAACGAAGGAAGAACGTCTCGTTTATTCGACGCCATGGTTCGATTTCTACTACGACGAAACGGTTCGTAGCGACGGTCAACCCGGCAACTACTCTTGGGCGCGTATCCACTCTGGTAATGGCGGCGTGATGGTAGTTCCAGTGACTCCTTCCGGGCAGTATCTGCTGATCAGAATTTATCGATATCCGGTGAAAAAATACATGTGGGAATTTCCAGCAGGGATGATCGAAGACGATGAAATGGCAGTCGAGTCAGGCGGCCGTGAACTGGAAGAAGAAACTGGCGTGAAGGCTGACAGTGTTGTCCTTTTGGGCTCCCAAACTCCAATTAGCGGATTCGTAGGCGATACGTTCTACACAGTGCTGGCGAACCTGCCTGAAATCGAGTCGGTCGATATTATCCCGCAACTTGATGAAGGCATCGTTGAAGCGAAGCTTGTCACTCGGCAAGAAATTGTGGCGATGGCGGCAAGTCAAGAAATCGAAGACGGCGTAACCCTGATGTGCCTAGCCCGATACTGGGCGCATTTGGAACTTGACGGCTGTGAATCTGGTGGAGAAGCATGAAAGATATTTACTCGCATATTGAATCGAACGTTGATGAATCGATCCAGCAGCTGTTCGAGCTTGTTCGCCAGCCATCGATATCGGCGCAAAAAGTTGGCTTTGATACAGCCCCTGGTCTGATGAAAGACCTACTTGAACGTAATGGATTCGAGGCTTTTATCATTCCCGTGCCAAACGACGGTCTTCCAACCGTCTACGGCTACATGGCGGCTTCCGAAAATCCTAAAACAGCGCCGACCTTGTTGTTCTACTGCCACTATGACGTGCAACCTATTGACCCGCTTGAACTCTGGAACACCGATCCATTCGAGCCTACACAAATAGGTGATCGACTTTATGGTCGCGGAATGTCTGACGACAAAGGCAACATCGGTGCCCGACTCGCAGCAATAAGGGCGTTCGTCGATGAGAGAGGTGGCGTGCCGTGCAACATCAAGATGTTCTGTGAAGGTGAAGAGGAATCAGGCTCGATAAATCTTCCAGATTTGATTGCTGAGCGAGGAGATGATTTCAAGGCTGATGCATGCATTTGGGAGGGCGGCGGACGAAATCTTAATGGCGACCCATTCATGTATCTAGGACTCAAAGGCGTCCTTGGCGTCGGCTTAAGCGTGAGTATGCTTTCTGGCGACGCACACTCATCATATGCCGCCATATTGCCGTCGGCTGCTTGGAGGCTTCTTCAGGCTCTGCAGACTATTAAGGACGTTGACGAACGTATTCTGATCGACGGATTCTATGATGGAATCACCGAACCGACTGCCGAGGCGATAGCAGCGGTAGAAGCGCTTCCCGACGACGCACCGGAATGGCTCGATACATTCGGAGTTTTGGGCTTCGTTAAAGGACTGGATGGTGAAGATCTCCGCAAGCAGCTCACGTTCCAGCCTACAGCGAATATCGCTGGACTCGACTCGGGGTATCAGGACGCCGGTCTGAAGACTGTCCTTCCTGCTGCAGCGAAGGCAAAATTGGATTTCAGGCTCGTTCCTGAGCAACGTCCTTACGACATTTTCGACAAACTTCGAAACCACCTCGACAAGCACGGATTTGAAGACGTCGAAATCGAAATTCTCGGTGCTGTAAATCCTTATCGAACCGATCTAAATTCACCGTGGGTGCAATTAGTCGCTGAGACAGCTGAGGAAATTTACGGTCGTAAACCAGTGATGACTCCCAATATGGCGGGGACTGGTCCGATGTTTGATTTCGGCGACACTCTAGGTATGCCGATCGCCACTTCGGGTATCGATCATCCCTCTCACAAAATTCACGCGCCAAATGAAAATATCACGATTGATGATTTTCTATTTGGTGCCAAACACGCTGCGTTGATAATTGAACGATTCGCCCGCGACTGGGGTTAGATCCGCAAAACCACCTGTAGAATTGGCGAGTTTTGTTGAACCTTTAGCCGGAGAAAGCTTCCGCACATGGCCGTAATTCAGCCCACGCCTGACCACGTATTGGACAAGGCGACCATCGAACAACTCAAGCGAGTGAACACCACTGCTGTCGTCGACGTTCTTGCCCGTAACGGCTATGAGCCTCACTACGTCTACATGCCGAACGTTCGAACGATGAACCCCGGGCAAAGACTCGTCGCTCGGGCTATCACCGTTCGATTCGTCCCCGCTCGCCCCGACGCTATGGCAGAAAAGCCGGGTGGAGAAGAATCACCGGAGTTCGCAGCATTCGAACTGGCCGGTCCCGGTGACGTAATCGTGATGGAATCGATGCGCAACAAGCGCATGTCAATTGGCGGCGACATCAAGTTCCTACGGCTTAAGCAGCGCGGAGTCGATGGACTGGTTTGCGATGGAGGCATTCGCGATATGCATACCGTTCAAGATTACGGTGTTGGAATGTGGGGACTCGACAAGACATCGAATCTTGGAACACGCGTTGGAACACCTTACTCGACGAACGACACGGTCGCTGTTGATGGCATTCTTGTTCGACCTGGCGATTACATTGTCGCCGATGACGATGGCGTAGTCGTTATTCCGCGAGTAGTTGCATCAGAAATCGCACTAAAGGCAATTGAGTACGACGATCTTGAAGAGTGGATCAGGGCACGGCTCGACAAAGAGCAGCTAACGCCCGGTTTGTACTACCCACCTGATGATGCAGTCATTGCCATGTACCGGAAAGAAAAGGCAGAAAACGTGGGTGGCTAAAACTCGACTTCGATATCCAGACCGTCGTAGGCGTATTGGATATCGAGACCTTCTGACTCTTTCAGTTTGGCAAGTTCGGCGTTTACAGGAACGTGATCGATGTCGTGTGTTGCATCTATCAATAGGGTGCGTATTGCTCCGAGTCGACGCGCTTGGACGATCGCCTCTTCAACAGTGAAATGTGTGCCGTGAGTTCGAGCGGGTCGTAATGCGTCTAGCACTAGAATTGTCGACCCTCGGACTAGATCTGCGGTTTTCTCAGAAATCTTAGAAGCGTCAGATATGTAACTAACATCGCCGAAGCGATATCCGAAGCATTCCCAGTTCTTACCGTGTTCGACCGGAAGCGGGGTCAACTCTAAACCGTCAGCAATGAACGATGTTGAATCGATCGTGGTGAAATTTAGTTTCGCTACACCGCCGCCGCCAGTTTGTTTGCTGCGGTCGACCAAGTAGTAGAACAACTTCTCAACGACCTGAAGATCGACTTCACGCAGGTAAATCGGTAACGACTCTTGGGCATTGTTCGTCCAATCCCTTAGACTGTCGAACCCTCCCACAGCATCAGCATGGGCGTGTGTGATGACCAATGCGTCTATAGTGCGCACATCAAACTTTGGGAACAGTTGTATCGCAGATTCATAAAAGAACTTCCCTGCATCGATAACGATGTTGCTTGTGCGGTCATCGCTGAATTTGCGCTGGATAAGTAACGACGTATTACGACGACGATTTGGAGAGCCGGGCTTGACAGCGTCGGGACAAACCGGACAGTCGCTGTCTGGATTTGTGAGACATGAAACTCTCGGCACACCTTCGGATGTACCGGTACCCAGAAAAACGATGCGAGATTTTCCTGCCAAATTTTTCTCAGTGACAGAATCTAGGTTTGAGTTGTTCTTAGTTGTTCCAGAAATTGTCATGATCAAAGGATACCGGTTACGTGGCCATTTATTGAAGGTTATTGGAATCGACTCAGGGCGGGTTCATGCCCTTCGAAATTCTCATGTCTATTGTCGTCAGGTAAGACCTACACTTTGCTTAACCTGAATTGTGCAACTAGCGGTAAACTTTGTGCCGTTAAGGAATTTATAATCGTCTGCATAAACAGTTCTGCCACAGGTGCAGTATTAGAAGCAAAGAAAATCATATGAAAAAGACCATTCGCGGCGAACTAAAAAAGAAGCTTCATGCGGGAGAAGTTGTAGTTGGACCATTCGTCATCGTCCCTTCAGTCGCGATGATCGACACGCTCGGTTATGCTGGTATGGACTTCTGTATTCTCGATACCGAGCATGGTTCACTTTCAATGGAGACGGTAGCCGATCTTGTTATAGCGGCTCAGGGCACGGGCGTTGCACCTATTGTTCGAGTCGGCGGTAACGAAGAATGGCCGATTCTGCGGGCTCTTGACATCGGAGCCGACGGCGTGCAAGTTCCTCAGATCAACCAGCAGTCAGATGCTGAGAAAGTCGTTCACGCTGCTAAGTATGCCCCTCTGGGGGAGCGCGGTGTATCTGTATTCACTCGAGCGGGAAACTACTACAAAGACGATGCGGTAGACCACCCGGCGCGTCAGAACGAAGAAACTATGACGGTCGTTCACATTGAAGGTCAGAAGGGCTTGAACAACCTAGAAGAGATCATGACCGTTGATGGAATCGATGTTCTCTTTCTTGGACCCTATGACATTTCACAATCGCTGGGTGTTCCGGGTGACGTTCGCTCGAAGATCGTTGAAGATGCACTCAAAGAGGCAGCATCAAAGGCTCGAGCGCAGGGCAGGGTGATAGGTTCCTACGCCAAGGACGTTGAAATGGGCAAATGGCTCATCGACCTCGGAATTCAGTACTTGTCGATCAATGTCGATGCCACGATTTACATGCAGGCGTGTGAACGCATCGCTCGGGCTCTTAAGTAAGACATGGTTACCACGCCGGTAAATCGGTCAATCTAATGCTCGCTCCAAACCGTTAGAAACTCGGCATGGTCGACTCCTGACGCCACTCCCATGTGTTTGTTCAATTCAAGGGGTTTCTGTCGTAATTGGCGATAATCCTGGCGAATATATCTAAAATGACCTCTGATGGAATGCCAGAGGAGGTCGTACTCAAAGTAAATCTTCGTTCGGCTTTATACCAAATCCGGGTTCATTTTCGATCTGAATGTAGCCGTCAACAGGTTCAGGAGCACCGATCCAGAGATCGTCTTTGTTACCTCCACGAACGCCCGGGAGTATCTCTGCGAAGTCTTCACATGCAGTTGGTGCGATCAAGTGCAGACCCCACGGCTCGGCACCACGATGAGGCACGACTTTAGCGTTGTTTGCCAGCGCCAGGTCTACGATTTGTAATCCGGCTGTTATGCCACCACACCATGTGATGTCTGGCTGCCAGATGTCATACGCCTTAGTCCTCGCAATATCTGCGAAACCATGGGCTGTAAATTCATGTTCTCCACCAGCCATATTCACCGGATAAATCTTGGTGCGTAGTACGCCAAGTTCTTCGAGGTCATCCGGTGTGAGTATGTCTTCATACCAGTGGATACCGACATGCTTTAAAGCATTGTGCATTCTCAGGGTAATCTCGGAGCTCCATGTCATATAAACGTCGAACATCACTTCAGCATCTTTGCCAAGTGAGGAGCGAGCTTTTTCGCCCATGGCCACGCCAGCGGCCTCAGACTCATTACCCTTCCACTGGAAAGGGAATTTTTGGGCAGTGAACCCGAGTTCAGCGTAGTAATCGGTGTCAGACCCCGTTGCGTAGCAGCGTATTCGATCCCTGATTGTGCCAGCGAGTAAGTTAGCGACCGGTTTCATTTCTGCTTTGCCGAGTGCATCGAATAAAGCAAGATCGACTCCGCTAAGTGCCATGATCGCCACGCCTTTACGGCCATATGGAATAGATGCTGTGTAAAGAAAATCCCAAATGTCCGAAATATCGGAAATCGAGTCGAATGATTTACCTACGAGAATCTCGGTGAAATGACCGTTCACTATCTCAACCGCTGCTTTGCCGCCGCCGCCGTAGCCCCATCCGATTTGGCCGGTATTGGTTTCAATACGGACGATGATCTGCCACAGGTGAGTACGCCACGAGGGAGCTGTGTGCTGATAGTTCGGGTAAACGGCACTAACGGATTTGATTTTCAATCGAGGTTGCCTAACGATTTAGATTTGACTAATTCTCATCTTAGGCAGAGATAGTATCCCGACATCCTTGTTTACGACACCCGAAATCGCACTGACGCGACACTGAACATAATGTGATGGTCACGCAATTTCAATGCGCACCCCAAAGTAGATTTGATTGGGAACGTTGGTCGTGACTTCGCACTACAGACATTCAAAATACTCGCCATGATGATCGGTTTTGACGTGTGCATCGTCTTGGCAATGAACGCAAATTCTGAAAACCATCACTTAGGTCCCTTCCGTTTTTAGGAGATGTGAATAACGCAGAAAATGGCTCGCCTCTAAGTTACGGGCATTAGGCGCCGTATACGTACATTCATCAGACACCAGTTACTAATTGCACAGTAGTTTTAGTCTGTCGCTTTTACGTTTACGAGTAGCTGAGAATTTACTGAGAATTTACGGGTGAGAACATTCGTGATGCGACCTGCACTAACGCAAATCCCAAAGCACCTACGCCAGCGATGATCGCGACAGCCATCGGTGCGCCCATAGATTCGGCAGCTCCGCCCATCGATAAAGCTCCGAATGGCATAAGACCGATAACGAGAAATCGCACGCTTACTACTCGACCACGCATGTAGTCGGGAGTCATGATTTGGACCACGGTCATATTCACAACCATGAAACCGGTTGTTGCGAAAGCGGTAATCATGACCAAGAGAATCGACAGCGCAAAGAATGGCGACAGAGCAAAAGCCGTAAGAGCTGCGGCTGCAAGAAGCCCAAATGACAGTTCAAGCTTCTGGTGAGCGATGCTTTCTCCGATCATAACTACGCTGATTGATCCAAACAACGCTCCGAACCCAGCTGCAAGCATGAGCACACCTAAACCAGCGGCACCTACTCCAAGCACATCTTCCGCAAATACGGGCATCAGTGATTGGAACGGTCCAACTGTGAGTATCATCACCATGGCGCCGAGCATCAAAAATCGTAGTGTGGAATTCTGTAATGAGTAGGCAAGACCTGCCTTTACGTTTTCTAGGATAGATCCCTTCGCATCGTTGACGCTCGAGTGTTTGGTTGGTTTGAGGGTGGTGTACAGAAAAATTGCAGGTAAGACGACAACCGTGCTTACACCGAGCGCCCACGTGGAACCGAGTAACGGCAGCATGGCGCCACCGATGGCTGGACCAATGATCTGCGCAGAGTTGTAAGTCGTAGCTGAAAGACCCACTGCTGTTCGCATTTGTTCACGGTGAACAAGCCCTGAGATCAGTGCTTGTCTTGATGAAACCGCCAGTGAGAAGGCTATTCCGTTGACGACTGAGACAGCGATTATGTGCCAAGGCGCCATTATGCCTGCTGCCGAGACACCCAATAGAACTGCGAAGCTGCTCAGCATAATGACGTCGGAAATCATCGTGATCTTCTTGCGATCGAATCGGTCGGCTAACGCGCCGCCTACAAGTGACAGGAACAGCATCGGCATCATCATTGCCGCTGTCACCATTGTTACCAATAGAGGTGATTGCGTGAGATCGTACATCATCCAACCACGAATCAACATTTGCATGTTGAAGCCTGTAAAAGATGCAAAACCGGCTACCCAGTAACGTCGGTACTGGCTGTTGCGAAGTACACCTAGAGGATGACCTCGTCGTAAATGTCGGACCGGCCGTGAGTTTGTCGTGGATCCATCGACTATTTGCGTAGTGCGTTGTCGGTGGAGCATTCGTAGGGTTGCCGTAGCTAGAACTCCGTCGCTGTCCGGTGAATAGGATAGGCGCTGTATCTAGTAATCTTTAGTAAATAAAGATAAGAAATGGCGTAATCGCCGTTCTCACTATTAACGCTCGCACTTCACTCCCCCAATTCCTATACATCTGACCCCAAAATTTCGGGTAAATCGCTCAATATGTCAAAAATTTAACTTTTGGTCAGTTATCGCTCACTAACGCTGCTTGGGATGATTGAACAGGTCAGTTTTCAAATTTTGTGGATAATTCATCTAATTGGTTATGTGAATTAGCGTTTACGGTCATACAATAATCAGGTTGCTTTATTCCGATATTGGAATAAACGACAAGGTTGTGGGTGGCGCAGTAGTATTGCGACCGCTTTGGGAGACCGAAGTTGACAACACTACACAAAAGATTTTTCGGAATTTTTAGGATTTATTGGATAGACTTATTTTAGTCGGGGTGTGGCGCAGCGGTAGCGCACTCGCTTTGGGAGCGAGGGGTCGCAGGTTCGATCCCTGCCACCCCGACCAATATAGAATCCCAACAAAGACCCAGCTCTTGGCTGGGTCTTTGAAGTTAAGGTTTTTGAAGTATTGAATAAGTAATTGTTATAGAACTATGGGTCCTGCCACGGCACTGAGTTCAGAGAGAACCTGAGACAGAGTGTGAACCTATGATGCGTTTAAACGTTAGCTATTCTTGAGAACAGAGCATATGTCTGGCATTTAAATCTGAATCGTAGTTGGTAAAATGCACCAGTTTTCGATTCGTAAAACATTCGATTCAGTGCCAGACGCCTATTTAACAGAGAACAAATAATGAAATTCGCAGATTTACTCATGCAAGATGCAGCCCGACGTGGCGTCAAACACGTATTCGGTTTGCCTGGATCAGGATTTCCAATGGATGCAATGGAGGCTGGTCGAAAGGCAGGAGTAGAATTTGTTCATGTTGCCCATGAATCTTCTGCTGCCATCGCTGCTGCATATTATGGTGCGGGACTCGATACTGCCGGACTAGCTATCGGTGTTAAAGGTGTTGGTGCTGCGAACATGGTCGGTGGTGTGGCGAACGCATTTTTCGAGCGTATGCCCGTGGTGTGTGCATTTGAAGCCGGCCCAACCGATTCAGATACCGAACTTGTCCAAGTGACAGATCATGGCGCAATGTTCGGATCGATCACTAAGTCGTACGGCACACTTGAACGATCATCTGCCAACAAGATACTGCGTGACGCGATTGCAACCGCTACAGATGGAAGACGAGGACCAGTGGTTCTCGATTACCCGTCGAATTTCGACGATGACGATTGTGGTGATATTCTCGCTCCGCCAGATGAATACATCGAGACGGCTCCCGATACTACTGCACTAGAAAATGCCATGGAGTTGATCTCTTCGGCAAAGCACCCGATGGTAATAGTGGGAGCTGATGTAGCGACAACCAATGCTACGTCTGAACTTCTGGAATTTGTTGAGGCTATAGGTGGCGTAGTGCAGGTCAACATGGATGCCCGAGGGGTGTTTCCTGAATCTCATCCACGCTTCGCGGGTGTGATGACCGGAAACTATGTCCCAAATACTGTTGAGGGCGAACTGCAAAAGCTTTGTGATCTAGCAATATTGGTTGGTGCGGATTCTTTGATGACTCATGCCCCATGGGGCTTCGATATGCCTGCTGTTGAGCTCGTGTCCCGAGCTGACTACAACACCACGGTTCCGAATCCAGAAGTACGTGTAAATGGCTCTCTAAAAGAGTCGCTTCGAGCACTCTCGAAAACTGATAGTTCTGGTGTGTCTATAGAAGAAATCGATCTAGCGAAACAGAATGTATTGAAGTACTTCGAGCGACCCAGCGCTGCAAAATTTGCCATACAAGATATCGTCGCCAGTTGTCGTGACACTCTGCCTTCCGAAGGTGTTGTGATTTCCGAAACAGGAGCGTTTATACGTATGCTCGAACACCTATGGGAATTTGACCGATTCGGCAGTTTTCTCGGAACATCCGGAGGTCGCACTATGGGGCTGATGATTCCAGCGGCTCTTGGTGCAAAAATGGCGAACCCGGATGTTCCGATGATTGGGATTGGTGCTGACGGTTCTACTTTGATGCGGTTGGGCGAATTTGAAGTATTCGCAAGAATGAACGTGGCCATACCGCTAGTGATCGTTAACGATCGGGCACTTGGAACGATGAAATCTCGTCAGGTATCGAGGGGGTTGCACGCGTTCGGGCTCGATCTAGCCCCTGTAGATTTTGCAGCGATGGGACGTGCTGCAGGTCTGGACGGTGTAATAACCAAGTCACCCAAAGAATTCGATGCAGCGTTAAAAGCAGCAATGACATCTGACAAAGCAACAGTAATCGATGCTCGAATTGATCAACAGCCGTACTGGGATAGTTTTGCACTATCTATCGGTGCCATACCTGAGGGTTAGTCATCGATCATCAGGAAGTGTGGTCGGGATATGAAAAGGACTCCTCAGCAAATGGAGAACGATGCTATTCCAGCCCGACCGTAGGTAACGGCAAAAGGTTTTTTTCACATAATCAACAGTAAACGGACATTGGAGAAAATAACGATGGCAGAACTGCGACCGAACCGTACGAAAGAGAAACTTGCGGCTGGAGAAATCGTCACGTGTTTGGCTGGAGTGGACACACCTTACCTCGTCGACTTTGTAGGACATATAGGGGTCGACGCAGTTTGGTTGGAAGCCGAGCATGGTCCCGTCAGTTTTGAGGATGTAGGTAATTTGTCACGGGCTGCCGATCTGTGGGGGATGACCCCCATCGTTCGAGTTGGGAGCACTGACTACAGCACTATTTACCGAACTCTTGATATGGGAGCCATGGGTATCGTAGTCCCGCACGTTGACACAGTAGAAGACGCTCGCTCTGTGGTTGAGGCTACTAAATACGCGCCTATCGGACGCAGGGGAATGTACCAACCTCGCCAGTCATTTGGTGTAACTGATTACCTCGCCAAAGCCAATGATCAATCAATGTCTATCGTTCTGATTGAAGATATTCAGGCAGTCAATAACCTTGATGAAATTCTCGCTGTTGATCACATCGACGTCTACCACGTCGCTCCAAGTGATTTAGCACAGTCAATGGGTTACATCGGCAATGACGAACACCCTGACGTGCAGAAGGTGATAGACGAATCCATCTCAAAGATCATTGCTGCAGATAGAACTGCTGGAACGACGGTATCTGCTAAAAACGTTGGTAAATTTAAAAATCAAGGCGTCAAGTTCTTTTACACAAATTTAAATGGCTGGATCATGTCTGGCGGTAAACAGTTTTTTAACGCCCTTCAAGACTAAGTGCCTCAAGCTTTAGCACGTCACTAACAATCGACGGTAGCGATTACGTAATGATGTAACAGTACTGTTTGGATGTATGAAATCAGAAGCTACAAATAACGGTTCCGCTGAGAATGACGACCAGATCTCCGAACGGTCTGAAATTATCTCAACTGTTCATACGGACTCGCGTCAGAGCTGGCTAAAAGGTCGGATCAACCTGTGGCGTGAATCTGGTCTGATTTCTGACGAACAATCCGAATCGATTATCAACTTTGAAACATCGCCTAAAGCTCCCATCCGACTCGGGGCCCGGTTCAGTCGACTGATAGTCGTCCTCTCGACTCTCGGCGCCATCCTAATCGGAGCAGGGATCATCTCCTTTGTCGCTGCCAACTGGCAAGGCATTCCAGCTATGGCAAAACTAGGCTTTCTCATCGTGGGTCAAACCGCAACGTACTGTGTCGCTTACCAGTTCCAATTTGTTCGCGGTTACCCACGGGTAGGTGGAGCGATCATGTTCGCAGGGGCGGCTTGGTTTGGAGCTAATGTATTCCTCGTGGCTCAAAGCTACCACCTCTCTACCGGTAATCCTGATCTGTTGATCTGGTGGTTCATCGGCGTATTACCTCTCGCATACATCGCCCGATCAAAGGCAATAACGGTTATGGCGGTTGGTATTTTCGTTGTTGGTATTTCGTGGAAAGCGGCGTCGCAAACCGATGATGCAGTGAGCGGACTACTTGTGACCGCTATTCTGTTGTTTACAGGTGCGGCGATCTATTCGGTTGGTCTTGCACACATGCAAAGAGCGAGCACAAAGTTCTTCACAGCGCCCTATTTGGCTGGTGGAGCACTTCTGATGATAATCGTGACTTACATGTTCACTTTCGATGGATTGGTGAACGATACTGCACAAAACTCCGAGCTAAAAAACTTTGAAGTTTCCAGTGGATACATAGCAATCGCCGGTGTTGTATCTGCAATCGCGATCGTTTCACTTTTACTGGCCAATTGGAAATCGATTAGATTTGAAAAACGACTTTCTGTCAAATTGGGAGAACCAGCAATAATCACGTTGACCATCATCGCCGGCTGGTTTATCGCAATCCATATGTTCGAATCAGCCGCACCATACATCGTATTATTCAACTTGCTATTGGTAAGTCAGATATTCGGCATTATCACTCTCGGTGTAATTAACAAACGTGAAGCATTCGTAAACATCGGAATAGTGTTCTTCGTCATCGATATTTCAACCCGTTATATCGAACTTACAAATGGCATGCTCGGTACGTCAGTTGCGTTCATTATTGGCGGTCTGCTGCTGCTCGGCGTGGGCTATGGCATGGAGCGCACAAGGCGTAGGTTACTACGCCAATTCGGGATGATGGAGGTCACACAATGAGTTCCAAACTCAAACGTCTCTTCATCCTCGTAATAGTAATACAAATCGTATTCCTGCTCGGATTGGTAGGCTATCGGGAAACGATTCTTGCTTTTGGCCGGACCGCCGTATTACAAACCGTCCCGGTCGACCCACGCGATCTTTTTAAGGGCGATTACGTCACTTTACGTTATGAAATTAGCACTCTCGGCAGTACGCCGGTCAATCAAGATTCGGCAAAATTCCTACTGTTGGGTGACATTATTACAGGCGATACGGTGTACGTAGCCCTCTCAAATATCGATGACGACGAATTCTCTCTAGATGTTCAAACTGGTGAACCATCTGCTCGAACCGATCTTTTCATAAAAGGACAAGTTACTTCTATAAATAGTGATGTGATAACCGTCGATTACGGTGTCGAACAGTACTTCATTCCCGAAGGGAGCGGTCTTGAAATCGAACAAGCTGTTGACCTAGAGGTTAGAGTCAAGATCAATCGTTCAGGAACAGCGGCGATTGATGCCCTCATCGTCGATGGTGAGGATTGGGCACCCTAAAACACGTTTCTGACATAACCAAGCTGCTCAAGCAGATCACATACGCATTATCTATTTCAGGCCTCGTAGTTTTCC
>Ga0315316_10001615_pt1 | contig 15993 bp, 10 predicted proteins | sample M160m3416metaG_FD_203702 | JGI IMG/M metagenome (GOLD analysis project Ga0315316, IMG submission 203702) | Ammonia-oxidizing marine archaeal communities from Monterey Bay, California, United States - M1 60m 3416 | ecosystem: Environmental > Aquatic > Marine > Intertidal zone | place: USA...
CAAGATGGACGGGACGGCGAAGGGCGGTGTCATCGTCGGACTGGCCGACGAGTTTGGCATTCCCGTGAATTTCGTAGGGGTCGGCGAGGGGGTCGAGGACCTGCGAGACTTCGATTCGGAGGAGTTCGTCGCCGCGCTCTTCGGGGACGATTGACGAGACCGGGGCTATTCAGGGGCACCGGGGACAGGCGGAGGAGAAGGCGCTCATGGCTGGATTCGTGCTCGCTCTAGATCAGGGGACGACCTCGTCCCGGGCGCTCGTCGTGGACGAGCGGGCCGAAATCGTGGAGGTGGCGCAATTCGAGTTCGCTCAGTCCTTTCCCGAACCGGGTTGGGTCGAGCACGACCCGGAAGAGATCTGGCAGAGCCAGCTTCGTGCCGCCCGGAGTGCTCTTGATCGAGCGCAGGTCTCCGCTCGAGACCTGGTGGCCATCGGGATTACGAACCAGCGAGAGACCACGGTCGTCTGGGAGCGCGCGACGGGGGAGCCAATCCATCCGGCGATCGTGTGGCAGTCCAGACAGTCGAGCGGGGTGTGTGATCATTTGCGCGCTGCGGGGCTGGAAGCGGAGATCAAGGCGCGCACTGGCCTGTTGATCGACGCTTATTTCTCGGGAACGAAGATCCGCTTCATCCTCGATGCGGTGGAGGGGGCCCAGGCGCGAGCAGAGGCGGGAGAGCTCTGCTTTGGGACGATCGACACGTGGCTCGTCTACAAACTGACCAAGGGGCGCGTCTTTGCGACGGAGCCGTCCAACGCCTCGCGCACGTTGCTCTTCGATATCCATCGCGGTGAGTGGGACGATTTCCTGCTGGGCGCGCTGAACGTTCCGAGGGCGATGTTGCCTGAAGTGCGGGACTCCAGTGGCGACTTTGGTGAAGCGGACCCGGAGTGGCTTGGGCACGCCGTGCCCATCGCAGGGGTTGCGGGCGACCAACAGAGCGCGCTCTTTGGCCAGGGCTGTGTCGAAGAGGGGCGCGCCAAGAATACGTATGGGACGGGATGTTTTCTGCTCATGAACACGGGGGACCAGCCCGCGCGCTCGGAGAACGGACTGATCACAACGGTCGCGTGGCGGCGGTCGGGAAAGCTCGAATACGCGCTCGAAGGGTCGATCTTTGTCGCGGGCTCAGCCGTGCAATGGCTCCGGGATGGTCTGGGGTTTGTCGATCATGCCTCGGAGACCGAAGCGCTGGCCAAGAGTGTGGCGGATAGTGACGGCGTCTACGTCGTGCCCGCCTTCGTCGGACTCGGCGCACCCTATTGGGACGAGCAGGCGAGAGGCACGATCGTGGGGCTGACGCGAGGCGCGACGCGCGCGCATCTGACGCGAGCGACCCTCGAGTCGATCGCTTTTCAGACTCGGGACGTCGTGGGGGCGATGGCGCAGGACGCGAACATTGCACCGAGCGTGCTTCGAGTGGACGGCGGGGCTTGCCAGAACGATTTCTTGATGCAATTCCAGGCGGACATTCTCGGCTTGGCCGTAGAGCGACCGGCGAATCTCGAGGCGACGGCGATGGGCGCGGCCCGCCTGGCGGGTTTGGCCGTCGGACTATGGAGCGGGGCTTCCGATTTCGAGACGAGCGCGGAGGGAGGCGTCCTCTTCGAGCCCTCGATGTCGCAGGACGAACGCGATGCCCGGTATCGGGGCTGGCGCAGGGCGGTCGAGCGTTCGCGAAGCTGGGCGCAAGAGGATTCCGAGGGGGCCGTTTGAATCGGCCGCTCGTGATTGCCCATCGCGGTGCCTCCGGCGATCGCGCCGAGAACACCTGGCCCGCCTTCGAGCGGGCGGTCGAGCTCTCGGCGGACATGATCGAAACCGATCTTCATTTGAGCCGGGACAAAGTCGTGGTGATTCACCACGACGCCGCGCTCGAGCGCCTGGGAGCGGAGGGCGAGATTCGAGATCGGACGTCCCAGGAACTGGGTGCCCTGGACGCTGCCCCGACCGAGCCCGGGGCTCAGCCCATCCCGACCCTGCCCGAATTGCTCGATCGGTTCGGGGATCGTGTCTCCTTCAATCTAGAACTCAAGCGGGGGCTCGATCGAGTCTACGACGGGCTGGAGGCACAGGTCTTGTCGGAGGTCGAGGGTCGCGGGCTGCTCTCGCGGACGCTCTTTTCTTGCTTCGAGGACTCGGTGCTGGCTCGGCTGAGGGCTTGTAGTGACGCGGCGCGCCTGGCCGTTCTGGTTTCCCCAAGGGAGCCCGCGCGTGTGCTGGAACGCGCCGCGCAGGTCGGGGCCGAGGCGGTGAACCCACATGCGATGCTGGTCGACGACGCATTCGTTCGTTCCGCACACGGGGCCGGGCTTTCGGTCTACCCGTATACGGCCAATGCGCCCGAGGAAATGAAACGGCTGTTGGATTGTGGGGTAGACGGCGTCATCACCAACTTCCCGCGTCCGCTTCGGGAGTTGATCGACGCGCGAGCGGCGGGCAGGGGAACGCCTGGAACGCAATGATGCAGCCTCTTCAGGTTGACTTTCAAGAGGCCTTGCTTTAGCGTCTAAAGCTCGAAAAACGTTGAATATGCAGAGACTTAGCTTTTGTTGCGATGCGATTGGACTTCGATCCGGGCACAGGGCTCGGGGTAGCCGGCGTTCGTCGTGAGGGCACTTCGAACGGGATCGGGAACGGGAGCGCGAACGAGAGAGTGTTGGAGCGGGGCAGGCTCCGGGCTTCTACTCCTCCTCACGGTTCCCCTGATCTCCTGACGCAGGCCGCAGCACGGCGAGTGCTGATCGACGGCCCGAGGTCGCACGACCGACACCGGGCCAATCTCGGTAACTAATTTCGGTAACTAAGACACGCTGCTCCCCTGCTGGTCTCGTCTTTCCCGTCCCGCTGAAGTGGCAGGTTGGTTAGAGCACGGAGAGGGGGAGCGGGTTGGCGGTGGGGGACGCGATGCCGAACCCAAGGTCGAGCTAGGTCCAAACGAGGAACGAGTCTTCCCCCGGGTTCTCGTCCTCACCCCAGACAGCCCTCGTCGGTTCTTCTCAGCAGGAGGGGCGGGCGCAACGACGAAGAAAGCCGGACACGCGCATGATGCGATACGGACTCCCCGAAAAGCAGGGCCTTTACGATCCCGAACTCGAGCACGATGCCTGTGGCATCGGCTTCGTCGCGGATCTCAAGAGCGCCGCAAGTCATACGATCGTCGAGCAGGCGACCGAGATCCTCTGCCGCCTGACCCATCGGGGCGCGGCGGGCTCCGACGAGGCGACCGGTGACGGCGCGGGCATGCTGATCCAGACCCCCGATAAGTTTCTGCGGAAGGTCGCGGATGCGGCGGGGTTCGGTCTGCCCGAGGCAGGCCGATACGCGTCGGCGCTGGCCTTCCTGGCGACGGATGAGGCGGAGCGGGCCCAGCAGGTTGCGATCCTCGAAGAGCAGATCGCGGCGGAAGGGCAGACGCTGCTCGGCTGGCGAGACGTGCCGACGGACCCCTCGGCGATCGGTCGGATCGCCCGAGAGGGAATGCCCGAGATCCGACAATTCTTCGTCGCGGCGGCGGAGGGGATCGATCAGCCGGCGTTCGAGCGAAAGCTCTACGTGATCCGTCGACAAATCGAGAACGGGATCGACCGGCTCGGTTCGGCTTTCCACGTCCCGAGCCTCTCCTCCAAGACCTTCCTGTACAAGGGCATGTTTCTGGCTCACCAGACGCCGGAGTTCTTCCCCGACCTGCAGGACGTAGACCTCGAGAGCCGAGTGGCGCTGGTTCATCAGCGCTACAGCACGAATACGTTCCCCACCTGGGATCTGGCGCAGCCCTTCCGCTACCTGGCCCACAACGGCGAGATCAACACGATCCGGGGCAACCAGAACTGGATGAACGCGCGGGAAGGAACGCTGCGGTCCCAGCTTTTCGGAGATGACCTACGCAAGGTCTTCCCCGTGATGCGCGAGGGGACGAGTGATTCGGCGCGCTTCGACAACGCGCTGGAGTTCCTGCATCTCGCGGGTCGCGATCTGCCGCAGTCGATGCTCCTGATGATCCCGGAGGCATGGGAAAACGACTCGTCGATGAGCGAGGAGCGTCGCGCTTTCTACGAATACCATTCCTGCATGATGGAGCCGTGGGACGGCCCCGCTTCGATGTGTTTCTCGAATGGAGACGGCGTGGGCGCCGTTCTGGACCGAAATGGGCTGCGCCCATCGCGCTACGTGCTCACCAAGAGCGGCCTTCTGGTGATGGGTTCCGAGGTGGGGACCCTGCCGATCGATCCCGCAGACGTGGAAGTAAAGGGGCGTCTCGAGCCCGGGCGCATGTTCTATGCGGACCTGGACGAGGGGCGGATCATCCAGGATGAAGAGCTGAAAGACCGCTACATCCAGCGCCATCCGTTCAAGACCTGGGTGGAAACGAACCAGATCGAGCTCGGGGATCTCGGGCAAGTCGGTCTGGTCCATGAGCCCAACCCAGAGATTCGGCTCTCGCTCCAACAGACCTTCGGTTACACGCTCGAAGATATGCGGTTCCTGCTCGCGCCGATGGCCTCCAACGGCAAGGAGGCGTTGGGGTCGATGGGAGAGGATTCGGCGCTGGCCTGCCTCTCGGACAAGCCGCGTCTGCTCTTTTCCTATTTCAAGCAGAATTTTGCGCAGGTGACCAACCCCGCCATCGACTCGATCCGAGAGCGCCCGGTCATGACCCTGGACTCGACGCTCGGGGCCGAGAAGAACCTGCTCGAAGAGACGCCGGAGCACGCGCGTCTGCTGCGACTGCACCGCCCGGTACTCCGCGACGCGGAACTCGAGGCGATCCGGCAGATCGATGCGACAGGCTTTAAGTCGACCACGCTCTCGACGCTCTACAAGGTGGGGGACGGCGGAGATGGCCTGCGCGCCGCGATCGACCAGCTCTGCCGAGAAGCGTCCCAGGCGATTGAGGCCGGAACGAATATCCTCGTCCTCTCGGACCGAGGCGTCAGCCCCGAGCTGGCGCCGATCCCGTCGCTGCTCGCGACCGGTGCCGTGCATCACCACCTGATCCGCGAGAATTCCCGGACGCGCTGTGGGCTGGTCGTCGAGACCGGCGAAGCGCGCGAGGTCGCTCATTTCGCGCTGCTCATCGGCTACGGAGCGGGGGGAGTCAATCCCTACCTCGCATTCGAGACGGTGCGAGACATCGTCGAGGATCGGACCTTCGTTTCAGAGGATCTCGATGTCGAGGTCGCCGAGGAGAACTACCTCAAGGCGATCGACCTCGGTCTGCTGAAGATTTTCGCGAAGATGGGGATCTCGACGCTGCAGAGCTACCGGGGCGCTCAGATCTTCGAAGCGATCGGCCTCGGCGAAGAGGTCGTGAAGCTCGCCTTCGACGGTACGCACTCCCGAGTCAAGGGGATCGGCCTCGACGTGATCTCCCGCGAAGTCGAGATGCGGCACGACCGAGGGTTCCCGGAGAACGAATACGAATACCCGGAGCTCGACCCCGGCGGGCTCTATCAATGGCGGCTCAGGGGCGAGCAGCACACCTTCAACCCCGAGTCCGTCGCGAAGCTCCAGCACGCCGTGCGCGAGGAGAGCTGGAAGAGCTTCGAGGACTACACGCGCGTCGCAGACGATGACGCGGTCCGCATGCGGACATTGCGCGGGCTACTGGACTTCAAGCTCGATCGGGATCCCGTTCCGATCGAAGAGGTCGAGTCGGTCGAAGCGATCGTCGTGCGTTTCTGTACGGGGGCCATGTCCTATGGCTCGATTTCGGCCGAGGCCCACGAGACGCTCGCGATCGCGATGAACCGCCTCGGCGGGCGTAGCAACACCGGAGAGGGAGGGGAAAACCCGAAGCGGTGGTCGCCCGACCCGAACGGGGACTCGCGCCGCAGCGCAATCAAGCAGGTGGCTTCCGGTCGCTTCGGCGTGACCAGCGCCTATTTGGTGAACTCCGACGAGATGCAGATCAAGATCTCCCAGGGAGCCAAGCCCGGCGAGGGGGGGGAGCTGCCCGGACATAAGGTCGACCAGATCATTGCGGACACCCGCTACTCGACCCCGGGCGTGGGACTGACCTCGCCGCCGCCTCATCACGACATTTATTCGATCGAAGACCTTTCTCAGCTCATCCACGACCTCAAGAACGCGAACCGCTACGCGAACGTCAGCGTGAAGTTGGTCTCCGAGACCGGCGTGGGCACGATTGCTGCGGGCGTCTCCAAGGGAAAGGCGGACGGAGTCCTGATCTCGGGCCACGATGGGGGCACGGGGGCTTCGGCGTTGACTTCGATCAAGAACGCCGGCTGTCCCTGGGAGATCGGTCTCTCTGAAACCCAACAGACCCTGGTGCAAAACGACCTGCGAGGCCGCATCAAGCTCCAGGTCGACGGTGGGTTCAAGACCGGCCGCGACGTCGTGATCGGGGCGCTGCTCGGGGCCGACGAGTTCGGGTTCGCGACGGCGCCGCTGGTCGCGATGGGCTGCATTTTGATGCGCGTCTGCCATCTGAACACCTGTCCGGTGGGGATCGCGACGCAGCGTCCGGAGTTGCGCGAGCGCTTCGCCGGCCAGCCCGAGCACGTTACGAAGTTCTTCTTCTTCATCGCCGAGCAGACCCGGCAGCTGATGGCGAAGCTCGGTTATCGAACGATGGACGAGATGATCGGTCAGGCGGATCGGCTCGAGATGAGGAAGTCGGTCAATCATTGGAAGGCGTCTTCGGTGGACCTCTCCGATCTGCTCCACAAGCCCGATCTACCCCATGACGTGCGCAATACGGGTACCCAGGACCACGGGCTCGAAAAGGCGCTCGACATGCAGATTCTCGAGCTCGCCGAACCCGCGCTCGCTCGGGGCGAGAAAGTGAAGATCGAGCTTCCCGTCGAGAATACGAACCGTACGGTGGGGACGATCCTGGGGTCCGAGGTCAGCCGAAAATACGGCCTCGAGGCCTTGCCCGATGGCACGGTGGAGATCGAGCTGCGGGGATCCGCGGGTCAGAGCCTCGGCGCCTGGCTGCCCAAGGGAATTCAGATCCGGGTGACCGGGGACGCGAACGACTATACGGGGAAGGGACTTTCCGGGGGGCGAGTCATCGTGCGCGCTCCCGCCGAGGTGACCTTCGAACCGACCGAAAACATCATTGCGGGCAATGTCCTCCTCTACGGGGCGACTCAGGGAGAAGCCTTCTTCCACGGGCTGGCGGGAGAGCGTTTTTGTGTGCGCAATTCAGGAGCCCACGCCGTCGTGGAAGGGGTCGGAGACCACGGCTGTGAGTATATGACGGGCGGGCGGGCGATCATCCTGGGTCCGACGGGTCTGAACTTCGCGGCGGGGATGAGCGGCGGGATCGCCTACGTACTCGACGAGTCGGGCGATTTCCCAAACCGCCTCAACCCGCTGGCGGCGGTCGACCTCGACCCGCTCGGCGAGGATGACGTCGAGTACCTGCAGAATATGCTGCGGAGACATTTCGACTACACGCGGAGCGGTCGGGCGGATGAGATCCTGCGCAAGTGGGATTCCTACGCACCGAAGTTCATCAAGGTGTTTCCGCAAGAATACCGGGCCGCGCTCGCGGCGATGGAGAAGGGCGCGTGAGCGCCCGGTAGAGACTGCAGCCCGACGCGCGGGCCGGCCCAGAGCTGGTTTGCGCGCTCCGAACCCCCAGACGACCCGACGAGTCGAGGCGAGACGACATGGCCAAGCCCACTGGATTTCTCGAGACCCAGCGAAAGAACGTGAGTTACCGCGACCCGAGCCAGCGGATCGGGGACTTCAAGCAGGTGATGCTCGAGGTGCCCGACGAGACCCTGCAATCCCAGGCCTCTCGGTGCATGGATTGCGGCATCCCCTTCTGTAGTAATCCCAACAGTGGCCGGGGTGGCTGCCCGCTTGGCAACGTCATTCCCGATTGGAACGACCTCGTGTACCGCGGCAAGTGGGAAGAGGCGATCAGCCGGCTGCACTCGACGAATAACTTTCCTGAGTTCACGGGCTCGATCTGCCCGGCGCCGTGTGAGTCGGGCTGTGTACTCGGGATCAACGATGACCCGGTCACAATCAAGAACATCGAGTTCAAGATCGTGAGTCATGGCTGGGAGAACGGCTACATCAAACCCCAGGTGTCCGAAAAGCGGACGGGTCGCTCGGTGGCCATTGTGGGCTCGGGACCCGCGGGTCTTGCTGCGGCGCAACAGCTCGCCCGCGCGGGACACAGCGTGACGGTCTTCGAGAAGAACGATCGGATCGGGGGGCTGCTCCGCTACGGGATCCCCGAGTTCAAGATGGAGAAGTGGATCATCGACCGGCGGGTCGAGCAGATGAAGGAGGAGGGCGTCTCGTTCCAGACGGGCGTCCAGGTGGGCGCCGATCTGAGCACGGCGGATCTCCGCAAGAGTTTCGACGCGGTGCTCCTCTCGATGGGGGCCGAGCAGTCGCGGGATTTGCCCGTAGAGGGGCGTGAACTCGACGGCGTCCATTTCGCGATGGAGTTCCTCCCCCAATCGACCAAGCGGGTCCTGGGAGACTCTCTGCCCGCCGAGGACGACATCCTCGCCGAGGGCAAGCACGTGGTCGTGCTGGGAGGCGGGGATACCGGATCTGATTGTGTGGGGACGAGCCATCGGCAGGGTGCGGCTTCCGTGACCTCGATCGAGTTGCTCGCAGAGCCCCCGCACGGCACGAACCCGGCGACGCCCTGGCCCATGTGGGCGATGATCGCGCGTGGGTCGAGCTCGCACGACGAGGGTGGGACCCGCAAATACGCCATGATGACGAAGTTCTTTTCGGGGGAGAACGGCCGCATCCAAAAGCTTCACGGCGTAGAGGTTCGCTTTGGCGACCCCGACGAGTCCGGGCGACCGACGATGGTGGAGGTGCCGGGGAGCGAATTCGAGATGGAGGCGGATCTCGTGCTGCTCGCTCTTGGCTTTCTGGGCCCCGTGCAAGCTGGCCTGATCGAGGAACTCGGACTCAAACTGGATGCACGGGGGAACATCGAGGCGCCGGTGAACGATTACCGTACGTCGGAGCCGGGCATCTTCGCTGCGGGCGATTGCCGCAGAGGGCAGAGCCTCGTCGTCTGGGCACAATGGGAAGGTCGTGAGGCTGCGCGGGCGGTCGACGAGTACCTGATGGGCGCCTCGCGGCTTCAACAGCGAAACACGATCGGTAATTTCCCCGGTTAACTCGCGTCCGCGTCCCCGCGTCCCCGCGTCCCCGCCCCCGCCCCCGCCCCCGCCTTCGGGCGTGATCTGCGGCTGGAACCGGTTGCGCGCGATGGCTCCGTTCGAACGGAGCGCGCGCCCCTTTGCTCCGGATCGTGTAATCTAATCGTGATCGACGATGTGATTGGCATCGACACGAGGACGGGGGGCGAACGTTGGCGAGAGACGTTTTTCAGGATGCTCGGCCCGGTCTGGGATCCAGCAGCGACGCAAGTCTCGGTCGAGGTCAATACGATTTCGAGAGACTCGAAGCCGCCGTAGACTTTCTCATTGCAGAGCATGAACGCCTTACCAGCGAGAAGAGCGAGCTGCTCGAGGAACTCGTGGAGCGGGAGAGCCGCCTAGCATCGCTCGAGTCCCGACTCGCGCACGAAAAACGAAAGCGCCAAAGCGCGCTCGCCGGCGTCGACAACGTTCTAGATCGCCTGGGTCAGCTTCGCTCTGCGACGCTTGGAGCAGACTCCGCATGAGTGACGAGGTTTCGGAGGGGGCGGACGTCTCGATGGATCACAGCCCCGTCGTCGTGGATATTGCTGGGCACGAGTACAAGATCCGAAGCGACGGAGATCCGGACGCGCTGCGAGAGATTGCGGGCTACGTCGACCGGGCGATGGCGCGTGTCCGCGACAGGACGGGGACCGTCGACACCCTGGACGTCGCGGTGTTGACGAGCCTGAACCTCGCCAGGGAGATCCTCTCGCTGCGTGAGGAACGTACGCCCCAAGGCTCGACAGCCGTAGATGGAGAGAAGCTTCGTGACCTGATCGGACGGGTCGAAGCGGCGAGTGGGTCGGACACTTCGGGCGGGGTGGATGAGCGAACGTCCGGCTCGCGCGAGGCGGGGGCCGCTCAAGAGGGACGGCAGTCTGCGCGGACTCTGGAGCTACCGAGCGTGGAGGCGCTCAGGGAGCGTGCTGCTGCCGCTGACGCCCCGGACGATTCCGAGCTGTCCAGTGAGGTGGCTGAGCCGAGGGCCGCTTCGGGCGGCCGCGACCGGGCCTCTTGAAGGCCTTCGCCACCCTCTGAGGCGCGCACAGCATGGCTGCCCCCGATCGGCATAGAGCCAAGGGCTCCTTGCGAGATCGCATGATTCGTCGTCTGGCGAAGGTATCCGTCTCGGAAGCGGAGGCGGCTGGACAGTCCGTCGCCGCGCGACTGAGCCGTCGCCGTTCTTGGCCCGATCTCGAGGTCATCGCGCTCTTCGCGAGTCTCCCGGGCGAGGTCGAGACGGGTCCGGTGATCGAGATCTGCTGGAGGGCGGGTAAGCGGGTTCTTCTGCCACGCGTATTGGAGACGGGCGGGCTGGAATTCGCGACCTGCGCGCCGGGCGAACCGCTCGTTTTGGGTTCTTTCGGCGTCAGGGAGCCCTGCGAGGATGCGATCGTCACGCCGATCTCGGAGGCCGACCAGGTCCTTGTTCCGGGCGTGGCCTTCGACCGGCGCGGCGGGAGACTGGGCAGAGGGAGGGGCTACTATGACAGGGCCCTGGCGGGGCTGCAGGGCCGGACGAGTAGGCCGCTTCTAACGGGGGTCGGCTTCGCTTTCCAGGTCGTAGAGGACGTGCCGGTCACGCCCCTCGATGTTCATCTGGACGAGATCCTGACCGAGGCCGACTGGTCTGCAGCGTCGAGGCCGTCCAGCGATTAGAGATGAGGAGCGTGAAGCAGGTGAGCGGGAAGACGGACGCGGCGATTCGACAGGAAGTGCAGCGCCAGATCGAAGTGATGCGCGAGGGGGCGGTCGATTTCTATGGCGAGGCCGAACTCGCCGAACGTCTCGGAGAATCGCTCCGAGAGGACCGACCGCTTCGTGTGAAGCTCGGAATGGACCCCTCCTCAGCCGACCTCCACCTGGGGCATAGCGTTGTCCTCATGAAGCTTCGCCGATTCCTCGAACTCGGCCACACGCCGATCTTCCTCGTCGGTGATTTCACCGCTCGGATCGGCGATCCGTCTGGGAAGAGCAAGACGCGCCCGGCATTGGACGAAAAGCAGGTCAAAGAGAACGCAAAAACCTACGTGTCTCAGGTGGCAAAGATTCTCGACGTCTCCTCTGTCGAGGTTCGCTTCAACGGGGAGTGGATGGACGAAATGGCCCCGGGCGATTTCGTACGCCTATGCTCGCATACGACGGTGGCGCGGATGTTGGAGCGGGACGATTTTGCCAAGCGATACGCGGCGGAACGGCCGATCGCCGTACACGAGTTCCTCTATCCCTTCGTCCAAGGGTACGACTCAGTCGCCCTGGAGGCGGATGTGGAGCTGGGTGGCACGGATCAGACCTTCAACCTGTTGATGGGACGAGAGCTCCAGCGTGCGTATGGCCAGGCTCCCCAAGCGGTGATCACGCATCCGCTCCTGGTCGGACTCGACGGCCAGGAGAAGATGAGCAAAAGCCTCGGCAACAGTATTGGGATCACGGATTCCCCAGAAGAAATGTACGGAAAAGTCATGAGCATTCCCGATGCGTCGATGCAGGCGTGGCATCGCTTGCTCGCGATGGGAGATTGGCTCTCACTCGGCGACGCGTTGGAGCGGTGGTCCGCGGCGGGGGAGGGCGATCCGATGTCGCTCAAGCACGACCTTGCTCACGAGGTGGTCGCCCGCATCCACGGCGGGGCCCCTGCGAGCGCGGCACGGCGTCAATTCGAACGAGTCGTTCAGCGCAAGGAATTGCCCGACGACTTGCCCCACGTAGAGCTCACTCTTGGCGAACGGTCCGGCGTGCGACTTTTTGAAGTGCTGGTCGAGGCCGAGCTCGCCTCGAGTAAGAGCGAGGCGCGCCGCTTGGTCCAACAGGGCGGTGTATCCGTCGATCGGGCCAAGGCCGTAGACCCCGTGGCCCCCTTGAGCCCAGGGATCTACGTCGTCCAGGTCGGGAAAAGGCGCTTCGCCCGGATCGAAATCAAGTAGGTTCACGGCCAAGTGACGGTCGCGTCCCGATCGCCCCGTTCCTTTGGGGATTTAACCGGAAAATCTCGGCAATCTGCGAAGAAAAACCCTTGACCCAGGCCTCTCGCTCTCGTAAGTTCCGGCGCCCGCTGCGGGGTTCACCCGCAAAGGGATTCCTGGCCAGAGACGAGACTGAAAGCCACTTCATCGTGGCCTAGGCTGTCTGCGGCTCAGGGTCGTCTGAGGGGAGCTCTCGACAAGCTCCCACGACTTCGGTCGATCTTTGAAAACTGAATAGCGTGTGGTCCGTTGAGTCGGGGATACTCGGCGACGCGGACCGAGACAACATTACAAAGTCCCCTTGCGAATAGGGATTGCCGAAAGGCTTCCTTGTTTGCATGCGATTATGGGGGGTGAAGGCGCAAGTCTCATCCCTCAGCCAAATTTAAACTGGAGAGTTTGATTCTGGCTCAGGACGAACGCTGGCGGCGTGCTTAAGACATGCAAGTCGTACGAGAAAGTCACTTCGGTGACGAGTAAAGTGGCGCACGGGTGAGTAACGCGTGGGTAATCTGCCCTTAGGTTTGGGATAACCCCGGGAAACCGGAGCTAATACCGAATGAGACCACGATGACTTCGGTCGATGTGGGAAAAGGTGGCCTCTTCTTGAAAGCCATCGCCAAAGGATGAGCCCGCGTTTGATTAGCTTGTTGGCGAGGTAACGGCTCACCAAGGCTCCGATCAATAGCTGGTCTGAGAGGACGATCAGCCACACTGGAACTGAGACACGGTCCAGACTCCTACGGGAGGCAGCAGTCGGGAATATTGGGCAATGGGCGAAAGCCTGACCCAGCAACGCCGCGTGAAGGATGAAGGCCTTAGGGTCGTAAACTTCTGTCGAGAGGGAAGAAACACGTACGGTTAATATCCGTGCGTCTGACGGTACCTCCAAAGGAAGCACCGGCTAACTCCGTGCCAGCAGCCGCGGTAATACGGAGGGTGCAAGCGTTGTTCGGATTTATTGGGCGTAAAGCGAGTGTAGGCGGTTTGACAAGTCGGGTGTGAAATCCCAGGGCCCAACCCTGGAACTGCACCCGATACTGTCAGGCTGGAGTCCCGGAGAGGGTGGCGGAATTCCCGGTGTAGGGGTGAAATCCGTAGATATCGGGAGGAACACCAGTGGCGAAGGCGGCCACCTGGACGGTGACTGACGCTGAGACTCGAAAGTGTGGGTAGCAAACAGGATTAGATACCCTGGTAGTCCACACCGTAAACGGTGAGAGCTCGTCGTAGTGGGTATTGACCCCTGCTGTGACCAAGTTAACGCATGAAGCTCTCCGCCTGGGAAGTACGGTCGCAAGACTAAAACTCAAAGAAATTGACGGGGGCCCGCACAAGCGGTGGAGCATGTTGTTTAATTCGAAGCAACGCGCAGAACCTTACCTGGATTTGACATCTCGGGAATCTCTCTGAAAGGAGAGAGTGCCTTCGGGAACCCGATGACAGGTGCTGCATGGCTGTCGTCAGCTCGTGTCGTGAGGTGTTGGGTTAAGTCCCGCAACGAGCGCAACCCCTATCGTTAGTTGCTAGCAGTTCGGCTGAGCACTCTAGCGAGACTGCCGGTGTTAAACCGGAGGAAGGTGGGGACGACGTCAAGTCCTCATGGCCTTTATGTCCAGGGCTACTAACGTGCTACAATGGTCGGTACAGACGGTCGCGAGCCTGCGAAGGTAAGCTAATCCTACAAAGCCGGCCTCAGTTCGGATTGGAGTCTGCAATTCGACTCCATGAAGGCGGAATCGCTAGTAATCGCAGATCAGCATGCTGCGGTGAATACGTTCCCGGGCCTTGTACACACCGCCCGTCACACCACGGAAGCTGGTTGAACCAGAAGTCGGCGACCCAACCTTCGGGAGGGAGCCGCCCAAGGTATGACTGGTGACTGGGGTGAAGTCGTAACAAGGTAGCCGTAGGGGAACCTGCGGCTGGATCACCTCCTTTCTAAGGAGCTCGGATTCGGCAACGAATCACCACTTCATTCATGGAGTGGGAAGGGCAATATAGAAGTCACATCAATCGAGGCGGCCTAGAGTCGCCGAGATGGTTTGAATCCCGGGTTCTCCCGGTCACTCGTTAAATCGGGGAATCGTCTGATTGATGCTCGTCCGCAACCACACGCTATTCAGTTTTTGGAGACCGGAGTGTTCCAACTCCCTGATCCTGGCCGCAGTGCTCAAGCGCTCGTAGCCAGGGGAAGAGGGCTGGGTACGAGCCGTGATCTTCCGTCTGTCGGAGTGAGAGATTTCCTCTCTCCCTCTTCGGGCCTGTAGCTCAGCCGGTTAGAGCGTCCGCCTGATAAGCGGGAGGTCGGTGGTTCGAGTCCACCCAGGCCCACCAACTTCACTCGAGGCGCCTACGGGCGACGGCAGTAGAGTTTGGGGAATCGGGAGAACGCGCAGGTTTTGTCGCCACCCGTCCACGAGGTTCGTCCTCGGTACGGAGGGAGGGCCAAAACCGAACACTCAAGACCGGTTGATCCGATTGACCAGGTCCTCTCTCGAGGGGGCCGGTTCTTCACGTGTGGGGCTGTAGCTCAGCTGGGAGAGCGCGGGCTTTGCAAGCCTGAGGTCGTCGGTTCGATCCCGTCCAGCTCCACCACAATGCACGCACTCTCCGGAGTGCGACTCCACCTAGAGGCGAATATTCGCCCGACACACCTTCTGGTGTTCTTGTCCAGCACAGACAAGCCGGTGGCCGCGATCATCACGATCCGTGGATCTTTGATAACTGAATATCTTTCCGAGCTGAGAGCGTCTTGCATGCAAGATGTATGTATTAACAAGTCGAAGGGTGCCGCAAGGTGCCCACGGTTTCGATAGGCCGCCGCGGCCAATCGGAGCTGATTCGACCTGCCCAATTTGATTTATGGTCAAGCTACAAAGGGCAGACGGTGGATGCCTTGGCGGTAGGAGGCGATGAAGGACGTGGTTAGCTGCGAAAAGCATCGGGGAGCTGCTAAGCGAGCTTTGATCCGGTGATGTCCGAATGGGGAAACCCGGCAAGGGTCATGCCTTGTCATCTTTCACTGAATACATAGGTGGAAGAAGCTAACTCGGGGAACTGAAACATCTCAGTACCCGAAGGAATGGAAATCAATTGAGACTCCCTGAGTAGCGGCGAGCGAAACGGGAATAGGCCAAACCGGCGGGAAGGAATTCCTTCCGGGGTTGTGGGACTCCAATGTGGGACTCCGAAGGGTAGTAGAACGGTCTGGAAAGGCCGGCCAAAGAGGGTGAAAGCCCCGTACATGAAACCTTGAAGAGCTCTAGGAGTATCCCGAGTACCACGGGACACGAGAAATCTTGTGGGAATCTGGGTGGACCATCATCCAAGCCTAAGTACTACCTACCGACCGATAGTGAACCAGTACCGTGAGGGAAAGGTGAAAAGCACCCCGTTGAGGGGAGTGAAATAGACCTGAAACCGTTTGCCTACATGCAGTGGGAGCACTATGGCGCTTGCGTCAAGTGTGACTGCGTACCTTTTGTTTAATGGGTCCGCGAGTTATTCCTCAGTAGCAAGGTTAAGCCGTCAGGTGAAGCCGAAGCGAAAGCGAGTGTGAACAGCGCGTCTAGTTACTGGGGATAGACCCGAAACCAAGTGATCTATCCATGGCCAGGTTGAAGCTCAGGTAAGACTGAGTGGAGGACCGAACCGTAGTAGGTTGAAAACTACCCGGATGAGCTGTGGATAGGGGTGAAAGGCCAATCAAACTTGGAGATAGCTGGTTCTCTCCGAAATATATTTAGGTATAGCCTCGCGTGAATACCGCCGGAGGTAGAGCACTGAATGGGCTAGGGGTCCTACCAGATTACCGAACCCAATCAAACTCCGAATACCGGCGAGTACTGCGCGGGAGTCAGACTG
>Ga0315316_10001619_pt1 | contig 15978 bp, 14 predicted proteins | sample M160m3416metaG_FD_203702 | JGI IMG/M metagenome (GOLD analysis project Ga0315316, IMG submission 203702) | Ammonia-oxidizing marine archaeal communities from Monterey Bay, California, United States - M1 60m 3416 | ecosystem: Environmental > Aquatic > Marine > Intertidal zone | place: USA...
AAAAAGGCATACCATTTTCAAACTCTTCTATAGGTGGAATGTTTGGTTTTTTCTTTAGCGAGCATCTACCAAAGAATTTTGAAGATGTTGTAAAGAGTGATGACAAGATGTTTAAAAAGTTTTTTTATGCAGCTTTAAATCGCGGTATTTACTTCGCTCCTTCAAAATATGAGGCTGGATTTATATCTTCAACGCATGATCAATCTATACTGGATCTAACTAAAAGTAAGATTGAAGAAGCAATAAAGGAATTATAAAAATGAAAAATGATATTAGTGCAATTGGAAATGCTCTTGTAGATACTGTGTTTAAAGTGGAGCATAGTCTTATATCTGAGCTTGGTTTAGAAATTGATCAAATGACACTTTCAAGTGCCGAGGAGCATGCTCCAATAATAGATAGGCTGATTGCCTCTGGAGCAGACACTGTTTCAGATTGTGGTGGATCTGCAACAAATAGTCTTGTTGCAGCAGCAAGCTTTGGTGCCAAATGCTTCCACACCTGCAAAGTATCTGATGATCAAGATGGAGTAAAGTACCTTGAAAGCCTAAAAGAAGCTGGCGTTGGTCACAAAGGAAATATGGCGTCTGCTAACACTATTCCAACTGGAAAATGCCTGATCCTAGTTACCCCAGATGCCAAAAGAACAATGACCACCGCACTAAATGTTAGCTCATTAATGGATGATGATGATCTAGATCTAAATCAGATAGCAAATTCTAAAATTTTCTATATTGAGGGATATATGGTCACAAGTGAAGAAAATTATAAAGTTACCTTGCAGGCTCTTAATCATCTTCAAAACTTTCCAGATGTAAAGATAGCTTTTTCTTTATCCGATCCAGGAATTGTCATGGGGTTTAAAGATAAATTCCATGAAATGGAATCTTATGGCTTGGACTATATTTTTGGCAATGATGATGAGGCCATGGCCTTTGTTGATGCAGAAAATATTGATGAGACATTTACCAAACTCCAAGAGAAACCTTACACTTCAATAATTACCATGGGAGAAAAAGGTAGTTCGGTGATTACAAACGATGAAATAATTCATACTCCCAAAGTAAATATCAACCCTGTTGATACTAATGGTGCTGGAGATATGTTTGCAGGCAGCTTCTTATATGCGTTGCTGCAGGATCACGATTTAAGGTCTTGTGCTGAATTTGCAAATTATGGAGCTTCAAAAGTTGTAGAGACATTCGGACCCAGGCTAACCGAAGAAGGATATCGCGAGGTATTAAATAATTATAAAAAAAGCTAGCTTATTGCCCCGCTTTCTGATAATTTCATGCGCCTAAAAACTTTTATTTATTAAGATATGCCAAAAAAAGCAGATACAAAAAAATCTACTGCTAAAAAAACAGCCGAAAAGAAAACTACATTTAGAAAAGCTTCGGTGAAGAAGGCTCCAGCTAAGAAAGCTCCGGTAAAAAAAACTGCTGTGAAGAAGGCTCCAGCTAAGAAAGCTCCGGTAAAAAAGACTGCTGTGAAGAAGGCTCCAGCTAAGAAAGCTCCGGTAAAAAAGACTGCTGTGAAGAAGGCTTCAGCTAAGAAAATAATTTCCAAGAAAAGAACTACTCCAATATCATCATACAAAGGCCGTAAAGGTGAAAAATATATGAGTGCTGCGATGAAAAAGCACTTTAATGCGGTTTTAATTGAGTGGCGTGAACACTTAAGAGAAGAAATGCAAAAAACTTTTGATCATCTTAAAAATAAAGGTGAATCATATGCAGACCCTATTGATAGAGCTTCTCAAGAGGAAGAGTTTGCTTTCGAGCTGAGGACAAGAGATAGAGAAAGAAAGCTAATAAATAAAATTTCAGGCTCTTTAGATCAAATCAAGCAAGATGATTACGGATACTGTTATGCTTGTGGGATAGAAATAGGAGTGAAAAGACTTGAAGCTCGCCCAACGGCTACACATTGTATTGATTGTAAGACACTAGATGAAATCAAGGAAAAACAACTTGGTGGTTAGCGTCCGAGCTAAAAAAAGTTTCTTTTAAGCTTTTGAATAAAACAAATAAAGTATCTTCAACAAAAATTCCCAAAATTCTTAAAGAAAGCAAATTTAGCCCTCTTGCAATTGAGGTTGTTAATAAATTAAAACGATCTGGCTTCAAGGGATACTTGGTTGGTGGGTGTGTTCGTGATTCTCTTGTTGGAATCAAAGCAAAAGATTTTGATGTATCAACAGATGCCACTCCTGAAGAAGTAAGAAAAATCTTCAGATCATCCAGAATTATTGGTAAGAGATTTCGTTTAGTGCATGTTTTTAGCAGGAATGAGCTCATTGAGGTCTCAACCTTTAGAGCAAATGCCTCTAAAAAAGATAATAGCTCTGGCGTTATCAAAGACTCTGAAGGGAAAATCCTTAGAGACAATGTCTGGGGAACTTTAGAAGAAGATTGCATAAGAAGAGACTTTTCAATTAATGCGCTGTATTTTGATCCTATAGAAAATAACTTGTGTGATTTTCACAGTGGTCTGCAGCATATACAAAAAAAAATTCTTGTATCGATAGGCGATCCTCTAATTAGGTTTGAAGAAGATCCAGTAAGGAGCTTGCGTGCGATTAGATTCAGCTCAAAACTAGATTTTAAAATTTCTAATGATGTCAAAGAGGCTATATATCAAAAAGGTCATTTGCTCGGGAATATCTCTAATGCAAGAATGTTCGATGAGTTCTGTAAAATCTTTCTTACAAAAAAGGCATTTAATAATTTTAATAAGCTAAATTCATTTGGGGTTTTGAAATATTTAATTAATACTGATAATTATGTCAAAAATTCATTTGGCTTAAGATTTCAACATGCTGCATTAATTAATACTGACAATAGACTAAAGGAATCTAAATCTGTAACCCCAGGATTTCTGATTGCTGCTTTACTTTGGCCAAGATTAATTGATATATCAAAAGAAAAGGGAAGTCTAAATTTAAGAAAGTTTTTCCGAAGTATGGACAGAATCATCAGAGAGCAACAAGTCTTAACTGCTGTACCAAGAAAATTTCATGGATACATCAAAGATATTTGGTCTCTACAATTAAAACTGGAGACTCGTTTAGGGCACCAGCCATATAAAATTTTAAATCATCCTCGCTTTAGGGCTGCCTATGATTTTTTGCTCTTAAGGGAAGAAGCAGCAAGGGATTCTCAGGGCATAGGTGATTGGTGGACTCAATTTCAAAAGGTCAATCGACCAAGTAAAATTGAATTATTAAAATCACTAAGGGTATCTCGAAGTGGTCCGGTTGAGAAAAAGTTTGGTTTCTTGGAAGAGTTAAGCTAACCTTTAACAAATAGATTAAAAATCTTATGGAACCAGCTTTACAGGAAGCTCCGCTTCCAAAATATATTGCGATTGAAGGACCAATTGGTGTTGGGAAGACTACGCTTGCTCATAAAATTGCTGAGACTTTCAATTATGATGTATTTTTAGAACAGCCTGCAGAAAATCCTTTTCTAAAAAGCTTTTACAGGAATCCAAAACAATCAGCGCTAGCAACCCAGCTGTTCTTCTTGTTTCAACGCATGCAGCAAATTGAAGACTTAAAACAAAGATCATTATTTGAGCCTGTGCGTGTCGCTGATTTTTTAATTCAAAAGGATAGATTGTTTGCTGAAGTTACTTTGTCCGAGGAGGAAATGGGGTTGTATGACAAAGTATATGAACATTTAACCTTGGATGCTCCTTCGCCTGATTTAGTAATTTACCTTCAAGCCCCTGTAGATGTATTGCTGGAACGGATTAATAAACGTGGAAACCCTGATGAGAAATTTCTAACCATTGATTATTTAGAAAAACTGAATGATGCCTACTCAAAATTCTTTTTATATTTTGAAAATGCTCCTTTATTAATTATCAATGCGTCAGATATTGATCTTGAGGGCGGCGGTTCTGACTATGACATGCTAATTAATAAAATCATGTCCGATCCAAGGGGTAAAAATTTTATTAATCCTCAACCCTCTATCTTATAAAACTAAGTTACCGTTATGGCTGAGAAAAAATACTCTCCTCCTGAAAGTCTCATCAATCCATTTATAAAAAATTTAGATGAATACATGTCTATGTATCATCAATCAATTGAGGACCCCCAATCTTTCTTTGGAGAACAAGCTGAAGAAAACTTAGCTTGGATGGAACCCTTTACAAGTGTTCATAATAATAAGTTTGCTGATTCAAAATGGTTTGAGGGTGGAAAAATTAATATTGCCTATAACTGCATCGATAGGCATTTAGAAGCACATGCAGGCAAAACTGCGATTATCTGGGAGGGAGATGATCCTAATGAATCCCAAGAAATCAGCTATATGGCCTTGCATGAAAATGTCTGCAAATTTGGAAATATTTTAAAAGATTTAGGAGCTTCAAAAGGATCAAGAGTTTGTATATATATGCCGATGATTCCAGAGGCAGCCTATGCAATGTTGGCATGCGCCAGAATTGGTGCTGTGCACTCTGTTGTTTTTGGTGGTTTTTCTCCAGAATCTCTCAAGGACAGAATTTTAGATGCAGACTGCAGCATAGTTATCACAGCAGATGAAGCCATAAGAGGTGGCAAGAAAATTCCTCTTAAAGAGAATGTTGATAGCGCCTTGTTAGATTGCCCAAAAGTAGATCATTGCTTAGTCATCAAGCGAACAAATGGGTCGATTGATTGGGTGGCAGGTAGAGACAGAAATTATGAAGAAATGTTTGCTGCTGCACCGAGTGATTGTCCATGCGAACCAATGGATTCTGAGGATCCATTATTTATTTTGTATACATCTGGCTCAACGGGAAAGCCAAAAGGTGTCATGCACACCACCGGAGGTTACTTGCTGGGAGCGCATTTAAGTTTCAAATATCTTTTTGGTTATGAAACTAATGATAAATATTGGTGTACTGCAGATGTTGGGTGGATAACCGGCCATACATATATCCTTTATGGACCATTATCCAATGGAGCTACAAGTTTAATGTTTGAAGGAATTCCAACATATCCAAATCCATCAAGGTTCTGGGAAATCTGTGATAAGCATCAAATCTCCATCTTTTACACGGCACCTACTGCTCTGAGAGCTCTCATGGCTCAAGGAGATAAACATGTGTTGAAAACAAATAGAAAAAGTCTTCGTATTTTAGGAACGGTTGGTGAGCCAATTAATCCTGAGGCATGGGAATGGTATTTTAAAGTGGTTGGTGATGAGGCTTGTCATATTATAGATACATGGTGGCAAACAGAAACAGGCTCTGTTTTAATTTCTCCCATTGCTGGCATCACTCCCGTAAAACCAGGTTCAGCAACTTTGCCATTTTTTGGAGTGAAGCCTGAACTTGTAGATGAAAATGGTCTTATCCTAGAGGGGGAACAATCTGGCAATTTGATCATAACTCAATCTTGGCCAAGCCAAATCAGAAGTGTGTATGGAGATCATCAAAGAATGATTGATACATATTTTTCAACTTATAAGGATGCTTATTTTACTGGTGACGGAGCTAAGAGAGATGAAGATGGATACTTTTGGATTACCGGTAGGGTTGATGATGTATTGAATGTTTCTGGGCACAGACTTGGTACGGCTGAAATAGAAAGCGCTTTAGTACTTCATGAGAAAGTTGCTGAGGCAGCAATTGTGGGTTTTGAGCATCCAATAAAAGGTCAAGGTATATATGCATACGTGACATTGATGGTTGGAGAGGAAGAAAGTGAAAGTTTAATAACAGAACTGCAGAATTTTGTTGCAAAAGAAATTAGTCCAATTGCTAAGCCTGATCTTATTCAATGGGCTCCAGGGCTTCCAAAGACTAGATCTGGAAAAATTATGCGGAGAATTTTAAGAAAGGTTGCCGGTGGTGAATTCGATAATCTCGGTGATACATCAACACTGGCTGATCCAAGTGTTGTTAAGGATTTAATTGAAAATAAACGTCATTTAGAAATAACTAACTAATAAGCACCCTATCCCAACCACAGAAGTCAGTATAACTAAATAATTATTCATTGATTCCTCGCTCATAAGCTCCATGTCTTCTTTTGAATGATAAAAAAGTTGAGGCTTAATTAATAGCGTCATTGAATTAATTGCATGCATAGAAAATATTAAGAAAAGAAACCAGTGGGATTCTTCAATTATTGCTGCAAAGCTAATGAGTAAAAATGGTGCATCAAAAATTATTAAAAACTTTCTGTTATTTGGGTTATATATAAACCCAAAGATATTAAATTTCTCTCTTATTAGTAATAGATAAATTAGAGCTGAAATTAGATACAAACAGCCCAAGGTAAATACAAACATTTATTCTATTTTAAAGTCCAGATTTTTTCTGTTGAATCGTAAGTCACCAATCCATCTTCAAGAAGTTTGTATAAGTGAGCTTCTAAACTCCATATTGCAATAGGATGAAGTTTTGGATCAACATCATCATAGACGCTTGATACCAAATCCTCAGATGTAACACTTGGAAAAAGCTTTAACTTAGAAGTAACTTTCCTTTCTCTTTCTAGTCTATGATTGATAATCCAGTCAACTACTGCCATTGGGTCTCCTAAAAAATCGCCATGGCCCGGACCAATTTTGTTGAAATCATAATTACGCAATAGCGCCAAAGAGCTTAAATAATCTTTCATAGAGCCATCCGGATGGGCAATGACAACCGTTGAACCGTTCATAATATGATCTCCTGTAAGCATGACTTTTTCTTCTTGAATTAAGTAACAAAGATGGTTTGAAGCATGTCCAGGAGTGTGGACTGTCTCAATGGTGTATTCATTTGTTTTGATTAAGTCTCCATGCTCAAGGATGCGGTCGGGCTTGAAAGTTTTATCTTGCAGAGAGTCATCCTTTTTAAGCAATCGACCCATCAATGGAACGTTAAGAATTTCACCTAAAACTTTGGCTGCAGGAGAGTGATCACGATGAGTATGGGTAACCAAAATACGCTTAATCTTACCCTCACCAAGATTAACTAAATTTTCTATATGCGCATCAATTTTAGGGCCTGGGTCAACTAAAGTTACATCCTCTTTACCAATCAAGTAGCTATTTGTACCAGGGCCGGTAAATACGCTGCCATTAGAGGCTGTCACTCGCTCAATAAACGATCTAGACATTGTCATACCCCTCCTCTCCAGGCAGAAAGCCAATCCATTCCCCATCTCTTTTAATAAATTTTGGAAGTATTGGCGGAATTGCGTTATCTCCTAAGCCTTGAAAATAATTAAATGCCTCTTCACTAGAAGAAAATTCAGCTAACTTTTCAATATTTTCTATGGTCGGAAGAATCATATTCATTTCTCCATTTTTTAATTTAACTAAGGCCTCTGCGGGTGTAATCCAAAAACTCTCAGTTAATTCAAAACCATCATGAGTGGCTAATTGTTTAGCATTTACTTTGGCAAGAAAAAACCTAGTATCAAATCTTTTTGGTTCAACTTCAGGGGTAATCCAATGCGCACAAGGCACAATATTTTTAGCTCTTAATCTTAAAGATTCAGACATACAAATATCTTTAAAAGTAATTTCTTTGTTATTAAGTTCTTGTCTCATCTTATTGAGCTTTTCACTATCTTGGATGATTGAATCATCAGGATTAACAAGTAACACCCCCGCTTCCTCAAAGCACTCTCTAATACAAGCAATCCAAAAAGATAGGCCATTGTCTTTAATTCCCAGCTGTCTAGAGGCTGCCACATCATTCATTCCCTCACAATATGGATATAAGCCACTATCGGAGTCTTCTGGATCTAACTTACCTCCTGGAAAAACATAAAGACTCCCAAAAGGAGGTCTGCTGCTTCTTTTAACCATAAATATTTCAAAAGCACCTTCTTTTGCTTCGCGCATTAGAATAACTGTCGCTGCTGGCTTGATAGGTGTTGTCATAATTTATTTCAATAGTATGGTTTTTTATTATCCTTTAGAATACACCTTAATGGAAATTACAGATTCACTCTCAAATGATATAAAAAATGCTCCAGACTGGTTCCATTCAGCTATATCCCATGGCTCAAGAAAAGAAATCTTCAATCATCCACTAGGCAAACTTGCCTATCAAGTCTGGGATAGAAAAGATGCACAAGACATTATTCTTCTTATTCATGGCACAGGAGCACACAAAAAGTGGTGGGATCCGATTGCGCCTCTATTAAATAATAAATTTTCTGTCATTGCTCCTGACCTTCCTGGAATGGGAGAATCTGCTCATAGAAATGCATATAATTTTGAAGAATTTAGTGAGGCATTGATTGCAATCATTAATCAAGAAAAAAGTGTTAGCAATTATCAAAAAATTTACCTTGTAGGCCATTCACTTGGCGGACATGTTGCAGGATTTATGGCAAGCGAATTTCCAGACCTATTTCATGGAGTAATAATGATTGATTCTCCCATTCGCCCACCAACATATGACTATGATAAACATCAAAGCACTGGCCCGCTAAGAAGAATCAAATACTACCCTGATAAAGTTTCAATCATCGAGAGATTTAGACTAATGCCTCCGCAGGACTGCGAAAATCGTTGGTATCTTAGATACATTGCAGAGCACTCCGTTTTCGATGTTGAGGAAGGCTGGAGATGGCGATTTGATGATAAACTCTTTGCCACTCTTAGGCGCCTTCATAATTATGAATTTAAATTCCAATGCCCAGCACTTTTTATTGCTGGCGGTAAAAGTCTATTATTAGAATCAAAGATAATGAAATATATTAGAGAGGCCTTTAGGAGCTCTATGACAGTCGAAGTAATTGAGGATGCGGCTCACCATGTCCCACTAGATTCTCCGCTAGAACTTGTTTCTTTGATAAATAATTATTTACAACAGTGGGAAGAGAAAAAATGAGAAAAAGAATAATAACTATTCTAGGGGCTTTGACATTGAGCATTATGGCATTTTTATGGTTTGGTAATGAAAATAGCATCGAACCGTTGGATGGATGTAAAGACAATGAAGAGCTGAAAGTCTATTGTAATTTTATGAATCCTGAAGATTTAGCGCTAACCCCAGATGGAAATTTTTTAATTGTGGCCGAGTTTGGCGGAATGGCACCATTGGTTGAAATGACATCTGGTAAATTAAGTTTTTTTAACATAAAAGATAAAACTAGATCTCAGGCGAAGATTACTTTTGGAGAAAATGAATGGGGCTCTGGAGACTGTTCTAGAGATCCGAGCATTCCCTTTGGCCCCCATGGCATTGATTTAGTTCAAAGAGAGGATGGGAAGCAGCAACTTGCAGTTGTCAGTCACCATCCCAATGAAAGCATAGAGATGTTTGAACTATTAGAAAAAGATGGTTGGGTGCTTGAGTGGAGGGGGTGTGTTGATGTTGATGGCAAATATTATTTCAATGATGTTTCGTTGGATATGTCTGGAAATTTCTATGCCACTCATATGTTTGAATCTGACTTCTCAATGATCAGAGCCTTTTGGAATGTATTTGCCAAGTCAGATACAGGCATGGTTATTAAATGGACTCAGGATAATAAATTTGAAGAACTAAATTACACAGCTGGCTCTTTCCCAAATGGAATTGCATTAGATCAAAAAAATAATAATCTTATTGTAAATTACAACTTAGGAGATAAAAGTATTCTATTTAACCTGAATTCCAAACAATCTCTGGGAACCTATGAGCACAATTCACCTGATAACGTGGTTATTAAAGGTGGCTTTGCATGGGTTACTAATCATGATCATTCTGTTACAGAATCTTTGAGATGTGCCGAATCAGTTAATTGCACACTTCCTTTTTCAGTCAACAAATTATCTCTTTCAGATCTTTCATTGATTGAGTCCTATAAATTTGAAAGCAAAAATATGGGAGTCGGAACTGTTGGTTTGCCGCATGATGGATCCTTATGGATTGGCTCATACCACTCAGACAGATTGGCAGAAGGTAGTCTATCCTTTAGTGAATAGTATTTATACTGCTGAGCAGGTCAGAGCTTTTGAAGAAGATTTATTTATAAAAGAGGGTGATGACCTGCGAGCAATGATGGAGGCTGCGAAGCAGTCTGTTGAGATATTAAACAAAGATTTTTCAACGTCAGAGTTCATAATTCTATGCGGGCCAGGCAATAATGGTGGAGACGGATACTTTATAGGTATTGGTCTGGGTGAATTAAAAAAATGTGTCAAATTTATAGATGTACTTAGTCATGTAAAGAAATCTCCCCTATGCGAGCATGCATTCAAAGTGGCACAAGATTTAGACTTTATTAATGCAAAAACACTTAAAGGTATTTCCAGCAAAACCATTATAGTTGATGCAATATTTGGGATAGGTGGAAGAATAGATTTAGGGAGTGAGTTAGAAGAAATTTTATCTGACTGTAATAGATTTGAATCTAAAATAGCCATAGACGTCCCAACTGGAATTGATAGCAATACTGGAGAAATATCTCAAGCATGTTTTAATGCAGATAAAACAATCACTTTTATTGGTTATAAACTGGGACAGCGAATCAATGAAGGTAAGAATTATTGCGGCAAGCTAATATTAAAAGACCTCGGATTTAGTATGGACAAAAATGTAAGCCCAACAGTGAAAGAGCTCTCTTTTGAAGACATAAAGACTAATATCCCCAAAAGAAAAGAAAATTCTCATAAGGGAGATCATGGAAAACTTCTGATAATTGCAGGGGATGAAGGTTTTGGAGGGGCTGGTATTATGTCATCAGAATCTGGACTCAAAACTGGGGCAGGGCTTGTAAGGTTGCTCACAAGAAAATCTCACGTCTCTGCAAGCTTAACAAGGAATCCTGAGGTCATGGTATCTGGCGCTGATAATGCTCAAGACATAGAAGCTAATTTAGAGTGGCCTGATGCAGTTGTTGCAGGGCCAGGAATGTTTGAAAACTTCTGGTCAGAACAAATACTATACAAACTACTTTTCTCTGTTGCGGACAAAGGCACTCCCACCCTTTTAGATGCTGGAGCTCTTAGATTACTATGTCACAAGGCTTTTTCTAAAATAAATCTTGGCAGTGAAACTGTTCTCACTCCTCATCCAGGGGAAGCAGCTGAAATGCTAAAGGTCTCGGTCAAAGATATTCAAAAGAATAGAATAGGATCAGCAAAAGCTCTGCAAAAAAAATATGGCTGCATCATCATCCTTAAAGGCAATGGAACAATTATTTGCAATAAAAATGATATTTATCTTTGTTCATCTGGTGGTCCAGAATTGGCTGTTGCAGGATCTGGCGATATTCTCTCTGGTATTATTGGGTCATTAATTGCTCAGGGGCTAACTCCATTTGATGCGGCAAAAACTGGTGTTGTAATTCATTCTCTGGCTGGTGAAGATTTTGCTAATGATGTTGGTAAAATAGGGCTTGCTGCTGGTGAACTGATTCCTTACATAAGAAAATTCCTGAACTAACCTTTAATGCTAAAACTAAGATTAAATAATGAATCTAGGACACTTCTTTTGGGATCAGCTATTGGAAACACTATTAAAAATCTTGATTTGAAGAATTTTGAAGTTCACTTAAGTGGAGATTTGGGGGCCGGGAAAACAACTTTGGTAAGGGGGATCCTGCAGAATTTAAATTGGACAGATGTGGTAACCAGTCCTTCATATACTCTATGTGAAGAGTATGAGATAGATGGAAGACTATTGCTGCATGTTGATCTTTATAGAATAAATTCCATTGAAGATGTTGAGGTCTTAAATCTTGATAGGAAGATAGCCATGCAAAAAGTTATTTTTATTGAGTGGCCAGAAAATCTTCAGACAGATAGAAATGTAGACGTTATAATCGACCTAGATCATGATAGCCAGGCAAGACAGGCCTCAATAAAATGTAAAGACAGCAATATTGAGTCCAGCATTAGAACTTATTATGAGAATAAATAAATTGAAATTTCTACTTGGAATTCTATGCATTTTTACCCTTTCAATAGAAGCATCCAATAGAGTATCTTTTTCGAAAATTTCTGAACTTGAATCTGGAAACTTAAAGATAATATTTAACCTTGATAAAGTTGCTTTCATTAATTCATACGCCTTAGATGATCCCTCAAGAATAGTGATTGATTTAAAAGATACTGCCCTAGCAGAACCCATAAAATCTGAGTCATTCTCTCCGATAAAATTAATCAGAGCCAGTGAGGTTGGCAATACTACTCGTATTGTGATTGATTTAAAAGGATCTGTGTATTGGAAGAAACCATGGCAAGTGAAGCATAAAGATGGTATTGATTTGGTGCTAGAAATCAAAAGAGATAGAAAAATTTCTCAGAATTTACGAGATATTATTATTGCAATTGATGCGGGTCATGGCGGAAGAGATCCGGGGTCAGTTGGAAAAAACATACTTGAAAAAGACGTTACGCTTTTAATTGCAAAGGAACTAGAACGCACCCTTAAAAATACCTATGGGTATATGCCAGTAATGATTAGACCCGATGATCGATATGTAGGATTAGATGATAGGTATCAGAATGCTAGAAAACTAGGTGCTGACTTATTTGTGTCTGTGCATGCTGACGGATTCAGGCTCTCATCTGTTAAAGGTGCATCTGTTTATGTTTGGTCTGAAGAAGCGTCTTCAATAACAGCTGCAACTCTCTCAAAGAATAAATTGACCTCAAGCCCGGAGGTAAAATCAAAGATTGGTAAGTTAGATGTAAGAGATTTTGACGAAGATGCAGCCAGAACTCTTTATCAAATTGCATATGAAGCAAAGATTGATAATAGCGTTATATTGGCAGAAAAAATATTAGAGCAGCTTAAAAAAGACCCATATACAAAGATGCATAAACCTAATGTTGAATTTGCAGATTTTAGAGTCCTTAAATCTATTGATATTCCATCTGTCCTAATAGAATCTGGATTTATCACAAACCCTGATGATGCTAAAAGATTGGAGGGCAAAGCAGGCAGGAGAATGATTGCCCGAAGTATTTTTTTGGGAATACATAATTATTTTAAAATAAAGCCTAAACCAAATACTTTCATGGCATCTCTTCCGCAATATGTTGAATATGAAATCCAAAAGGGGGATGTCATATCAGAGATTGCCATCCGTTTTGGTGTTACCATTGATGAAATAATCAATTGGAATAATCTTAAGAATAAAAGTATTTATCCCGGTCAAGTAATTCAAATATCTATCTAATGTGGAATCTAAAAAATAAGACAGTTGTTATTTCAGGAGCTACAAATGGTATTGGGAAAGCTGCAGCAATTGAGCTATCTAAAGAAAATCCAAAACTATTATTTACCTATCGAAATCAACATCTTGCTGATGAACTTCTTGCTGAAATTAAAGCCCTATCTCCAGATACTCTAGTTCATTCAGTGTATTGTGATTTTTCAAAACAAGATTCTATTAAAAAATGTGCCGATGAAATTATTGATCTGTGTGGGAACATCGATGTACTCATCAACAATGCTGGTGTTGTAAATACTTCTTATCATGAAACTAATGAAGGTATTGAAAATACATTTGCAGTTAATCACCTTGGATATTTTCTTTTTACCAATCTGCTTCTTCACAAATTAAAAGGTGAAAATGAGGCAAGGATTATGAATGTCTCTTCTGCTGCTCATTCATTTGTAAAAGAAATGCAATGGGAAGATATAAATTTTAAAAATAATTTTGGGCAAGGCTTAAGACCTTATGGGCAATCAAAACTTGCAAACTTACTTTTCACAAGATACCTATCAATCAAACTATCCACTGAAAATATCTCAGTTAATGCAATTCATCCAGGCGGGGTCAATACTTCACTCGGCAGTCAAAACAAAGCCTGGTATAGCAAACCCCTAAGATTAATTCTCAGACCATTCTTTAGATCGCCATTAAAGGGAGCTGAAAGCATAATCTATCTTGCAACGAAGCAAGATGATGGGGTTACCGGCGAATACTTTGTTGATTCAAAAATACACAAATCCTCTACTTACTCAAAGAATCTTGAAGAAGCACATAAGCTTTGGGGCCTATCGGAAGAATTAGTGGGTCAAACTTTCAATATCTAAAACTCTAGCGGATCAACATTTATACTCCAGCGAACCTTCTTGGAGATATTATTTTTATCTTTAGAAAGAAAATCTGATAGAAGAACTAAAAGTTTATTCAAGCCGGTTCTTGTTTTAGCCTGAATAAGTAAGTGATGATGATAAGAGCCCCTAACCTTAGATTGCATTGCTGGAATAGGACCGATAAGCACGCATTTGCTAGGATCTATAAATTGCTTTACATATGTTAACATTTCTATATTAGTTTGAGCTTTGGGAGATGAGGCTTTAATAGTAGCTTCAAAAGTATATGGAGGTTGATTGGTTGCTTGACGTTGCTGCATCAAAGATTTGGCAAAGTTTAAATAATTCCCATTCTTTAGCTGTAATAAGTTTTGGTCATTTACATACCTAGATTGGACCAAGACTATTGCATTACCATCTGAGCGTCCTGCCCTTCCAGCGACCTGAATGAGTTGCTGCCCCATTTCCTCTACAGCAGATGAGTTCAAGCTTGTGATGCCTTGATCAACATCTACAGTTACAACTAACTCTAAATTTGGAAAATCATGCCCCTTAATTAACATTTGTGTGCCTATCAAAATGCCTGTATCTGAATTATTTATTTCTGAGAGAATTGCTTCCAAGGAACCGGCTTTTGTTGTTGAGTCTCGGTCCATTCTATGAATTGAAGTCTTAGGAAAAAGTTCTTTTAATGTTTCCTCAAGTTGTTCTGTGCCTGTGCCAAGAAATGAGAGTTGAGCTTTGGAGCAGCTTGGACAGTGGGCGGGAACACCAAAAGCTGAATCACAGCGATGACAAATCAATCGAGCGGCTTGATGATGAAATACTAAGCTTGAATCACAACTATTACACATAGCTTTCCAGTCACAATAAGAGCATATAAATTGAGGTGCAAAGCCTCGTCGATTGATGAATATCATGGCTTGTTTTTTTTGCGTTAAGGTTTGACTAATGGCTTCTATTGCCTGAGGAGCTAAGCCACTTACTAACTTCACCTCATTAATATCGAGGATAGAAAATTTTGGCGGGCTTTTTTGGGTAACTCTCTTAGTTAAGCTAATAGTTTGAAATTTCTTTTCTTCAACCAGTTTAAGTGTTCTTAGAGATGGCGTTGCCGAACCTAGGATAATTGGGATTTTGATTATCTGCGCTCTCTTGATTGCAATGTCTCTTGCAGAAAATTTAAAGCCTTCTTGTTGTTTGTATGAGGCATCATGCTCTTCATCAACAATGATGAGTCCAAGTTTTGGTGCAGGCATCATTACGGCAGATCTAGTACCAATAATGACTTTAAGCTCACTGCTCCGAAACTTTTTCCAGGCCTTATAACGTGCGGATGGTGTCATTTTAGAGTGATAAATTCCAACCAAATCTCCAAACTGATTTCTTACCCTGCTTTCCAGTTGAGGCGTTAAAGCAATTTCAGGTGCTAGAACCAAAACTGATTTATTATTTAATAATTGTTCATAAATGCATCTTATGTACACTTCTGTCTTGCCTGAGCCTGTTACACCATGTAAAAGGGTTGGCATGAATCCTTTTAGTTCATTCAAAAACTTCACAGCTTTCATCTGTTCAGAATTGAGAGTTGTTTCAAACTCTGAGTTCTGTTCTATGATTTCTTTATTACCCTCTATCGTTTCAACCTCAAAAGTATTCTTTGTTTGTCTGAGATTTGTTGGCAAAAAAGAGTTCATTACTTCGCCTATTGGATGCAAATAATAATCAGACGCCCATTTAAATATTTTTAGCTCAGTTTTAGAAAAGATTGGTAAATCATCTAACACCATATGAATGGGTTTAGTCTTAATGTCGGTCTCACTGATGACCTCTGTAACTATACCCAGCTTATTGGTTTTGCCAAATTTAACAGCCACCCTAGTGCCAAGAATAATCTGCTGATTTGAGTGATAGGTAAAGGCTTGTCTAAGCGGGACAGCTATAGCCACATTGTAAAAAAATTTACTCATATGTGTTTGTAAACGTAACTGTATT
>Ga0315316_10001622_pt1 | contig 15969 bp, 15 predicted proteins | sample M160m3416metaG_FD_203702 | JGI IMG/M metagenome (GOLD analysis project Ga0315316, IMG submission 203702) | Ammonia-oxidizing marine archaeal communities from Monterey Bay, California, United States - M1 60m 3416 | ecosystem: Environmental > Aquatic > Marine > Intertidal zone | place: USA...
TTAGAAATTACCCCTGCCCTCGGCGCGCTTGATGGAGTACATATGGAACTTGATGATTGTGCATTCCCGCTCCTTGAAGGTGTCGTCAAAACTGATGATGCAAATATCGCATTCGAAGGAAGTGATTACGCGCTGCTTGTCGGAGCTATGCCACGAAAAGATGGGATGGAAAGAGCAGACCTTCTAGAAGCTAACGGTGGGATATTTGGCCCTCAAGGCAAAGCAATGGCGAAACATGCCAATCCCAATATCAAAGTTCTCGTGGTAGGAAACCCAGCAAATACAAATGCATTAATCGCCCAGTCAGCAGGAACAGGTCTTAATCCCAGAAATTTCACCGCTATGACGCGACTTGATCACAATAGAGCAAAAAGCCAAGTTGCTCCTAAGCTCGGAGTTCCTGTTGACACAGTGAAGAAAATGACAATTTGGGGAAATCATTCCGCTACCCAATATCCGGATCTTTTTAATTGTGAAGTAAACGGTGCTTCTGTAGCTGAATCAATAAATGATCAACAATGGTTAGAAGAAGACTTTATCCCGACTGTTCAGCAACGTGGAGCTGCAATTATTAAAGCAAGAGGAGCCTCTTCCGCTGCTTCTGCAGCTAATGCTGCCATTGACCATATGAGAGATTGGGAACTTGGAACCCCGGACGGTGATTGGGTTTCAATGGCAGTTCCTTCCGATGGAAGCTATGAAATTCCCGAAGGAATCATTTCATCATTTCCTGTAACGTGTGCTGATGGTGATTATTCAATCGTTCAAGGACTCAACCTTGGTGATTTCAGTAGAGGGCGAATAAATGCTTCTGCAGAAGAACTCGTTAACGAAAGAAATACAGTTTCCGAATTAGGTTTGATTTAAGGTAAATGAAATTCCGAATCAGCTAATTTCGGAAAGAACCGCTATAAGTTTCTCGGCATCTCCTTCAAATATGAGAAGGCCCTTCAAAAAAGCCTCTTCAGTTGTGATTTCTCCAGAGCTAATAGATTCGGCAATAGAACGGTTAAGCGAAAAAGTTGCATCAGGATAATTTGATTGGCCATAATCAACATGCACCTGACCCCCATTTAACTTGAAAAAAAATACCTGGCTATTGTCAGGGCCATCATGGACGACGTATTGAACGGTTAATTGCAGATCAGTTTTCCCAGAAAGGCTATGACTTAAATTCCTTTGTAATTTTTCTACTAGGTCATTATCAGAGAATGTCATTATCAAACATTACCTTCTAGACCAGCGAGGTAAATTGCCCCTGAAATTAACTCCACTACAGCGGGAGAAGAACCAATTAATTCACCATCAGCCCACAACTCCAAATCGTTAGAAATAATCTGAATGTATTTACCTTCCATCCCTATTACTTTTGGATGATCCATATGGGAACCACTAAAAACTCTACGGAAAAACCGAAGTAAAGAAAAGCGGCTGATCTTTGAAACAAATGTTAAATGAGCTATGCCATCAAATGGGTTGGCGCCCGGAGCGATTATCATCCCGCCACCAAAATCGCTTGTATTTGCGATATTGGAAAGACATAAGTCCATGTCGTGACGAACTCCATCAATCTCAAACTCAACTATCCGACTCTTCAAAGAAGGCAATTCCGCGATAGTAGCCAAGGTGTATCTACTTGGCCCTTTAGGCCATTTCATTGCTTCTGCGCGCGTATTGACATCGCCAGAGAAACCAAAAGTTAATACCGAAGCAACCCATCGATTATCCACACGAAGCAAATCAGTTAACTGACCCTCTCCAAGGGCGGCCTCAACTGCATTTTCTATATCTGCTGGGATGCCCAATGCTCTACAGAAATCATTTCCTGTCCCAATTGGGATGATCCCTAGAATCGTTTCTGATTGGGCAACGGCTTGTATCGCAGAATGAATCATCCCGTCACCTCCAGCGACTACCAATCTTTCTAAACCTTCATTAACGAGATTTCTAATGTTTCCCTCAACTTCGGTGAGTGTTGCTCCTTCAATAAGTGTGACGTCCACTCCACGGTCACGGAACGCTTTAAGGATTTTTCCAGTCTGTTCATGCCCTTTGCCTTTCCTCGCAAAAGAGTTAATCAAAAGATGCACCATTATCGTTTCCGTTCCATTTTCCAAATAGTGATCACGATAAGGAATCCCGTGACTCCAAAAACAGTTGGCCACAAGAAGCCAATGAAAGAACTTGGCCAAGCAAGAATAGATCCTTCAATGATTTCATTTTCTTTTTCGCTGACGACACCGACACCATTAGGCCATGGCCAAATCACTCGTAAGCTGCCAATCATTAATCCGATAAGAAAAGCAAGAAGAGTGTCTCGGAACCTTTTCAGAAGCCAGTTCAAAACTCGTGCTGAAAAACCTAAGGATAATGTGGCCCCAAAACCAAAAACCATAAGCTCAAGCATGTATCGGTTATTTATTGTCTCAATTAAAGAACCATACATCCCTACCATCAGTAGCAAGAACGATCCTGAAACACCGGGAAGAATCATTGCGCAGATAGCGATTGCACCCGAAACAAAGAAAACAAGAAGGCTCGGATTTTCGATTGGGCCAGCGCGCAAGCCAAGCAGTGCAAAAGCTCCTATCGCCGTGCATGGAATCCAAAGAAAAAATGATACCTTCCACGAAGCGATCATTGAAAAAGCCGCGACGATAGAGGCTGCAACAAGTCCAAAGAAAAATCCAGCTGTTGATCGCGGATATTCTTCCAAAAGCATCTCTATAACTTGAGCAAGGCTAACAAAAGAAACAAATATGCCCAGAAACAATGGTGCTAAGAAGCGCAATTCAATTTTGGAGAATGCTTCTTTGGATCCAACAAAATCCCGTTTCAGAAAAGAGATGAATGTATCGCTACAGGCATGAACGTTTTGAATCAACCGTTCATAAATACCCAATAATAAAGCAATGGTGCCTCCAGAAACTCCAGGGACTACATCCGCTGCACCCATAAAAACACCGCGCATTATTTGATGAACAGAGTTTCTAAACTTCGGATTTTTAAAACGGATTTTCATTCACTGAATCATAGGGGTGATATACAATAACGTAGAACAACATCCTACCTCTTTACCAATAAACAGTCGGCGACAGGAATTTCGGTAGAAATTATTGTTCCTGCGAACCTTTCGGTATCGTCGTAATAGAGGCGATATGGAAATAGAGAACCAAAGTAAAGGTGATGAATACCTACTAAACCTTTTCCTGACCGAAGAGGGGATAGCTAACCCTGCAATCTGGTATAAACGCCTTCGGGATGAATCACCCATTTTCTTAAGTTCATCCGGCTCCATTTTCCTCTCAAGGTATGAGGATTGCCGAACGGTTTTTAGAGATAACCGACTTGGCAAAGACAATCGAGAAGGCCCTGGCGGCTCAGCTCTTCCAAGAGATGAATCTGATGAAGTTAAGGCATATAGGAAAGAAATTAGTGAAAACAGGGGAGACTCCTCCCCGTCAATGTTGTTTCTCAACCCGCCAGACCATACGAGACTCAGAGGTCTTGTAAGTAGGGCATTTACCCCAAAGCGAGTTGAATCTATGCGGGACAGCATTACGAAACTCACAGAAGATTGTCTTGATAATCTTGCTGAAAAAGGTGGCGGAGATGCAATGGAAATACTTGGCTTTCTTCCCGTGAATGTAATCGGTGAACTCGTCGGAGTTCCCCGATCAGACTGGGACTACTTTCGCCCATTGGTGACAGCAGGGGTTGCGTCTTTGGAAGCAGCACCTTCGTTAGATGAATTGAAAGCATCAACTGCTGCTTTCACAGAAATGGGTGAATATTTCTCGAAACTTTTAAACGAACGGAAGGATAAACCATGTGATGATCTTATGTCAGCACTCATTGCAGTTGAGGAAAGTGGAGACCGGATAACTGAACCAGAAGTTATTAGCACTATTATTCTCCTCTTCGCTGCAGGAATGGAAACAACACAGAACCTGATTGGGAATGGACTTGGAGCATTGTTTGAGAATCCTGATCAAATGGAACTCCTATGGAACGATGAAACTCTTGTCGAGTCAGCAATTGAAGAGATGCTCCGTTTTGATAGTCCAGTTCAACTTGATGGGAGAACAGCACTTGAAGATGCTGAAATTGCCGGAATTCCTCTATCGCAAGGAAGTAACATCGTGACTTTGATCGGTGCTGCAAACCGTGATCCGGCCCGATTCAAACAACCAGATGATTTCCTTATAAAACGTAACGAAGGACCTCCGTTAAGTTTTGCTTCAGGTATCCATTATTGCCTTGGGGCAAATTTAGCAAGAACTGAAGGAGAGGAAATGTTTGCTGGATTGATCCGTCGTTTCAAAAAAATTGAACAAGCCGGTGAATTAAAACAACGAGGAAGACTCACGTTACGAGGATTTGAAACTGTCCCGGTTAGTGTCACGGCACGATGAATGACTCTCAGAAACACTGGGATCAGAAGTACCGACAAAATCCGGAACTAAATCCATATTCGGAATTCCTTCCAGCGGTTGAAAAATATCTACCTAGGTCAGGAGATTGCGTAGATATTGCTGGTGGGAACGGTCGTAACGCTCTTTGGTTCGCAGAAAAAAATTTTACTACTTCTCTAGTTGACGTAAGTGGGGTAGCTCTTGACCAGGCAAAGGAAGCATCTCATTCCAGAGGAGTTGAGCTTGAATGTATACAAAGAGACGTTGAAAGGAATTTGCTACCACGAGAACGGAAATGGGATATCGCACTCATCACATTCTTTCTAGACCGTGATTTAATCATGCAAATACCAAAGTTCTTAAATGAATCAGGGATTTTCTTATTTGCTCACCCGACTAAAAAAAATCTTGAACGACACGAAAATCCTTCATCTCGTTTTCTACTAGAGGACTCCGAAATTTTTAATTTGGCCGAAAATTTAGATCTGATGAAAACAGAATATATTGATGAAGGGTGGAGAACTTCGGGAAAACATGAGGCGTGGATGGTCTGTAAGAAATTACCAGAATAATTTTTTATGACTATCTGTATCTGGTTAGCAGTTTGACTAGACGTATGATTAATCTGAAATTTTATTTATCGATAGGAGATATAACGTGAATGGGAAAATGGTTGAATTTCGTGCAAATGGAAATAGTGCTTCAGGTTATGTATCAGAATCTCAATCTGGAAGTGGACCCGGAGTACTCGTACTCCAAGAATGGTGGGGACTCGTCCCGCAAATAAAAGGTGTTTGTGACAGGCTTGCCGAAAACGGTTTCACGGCTATGGCTCCTGACCTCTATCACGGTGAATTCGCTGAACATACTGAAATGGATAAAGCTGGGGAACTCATGACGACTCTCCCTCCGGACCGAGCAGCGCGTGACATGTCTGCTGCTATTGATTACCTGCTTTCTCTTGACTCTTGTTCGAGTAAACAAGTGGGCGTTATCGGGTTTTGCATGGGTGGGATGCTTACACTAATGATTGCCTCTCTTGAGGGGAACAGGGTCGCAGTGGCAGCTCCATTTTATGGTGCTCCCCTAGAAGAAGGCGCTATTGACTGGTCATCCCTTTCAGCAAAAGTAGAGGGGCATTTTGCTGCTCAAGATGATTTTTTCCCTCCAGAGGCTATAGCAAATTTAGAGACCCATTTGAAAGAATTAGGTAAAGACGTAACTTTCCATATTTATGATGGCACAGGCCATGCTTTCGCAAATGAAGAAAATGCATTAGGGACATATAACCAAGAAGCTAGCAACGTTGCATGGGGGAGAACAATCCAACTGTTGAATGAAATTTAAATCTTAACCTTGGCCAAGAAGGTTTCTATTTTTACGTTTTGATTTTACGTAATCCCTATTGGTGTACGCAATAAAGTCCAAGGGGATTTCTTTGGGGCAAGCTTCGTGACATTCTCCATGGTTGGTGCAAGAACCGAAATATTCTTCCATCTTTTCAACCATTTCTTCTGTCCGAGACCATCGTTCAGCCTGTCCTTGTGGCAATAAATTCAGATGCTGAATTTTTGCTGATGTAAAGAGTTGCGCAGCTGAATTTGGGCATGCCGCTACGCAAGCGCCACAACCGATACACGCAGCAGCATCAAATGCAGCATCTGCCGCATCTTTTGGAACAGGTATTAGGTTTGCATCTGGAGCTGACCCAGTCGGGACTGTAATAAATCCGCCTGATTCGATGATCCGATCCAATGGAGACCGGTCAACCACAAGGTCTTTGATAACCGGGAAGGAAGTTGCTTGCCATGGTTCGACAATGATGGTATCCCCATCCTTAAATTTCCTCATATGCAATTGACATGTAGCAGTGGCTTTTTCAGGGCCATGTGCCTTTCCATTAATCATGCACCCGCAAGTTCCACAGATTCCTTCCCTACAGTCACTGGCTATCTCTACAGGTTCTTCTCCATTGTTAATGAGATTCTCGTTAAGGACATCAAACATTTCAAGGAATGACATATCAGGACTAATTTGATCAACTTCGTATGTTTCGAATCGCCCGGTTTCTAAAGGTCCTTTTTGCCGCCAAACTTTCAGCGTGAGGTTCATTGTATTTTCCATCTTCCCCTCCTACTTATATGACCGTTGTGTAAGAGGAACATATTCAAATTCCAGCTCTTCTTTATGGCGTATCGCGGAACCGGAAGTTCCACCCCATTCCCATGCAGCAACATGGGAGAAATTGTCGTCATCCCGTAAAGCTTCACCTTCAGGGGTTTGACTCTCTGAACGGAAGTGCCCTCCACATGATTCAGCGCGTTCTAAAGCATCACGTGCTTTTAATTCAGCGAGTTCAAAGAAATCAGCTACTCGCCCGACCTTTTCAAGAGATGTATTTAAATTATCTGCTGAACCGAGGACTCGAACATCCTTTTCGAATTCCTCTCTCAGTGAAGGTATTTCCGAAAGCGCTTTTTCAAGGCCGTTCTTATCCCGTTCCATACCTATGAAGTTCCATACAAGCTTTCCAAGTTCTCTGTGGAACCAATCAACTGAACGAGTTCCATTAACGGAAAGCCATTTCTGTGTTCGTTCAGCGACTCCATTTACGACGTCAGAACAAGCAGGGTCACTCTCATCAAGCGGGCTTTCACCCAAGAGAGGGGCAAGGTAATTTCCTATTGTGTAAGGAAGCACAAAATAACCGTCAGCGAGACCCTGCATAAGAGCTGATGCTCCAAGACGGTTCGCGCCATGGTCCGAGAAGTTCGCTTCTCCTACGACAAACAGTCCTGGTACATTACTCATCAATTCATAATCAACCCATAAACCACCCATTGTGTAGTGTGTTGCTGGGTAGATACGCATCGGAGTTTTGTATGGATCTTCTCCCGTGATTCTTTCGTACATCTGAAAAAGATTCCCGTATCTTTCTCGTATGGCATCTTCACCATCTCGGTGTATTGCATCTGCGAAATCAAGATAAACACCATTTTTTAAAGGTCCAACGCCTAGTCCTTGATCTACAACAGTTTTAGCATTTCTTGAAGCTACATCTCGGGGAACCAAGTTACCAAAGGACGGGTATTTCTCTTCAAGATAATAGTAACGCTGATCTTCAGGTATATCAGAGACAGATCTAGCCTCATCATGGCCACTAGGTACCCATATTCGTCCATCATTCCTCAATGATTCAGACATCAGTGTCAATTTTGATTGGAACTCATCACTCGCAGGGATACAGGTTGGATGTATCTGTGTGTAACAAGGATTAGCGAACAGAGCTCCCCTTCTATGGGCACGCCACCCTGCTGTAACATTGCACATCATCGCATTCGTTGAGAGGTAATAGACATTTCCGTAACCTCCAGTAGCAAGCACCACAGCATGTGCAGTATGGCTACGAACATCTCCAGTGATTAAATCTCTGACAACGATTCCTCTTGCAGCACCATCATGAACTATTAAGTCCAACATTTCAGTTCGAGTGTGCAATTCCACTGAACCAGAACCCACTTGTCGCATTAATGCAGAATATGCGCCGAGGAGCAATTGTTGGCCTGTTTGTCCACGAGCATAGAAAGTTCGACTTACTTGAGCCCCACCAAATGAACGATTATCAAGAAGACCACCATACTCTCGAGCAAATGGAACTCCTTGCCCAACACACTGATCAATAATGTTCAATGATACTTCCGCGAGACGGTGAACATTTGCCTCGCGACTACGGTAATCCCCACCTTTTACAGTGTCATAAAAAAGCCGGTAAACGGAATCCCCATCGTTCTGATAATTCTTCGCTCCATTAATCCCTCCTTGAGCAGCAATGCTATGAGCTCTTCTCGGGCTGTCATGATAGGTAAATGCTTTCACCTTATAACCAAGTTCACCAAGCGTCGCCGCCGCCGAAGCACCCGCAAGACCTGTTCCAACAACTATTACTTCAAACTTTCGCTTATTAGCAGGATTCACCAATTTCATATCAAACTTATGGCTAGACCATTTCTCTTCAATGGGTCCTTCTGGACTACGCGAATTAAGTTCCCCGATCATTCTTTTGCCTCCTCGGCTTCAACAGCGGTAAGACCGCAGGGTGCTTCACAATTATCCTGATCAATAAGTCCAACAGTTACCGCAATTGGGAAACTCAGATTCCCAACAAGAATAAGGCCAGCCAGACCAGCAGCGATATGCCTGCGGATTTTATTAATCTTCGGGCTATTAATACCCAAACTCTGAAACAGGCTCCATGTGCCATGGAAAATATGAATGGCTAAAGCTACGTTCGCAACAATGTAAATAACCGCAACTCCTATATTTCCCATAGAGACAGTGACATTGTTATAGGGGTCACCTAAGTGCCAATCCTTACTGAACCAACCCCAAGTCAAGTCAGCTAGATGAAAGAACAAATAAAGAAGAATAATTGGTCCAGTCCATCGCATAGTCCGGCTGGCATAGTTTGCGGCAATAAAATCTTGAGAAGCTGCGTACTTTTTATTGCCATCAGCGTAGTTAGCGCGTGTGTTGGCTTTTCTTCCCATTTCTTTCAATGTGTAAGCAGAGTGGATGTGGATAGCGAAAGCAGCGATGAGGAGAAGCCTCACACCCCAAAGAAGCCACGTCCTAGGAATAATATCTGTTCCTAAATTACGCAATGTCTCAGCGTATTCATGAATTTCCAGAGGCCCTTCGTATAGATGAAGGTTGCCGATCATGTGTGTCATCACAAAACCGAGCAGGACAATACCACTCACTGCCATTACCCATTTTCTTCCAATAGCGCTTTGGTAGATATTTAGCGGAAATGGAAGTTGCTTTGGCTTTTTACGGATCGGTTCCGGACCTTTCCGCGTCATTGTTTGTGCCATTGCGTTCTGTGCCTCCTGGCATTTCCTAAATTAATAGATTCAATTGTTTCCCTGCATTTGACCGTAGCTGTAGACATGATTTTTGGACCAACCGTGTGACCTTTTTCATGCCAGAATTCCATGATACTTTCCCCATGGCTCAATGTCGGGAACTAGTCTTTTCACATGGAAATAAATGAATTCGACCCAATGCACAGATGGTTTGACCTATGTCATAGAAATAACGTATACATACGAGCTGCAACGCAAATGTGTCAACAATTAATTGATTCTTACAACGAGCCTCAACGCTATTACCACACGTTGTCTCATATTCATGAATGTCTCAACCTTCTTGACAGTTTCTCTTTAGATCAAAATGACCGAGACACTGTTGAATACGCCATATGGTTCCACGACATTATTTATGACCCCACATCAGACAGTAACGAAAAACAGAGTGCAACTATCGCTAAGACATGGCTAGTAAAGCAAGGCATCAATACTGCTGCTGATGTAACTACATTGATTCTCCAGACCGCAAATTATGATAGCGAACCTCCAATTGGCCACATCGAAAGCATCCTTCATGACCTAGACCTTCATATCCTTGGATCCCCCGCTAATCAATACCTAGATTACGCAACGAACATACGTAACGAATACCAGCACTTAGATAACGATGCATTCTTCGCTGGCCGAAGAAAATTCCTTCAAAGTCTTATAGATAGAAAAGGTATTTATGCAACTGATGGATTTCAAGAACTGTTTGAAGAACAAGCTATGAAGAATATAAAAACCGAATTAATGAGAATAGAAAAATTTTAAAATCCTCACTTCTTCAATTCGGTCATATCTTCATATGTCCGCTACGGTGCAACCATGAAGCACGCGTCCACGCTTGGAAAATTAAAAAAATCAGGATGGGTTTCTAGAACCGTCAAACAAGAAATACGAGAGAATGCTGTCCAACGGATTCGAGAAGGAAGCGAACTCTTCCCCGGTGTGCTCGGTTATGACCAAACTGTCATCCCACAGTTAGAGAACGCACTTTTAGCTGGCCACGACTTTATTTTTCTCGGAGAACGTGGGCAAGCAAAGACTAGGATGATACGAGGACTTGTTGATTTACTAGATGAATGGATGCCAATCATTGCGGGGTCAGAGATAAATGATGATCCTTTCAATCCAGTTTCAAAATACGCAAAAACCCTGATTGAAGAAAGAGGGGATGGAACACCAATCCACTGGATTCATAGAAGTGAACGCTTCGGAGAGAAGTTAGCGACACCAGACACAGCAATAGCTGATTTAATTGGTGAAGTAGACCCAATAAAGGTCGCAGAAGGACGCTACCTTTCAGATGAATTAACACTCCATTACGGACTAGTACCAAGAACCAATCGAGGAATCTTCGCTATTAATGAACTCCCTGACCTATCCGAACGGATACAAGTGGGTCTCCTCAATGTTCTTGAAGAAAGAGACGTACAAGTCCGAGGTTACAAGATACGACTTCCTTTGGATATTCTCTTAGTAGCATCTGCCAATCCAGAAGACTACACGAACAGGGGAAGAATCATTACCCCTTTGAAAGACCGTTTCGGTAGCCAATTACGGACACATTACCCATTTGATATTGATCTAGAAGCTGAAATTGCTATCCAAGAAGCAGAAATTTTCACCAATGATGATATTGCCGTTACCATGCCTAACTTCATGTTAAAAATTATCGCTACAGTCACCCATGCTGCTCGCGAAAGCGCACACATAAATCAACGATCTGGTGTATCCGTTCGTGTTACTGTCGCGAATTACGAATCGCTCATTGCTGGAGCAGTTCGCCGGACCTTATTGACCGATGAAGGAACAGTCATCCCGAGAGTCAGCGATCTTAGCGCTCTCCTAGCATCAACCGCAGGAAAAATTGAAGTGGAGTCACTTGACGATGGGCGCGAAAATGAAATTATCCAATACCTCATCAAACAGTCAGTTTTGGAAGTTTTTAAAGAAACAGCGGACCAAACCTTATGTAGCGGAATTCTTAAAGCATTTACAGAAGGAGCGGTTATTAACGCTGGGGACGACATAGCCTCGTCAACGTACGTTCAATGGCTTGAAGAAATTCCTGCTTTTGTTCCTTTGCTCAAAAGTCTGGGTTTCGCCGAAAAAGATTTGGAGTCACCGGCAATGATTGCAAGTGGCATGGAATTTATTCTCGAAGGACTGCATCTAAGTAAACTTCTTAACAAAGAAGCTGTAGGAGATTCAGGGGTCTATCGAGCAAGAGCATGATCTAAGATGGATCATATTCTCGCAATAGATATAGGCGGGACAAAACTCGCGGTTGCTCTTATAGATGAAACAGGTCAAATTAGCGACCGGAAACAGATCCCTACATATGTTAATTCTGAAGTTTCTTTATATGAAAGAGTTCTAGATCTCTGTAACGAATGTTTAACATCGTCATCAATTAAACCGACAGCAATCGGGATCGGGTGTGGGGGTCCGGGCAAGCAGTCTTATGAATTAGTATCCCCACTCAATATTGCTGATTGGAGAGATTTCCCGTTACGAAAAGCAATAGAAACTGATCTACTCCTTCCAACCTTTATAGATAATGATGCTAAGGCATTAGCTTTAGCAGAAGGTTGGCTAGGTGCCGCTCAAGGATGCACAAACTATATAGCTATGGTTGTTTCCACAGGTATAGGCGGAGGGATCGTTCTAAACGGTAAATTGCTTGAAGGGAAAGATGGAAACGCTGGCCACATTGGGCATGTTTTTGTAGAACCGAAAGGAGGACTGGATGCTAACGGTGTCAGTGGCCTTCTTGAAGGATCAGCTTCAGGGTCTGGTTTAGAAAGAAAATACGGGTTTGCCCCATCAGAAGCAAGTGACGAAATTCGAAAAGAAACAGGAATCTACGTAGGAAGAGCTGTCGCGTCAATAGCAAATCTTCTTGACCTGCAATTAGCGATTGTTTCAGGGTCAGTCGCATTTGGTTTCGGAAATATTTTTTTCGAATCCGCACAACAAACAATTAATGAGATGACAAAAATTCAACATTCTCAACAGACGCTCATAGTGCCTGGAGGTCTAGGTGATGAGGGTCCACTAATAGGTGCTGCAGCGGTGGCGCTACAAGGTTTAGGAAAGGAACTTCTTGCTAAACCCGATCAGATTTAATCTGCCCGCTTATCTCTAAGGAAAGCTTCCAATTCGGCAGCTAAGTCATCCCCTGAGGGGAGAATCTCACTTTCATCAACTCGTTGCTCTAACTGTTGAACATAGCTAGCCATATCCGTATCGTTGGTGACAGCTGTATGGATCCGGTCTCTCCATTCATTTGCTGCTTTCTCTAAATCAGCATGGAACGTTTCCACTCCTGTAACAAGTTCAAGTCGGGAAAGCAAGGAACGAGTCGCTTCGGGGTTCGGAGGGCCAGGTACATAATGAGGAACGGAAACCCGAAGAGAAATGATAGGAACGCCTTCTTTATCTAAATGATCATGGAGAACACCCACAAGCCCAGTAGGACCTTCATACGTTGGGCGGCCAAGGCCGAGACGATCAGCTATCACCGGATCTGAAGCACTTCCAACAACTCCTAAAGGTCGAGTATGGGGAGCCATCCCTGCCATAGCACCAATTGTTATTACCATCTCAACATTCATCTTCTGTGCAATTTCAAGTAACGCATCAGCAAAAGTACGCCATTTAAGGTGAGGTTCTATACCGGAAAGAAGAAGAAGATCATGGTTCCCATCACCGCACTCAGCGCCCCAAATCACGTTGGATGGCCATTCTATTTCGCGGCCATCAGCACCTAAACGAACCAAAGGTCGTTCTTCTTGAAAATTAAAGAAAGTTTCAGCATCTATCTCCGCAACCTTAAAAGCATCATGCTTCGCAACCAAAAGATCGACACCTGCAGTTGCTGCTTCCGCAGCATCAAACAACCCCTTTAAGGCAACTATGAGAAGTGGCCTATTTAAGTTTCTTTGTTCTACCCAATGTAGTTCACTCATTGCATGAGCCTTACACAAAATCATGCGCGATAAAGAACCCAAACAAAACTTCTTCACTTGAAAGAAGATGAAATAAAGAACGCAACCTAGAATCTTCCTAACACACGAGTACCTATCGTCTTATTGAAAGGAAGGATGCTGTGATGCTGGAACCTTCCTCCCAGATAGTGATCGCAGGAACGGCGAACCTCACTTGGCTACCCGAACGTGAACCAATCAGCATGATTGATCTTATGTGCGAAGCAATTGAAAACGCTTTAAACGACGCTGGAAGTAAAAGCCTCATTGATGTAGCTGATCAGATTTTTATCCCTAAAGGGACTTGGGATAATAAAAATCCTGGATCTTCAATTAATGAACAATTTGGAATACAGGCACAAAATGTTCTCTTTGATCTCGGGGTACTTCAGAGTTCTTTAGTGAAACGTGCCATAGAAGATGTAGCTAATGCCCGTTCAAAATGCACAATTCTCGTCGGTGGAGAAATAAAAGAACAGCAAAAAAGGCTTGGAGATCTCGTACCAAAACTAAATAACACTAATGCTTCCATACCAAACCAATCACCGGAATGGGTTAGACCAGATGAACTCGTTATATCTCGCCATGAAATCGATAATGGACTTATACGCGCTTCAGATCAATATGCACTTATCGAAAACGCGTATGCTTATAAGAACAAATTAAGCCGGCAACAACAGACAGATCTCATAAACCAGGAATGGGAACGCATGGCTACTATCGCTGATTCAGCGAAGGGCGCTTGGCGAAAAAATGCAACTGAGTATCTGAAAGAAAAGGGTTGGGGAAGACCCGTATCAGATCCGTATCACAGTAACCACGTCACACAGTGGAATGTTAATCAAGCAGCAGCGATTATTATCACTACTGAAGAAATAGCCAAAACCCATGGCTCAAGCTCACATAATTGGGTTTACCCCGAAGCGATCATTGAATCAAATAATGTGACGCCTCTGACAGAAAGAAAAGACCTAACAACATGTGAAGGGATCACAACTATTAGGGAAAGACTTGAAGTTTTAACTGGGAAACCTGCTTCCTCACGATCGGTCATTGAACTATATAGCTGCTTCCCGATTGCGGTCCGAATGCAATCTGAAGGCCTCGGATTCTTTAACCGTGATCTTAGTATTACCGGAGGAATGACATTCGCTGGAGGCCCATTCAATAACTTCACACTTCAAGGACTCTCTTGCGTAGCAAAAAAAGTGAGAGAACAGGAATCTGACGGTCTTATAACTTCAATTTCGGGCATGCTTACCAAGCAAGGACTCATGACCATTAACGCAAAGCAAAACGCTAACAATATAGTTCTTGATGACGTCACTGAACTAGTAAAAAAACAGACTAAGACTGTGCCGACACGATCTGGGATCTCTGGTGAAATGTCAATCATTTCTTCAACGGTTTCCCACAGTATTCAGACAGCACAAGTTTTTGTTATCGCTGAATCAAACGAGAATTATCGAACGATAGTCACTTCAAAAAAAAGAGAAGATGTTCAAAAATTTATCCGAGCTACTCACGTAGGTGAAGAAATTAACGTAAAGCCAGATGGTACTTTTGAATTCTGACTCCTAAAAAACGGTGGGGGTGGACTCAATGAGCCCACCCCCTAAAGCGGTGGCAGTTTCCCAGGTGACGAACGTGCCTACTGTTGTCCCTAGAACAAGAAGAGTGGTGGATACTCTAGAATCTTTTATGAATCTCAAGTTCCATTCATAGCGAACACTGCGGATATGTGGGATGCTCAAAGAACAGTAAATATGACGTACTAGGAGGACACGTGGATCTTAAAAATCTGGTAGATCCCGCTACGACCGTTCTAGTAACGATGGAAGTTCAGAAAGGTATTGTTGGGGAACTTTCAGCATTCAAAGAATTGCGAAATGCAGCAACTGAAGCCGGAGTTCTTACTAATGGCCCACGCATTTGCGAAGCAGCGAGGAATTCTGGGGTCACGGTAATTCATGCCACTGCGGTGAATCGGCCTGATTATGCTGGATCACTAGCGAACTGTCGGATGTTAGCTGCTTCCAAAAAAATGAATGAGAACGGTTCAGGAATTATTGAAGGTTCTGAGGGAGCTGAACTCATAAGTGAATTTGGCCCTGAACCTCAAGATATTGTTCTCCAGCGACTCCATGGTTTGACACCCTTTACTTCAACGTCGCTAGATCAAATTATTCGCAATCTTGGAGCAAGAACAGTCATTCCTGTTGGCGTTTCAATAAATATCGGAATTCTTGGCTTGGTTATATCAGCGGTTGATCTTGGCTACCAGGTTGTCGTCCCTACTGATGCTGTAGCAGGAGTTCCTCTTGAATATGGGCAGTCAATTATGGAAGGGACGATCTCACTTCTAGCCACGTTCGCATCAACCGAAGAGATTGTCACAGCTTGGATGGATAACTAGAAAAATCAAAGAGCCGGACCCGAAGGCCCGGCTCGATGAGTTCTTTAGATCCAGTCGAAACTGGAATCAGTTTTAGCTGACGTATGAACGACGACGTGTACTAAGTACAATCATCGCACCACCGGCTAGTACAGCTGCACCGATGATCGCAATCATAGTTGATTCCGATCCTGTGTTAGGAAGTATTGGAGCACCAACACCAACACAGAAAGTACCAACATGTGAACTGTCTAGGG
>Ga0315316_10001625_pt1 | contig 15958 bp, 22 predicted proteins | sample M160m3416metaG_FD_203702 | JGI IMG/M metagenome (GOLD analysis project Ga0315316, IMG submission 203702) | Ammonia-oxidizing marine archaeal communities from Monterey Bay, California, United States - M1 60m 3416 | ecosystem: Environmental > Aquatic > Marine > Intertidal zone | place: USA...
TTTCAGTTTTTTCAGTTTTTTTCATCTTAATATATGGAAACATAAAAAAACGCCTTTATATACCTTTTTTTCAAACAAAAAAAAAAGTTCAGTCACAAAATATTTTATCAGATTCTGATATTTTCCTACATTGTGCTTTGAAGTCAAAAGTACCCCTTTTTTCCGAAAAAACTATTTCACAATTTTGCATTTTGGACATTTTCAGAAATGTCCAATTCTGAATATATAGGGAAAAGATTCCTCAAAAAAAGCGTCGAACACTTTTTTCAGTACTTATAGCTTGATATTTTTATTATCCGTTACATCTTCAATACTTTGTATTAACTTTGTATTGTAAATTAGGTTTCCTGTTGGTTTATAAGTAGAAATATCTTTATAATTTTTATTATTCCCTTTCTTTAAAATTCCCTTTTTCACTTCTTTTGAACCATTTTTCAATAAAAGACTATTTATGTTCCCATCATCTTCTTTCTTATTTTTTTTATTTACAACTCTACCATATGAATCCACTGATACTCCTGTTTTCTTTTTGATTTGTGCTCTTTGATAATGTGGAACATAATGTTGCCATGATATAAATAATAAATTAGGATGTGTATATTTAATCATAAATCCATTGTCAATTAATTTTTCAATTACATACGATGTACATTCTACCATATTATATCTAGGTACTCCAAGAATAAATTCAGGTAATACAAAAAAGGTGAATTTATCACTATTACGCATTCTTGAAGTAGCCTTTATCTTTTTATGCACTCTTGCTAAAACTCGTTGATAAATTTTAATCTTATGTTCCTCTGATTGTTGTTTTTGTTTATATAATTCATCCATGTTTAATTTTTCATTAAAATCTTCTTCCATTTATTTTTTATTAGAAAAAAACAATTAAAAAACTACGATTATTATTATTTAATGACAATAAAACACTTAGTACTTTCTGGCGGTGCGTATAAAGGATTTTATACAATCGGAGCTTTAAAATACCTGAATGATAACAAATTTTATGAATTGGAAAATATTGAAACGATGTATGGTACTTCAGTTGGGGCATTAGTCGCAGCTATTTTATGTTTAAAGTTAAATTGGGATGATTTATATGAATATTGTATTAATAAACCGTGGGAAAAAGCTTTTAAATTTTCAGTAGAATCATTATTAGATATAATAAATAAAAAGGGGTTTATAAAACAAGAGTTTATAGATGGTATATTCGAAAATTTATTAAAAGGTGCTGGATTACCCAAAGATATAACATTAAAACAATTATATGACTATTCAAATATTGATTTATATATTTTTGTTGTAAATCTAACAGAATTTACATTAGAAAGGTTTTCTTATAAAACACATCCAGACATGTTATTATTAGACGCAATATACATGACTTGTTCTTTACCATTCATTTTTCAACCTAAATATATAGGAAATAATTGTTATATTGATGGAGGTGTAATAAACCCATATCCTATGAATATTTGTATTAAAGATTTGGAAGAAATAAACCCTGATATTGATAAAAAAGAAATATTAGGGTTCAAAATAATAGATGATAAATTAGAATTAGGCGCTCCATCTTCTTCCATATTTCAATTTGGATTTTATATGATATATCGTTTAATAAAAGAAAATTATAACTATCTTTATGAAGAGAAAATACCGTATGAATTGATAATACCATCATCATTAATGAGTACAGAAACCGCAACAAAAATAATAATTTCAAAAGATGAAAGAACGAAATTATTAGACCAGGGGGAAAAATATGCTAAATTATTTTTAACATATATTGAAGAAAATGGTGATTAAAATACAGCAGCTTTAATATATTCTGTTAGTGATTTTGTGTTTGGTTTAGCATCATATTCAATTACATCACTACCTTTTACCATCCAAATACTTGGATATCCATCAATTTTTTTTTGGTTTGGAGTTAAATATTCATTTTCAAAGTTCTCGAGTTCTTTTTCCTGTTTCTCTCCATCTATTTCTACAAAATTAATAGTTACATTGTTTTCAGTTTTACCATCGAATTTTGATTTGACCTTTTCCCAATGAGGTTTAGCCTTTTTAGAATATGGACACCAATCTACTCCAAAGAAGTAAAGTGTAGCTACATCTGCGTTATCACCATCTGTTGTAAATTCTCTATTTGGAACAAAGTCTGGATTAATTCTAGGTGCGATGTATGTGTTATACACGTAGAAAGCAACTCCTAAAAATATAGCAACTACAACCATGATAATTAAAAAATTTCTATTAAATAATAATCCTTTAATTTTATCCGTAGTTCCTGTTAAACTAGGCATTTTATTTAGAATACTTGACATATATTATAATATAAGATAGAGGAAAACATTTTTTAACGAATATAAAGAATAAACTATTAATTATGTTATATGTATTTGCGTAACTATAAAGGAAAATTGGTCTTGTTGGATGAAAAGAAATATACAAATGAAAGGGATTTGTATATTGCTGTATGGAAAATAAAATATAATGAAGATATTGCTAAAACAACTGATATAAATAATCTTCTAGATTATGTTGATGGAGAGAAAATGTTTGTATAAGTTTTTTTCTTGAGATAATATATCATGGGACGCACTAAAAAAAGAAAAAACTCGCGTAAAAATAAGACCAAGAAAGTATATGATAAAGAAGATTTTGCCAGCGGTGACGGAATGCTTACTAGTGTATGGGGTCCATCACTTTGGCATTATTTACATACTATGAGTTTCAATTATCCAGTAAAACCATCTAAAGAAGATAAGAAAAATTATAAGAATTTTGTTTATAGTTTAAAAAATGTATTACCTTGTAAATATTGTAGATTGAACTTGCGTAGGAATTTAAAAGATTTACCATTAAAGGATAAACATTTGAAAAATAGACATAATTTTTCTTTATGGATGTTTAGATTACATGAACATATAAATAAAATGCTTGGTAAAAAATCAGGATTATCATTTAAACAAGTAAGAGAGAGATATGAGCATTTCAGGTCTAGATGCACTATTGATATTGACAAAAAAACAAAAATGTATAAAATAAAGCCAATAAAGAATAAAACAAGAAAAAAGAAAAAGAAGGAAAAAGGGTGCGTAGAACCTTTATATGGAAAGAAATCTAAATGTGTAATTAAAATTGTTCCAAAGGATAAAAAAGTTCCAACCTTTCAAATGGATGATAGGTGTAAAAAGAAACGTTAATTATATATTAAATATTTAAACGTCGTCGCCGCCGTTAATTGTTCTATTCATATCTACTACTTCATCATCATAATAACATCTTTGTCCACGCATAGTACAGTAAAAATAAATACTAGATAGACAACAAGCACAACCTATAACGACCCAATATCCTATACCTACAGGTAACATCTTTACACATAAAATTGAATAATTATAATTTATATTAACGCATCTTAATATGAATTATACAATACGAGAAGTTGCTAAACATAATAAAGAAACTGATTGTTGGTTAATAGCACACAATAAGGTTTATGATATTACTAAATTTATAGAAAAACATCCTATTGGTAGTGAACCATTAGTAAAAAAAGCAGGAACAGATTGTACAATAGATTATGATTTTCATTCTAAAGCTGCTAAACAAGTTTGGAAAGAATACAAGATTGGTTATGTTAATAAACCTAAAGAATCTTGTTGTTTGATTAGTTAAATTGAGCAAAACTGTTTAATCTAGGCATTGGTAATATATTACCAGCATTAGCGGCAGTAATAGCACTATAATTTGGAACCTTTTTACATGTAAAAGCAGGGTCAGGGCATCTGGCACAAGGTGGGCAAGGATTACAAGGTTTTTCTCTTGGACACATTTTTGCGTCAGGGCATTTAGGACATACTGGAGGAACAATTTCGGATTTAAGAATATATTTGGACATATCCACGCCAGCTTTTTGTGCTAATCTTCTTTCTTCTTTTTCTAATTTTTTTTCAAGTTTATTCTCTTTTTTATCTAGAGCATCTCTCCAATGATTGCCGTCTTTATCATGATGATGACGACCTGAACCTCTTCCTGGTACAATAATATCTTCTAACCCGGCGATTGTTTTACTATAATCTTTATCATTAAGAGGGTCATGTGTATCAGCATTACTAAAAGGGTCATAGTTAGAACCTTCTTCTAATGCTTCATCTCCTGGTTCTACGCCAGCCTTCTGTTCTTTTGCATCTTCTCTAGCTTTTTCTGAATCATGATTATGGTCTTTAAGATTGTGATGATGATGATTATTTCCTCTTGAAGTTGTCCCGACATTTATTGTAATTGGTTTTTCGAGCCCGTCTTTGTCGTGTTCATCTTCCTCGTGGTCTGCTGTGAAATATTCTTTTATGCTAAAGCCTAAAGTTGATAAAAGTAAAACAACAATAATCATTAAAAACAAATGAAGTTTTGTTAATTTCATATAAATTAAGCAATGAAAAAAAAATATTGAATAATATTATATATGCCATACAGAGCTTTAACACATAATAGAGTAAAAAGTTTTTTGACAGCAGCAAATGCCACAACACACACGCAAGCAGCAGCAATAAATTCGCAAAATGGTGTGTCTAATAGTGGTCCTGTAGCAACGCAACGGAATAAAAATAATTCATCAAATAAACAACCTTCTAAGGCTTGGAGTAGAGTAAATTGCACAAAGGGAGGGTGTGCTTTCTTATTGTCACCAACTGCTTACGGTAATGGTTCTTATGTTTGTGGTGACGGTCATACAGGACGACTATGTAAAAGATTGGGAACAGGTAAAGGATTTCCAAACGCAACACCACAAACTAGTGTAGGTTCAACAAATACTTTTGCTAGAAGAGCAATTGCTAGAAGAGCAGTTACAACTTTAGTAAATAACGGAGTAAAAAAAGACTGTGTTTGTGTTCCTCAGCCAATTAAAAATTTAAAGGGAGGATTAATACATCCTTAAATTATTTTCTAGTATAATTTTATAATGAACGTTCAGGATTTATTTAGCCCATTAAGTCAACAGTATTGTGATTATTTCTATTTCTTATCCATACTTTTCTTTGTTTTCTTTGTTTTAGCAGCAGGACAAGTTGTAATGAATTTCTTTGGTAAAAAATCAATGAAATTAACTGATGCTTTAATTATAGTTACCCAACCATTGTTATTATACTTTATTAACAGATTGTACTATTCAATGTGCGTTGGTTCATTAAACTAACTATTTAAATAATATATTAACATATTTAATATATTATAATGGATTGCGCAGAAGTATGCGCTTGTTTTTGGTGTTCTTTTTATGTTTCATATTGTTGTTGTTTTTGTGGCAATATTATACACGAATTATATAATGAAAGAGTTCAACGATATGAACAAATAAAACAAGAATATGATGAAATCCCTCATCAACAAAATCTAAATGTAGAAATGAAAATAGAACGCTTGATAACAACACCTTTATCAACAATAGAAGAAGAACCTGAAGGTTATCAGGATTTTAGATTACAACAATAATTTAGTAGTATTAGCACTACAAGTTTCTTTATAAATAGTAGGAGCATAAGCACCTTGACTAATTAATAGTGCTGACGTAAGACCAACAACTACACAAGTAATAACCCAACCAATAGCAGTTTTTAAAAATACTTTACAATTAATTCCAGAACAAGTTCTATGATTTTCTAATAACCCAACACCAACAGTTGCTCCTACTTGACAATGTGTAGTAGATAATGGTATTTTTAATCTACTGCCTGTAATAATAACTAAAGCTGAACTTAATTCAATCGCTACTCCACGCGAAGGTGTAATTTTTACTAATTTCTCTCCAATAGCATAAGTAATTTTCTTTCCATAAACATATAATCCAACTGCTATACCTACTCCTCCTAATCCTAATATCCAGTAAGCATCTTCTTCCATACTGGATTTTTTATCTAATTCTCCACCTGATTGATAAATAACCCAAATAGCAGCAAAAGGTCCAATAGCATTAGCAACATCGTTTGCCCCATGACTGAACGCATCACAAATAGCTGTGAAAATTTGTAAATATTTAAAAACTTCTTCTGTTTTTGTATCAAATTTTTCAGCATCATTATGTAGTGCTACAACTCTATCTAATTCTTTATCATCCGCAATATTCAATTCAACTTGATTAGTTTTTATGGATTCTTCGACATTTGGTAGTTCTAAATTTGAACGTTGTATTCTTAATTTTTTTGAAACATATTTTTTTAATCTAGGAACGAGTGGTAATGTAATAAAAGCACTTAACCCACCAATACCAAATGCTACACCAAATGCCATTCCCAAAGGAGTTTTATCTAACCCTAAACCCTTTGCTCCTTTATAAATTATGAAAAATGTATTAATTGTCATCGTAGAACCAATTAATATTGGATATGCCCAATTAATTCTTTTAGTATCAAACGATTTTCTTAGAACTGTTGCTCTGGTTACCCAAAATATAAAACATGCTATTAATCCAGAAAAAACAGGAGATATAAACCAAGACATTACAATACCTCCAACACCACCAACATAAGGAAAAGTATCCATAGGTTTATACCAGATAACACAGTCGGACCCTTTTAAAACCATAGCCATCCCAATCATACCACCTACACAAGAATGAGTTGTAGATACAGGCATTTCTAGATAACTTGCTAGAAATAACCACATACCAACCGATAAAATTACCCACATACATCCATACATAAGTAAATATTCATCTCCCTCAAAACACTTATGGTCGGCAATGCCTTTTCGTATTGTGTCAGTTACATGATTGCCCATTAAAATAGCCCCCGCTGTTTCAAAAATTGCTGCCAAAAATACAGCTTGTCTCATAGTTAAAGCTTTTGAACCGACTGAGGTTGCAAACGCATTAGCTGCGTCATTCGCACCGATACCTGCTGCGGCAAAAAAAGAAAAAATACCACCTACGATGACTATCCAAAGATACATCAAAAATATACATAATTTCCCTATAGACCTTTAAATTGATTTAATATATTGTTATCCACTTAAAAAAAAGCACTAATAGTATATTAGATATGTTAGAACCATTTATGAATAAGGATGAAATAGAAGTTGGTCTTGATGAAGCCGGCAGAGGACCGTTATTTGGAAGAGTATATGTAGGAGCAGTTATATTACCTCAGGATGATAGTTTTAATCATTCTATGATGCGAGATAGTAAAAAATTAAGTGAAAGAAAAAGATTAATGGCATTTGATTATATAAAAGAATACGCATTAGATTGGGTTATTCATTATAAAGATGAGAAATATATAGATAAACACAATATATTTGCTGCTAATTATAATGCGATGCATGAAGCAGTAAATAAATTGTTAATAAAACCTGACCATATTTTGGTAGATGGTAATTATTTCAAACCTTGTATGTATAATGACGATGATTATATAAATCATACAACAGTAGTAAAAGGAGATGATAAATATACTCCAATTGCTGCTGCTTCTATATTGGCAAAGGTAGGAAGAGATAAATATATAAAGGAACTTTGTGATAAACATCCGCGATTAAATAAATATTATAATATTGAATCAAATAAAGGGTATGGTTCTAAGCAACATATGTCTGGTATAAAACTACATGGTATTAGTCCTTGGCATAGAAAATCATTCGGAATTTGTAAAGTAACAAAGGTTAATAAAATATTTAAATAAAATTGAATTAAATATATTTCGTTGTAATTACCTTAAGTAAACAATGTCCAGTATTATAGATAATCATCGAGAATACGATAACTACAAATTTATATTTGCTTATTATTCAAATAATGATAAGGTTTGGTATGTTCAACCTAGAAAATTTGTGTTAATGGCACAAGAGAATAGAAATATATTATCGGGACAATTTATTCAATCCATATGGTTTCAAAAAGTATATCCAAAAAATTCACGTGGAATATTTGTTGTATTAAAAGTTTCCAAAAATACTTCCACAAAAACAATAGAAAAGGATATGAATAGTTTAAAAAACCCCTTTCCAACATTATTTGACATACCACCATATGTAAAATTTGGTAGTTATTTTGTTATGAATTGGGACATAATAAATGGGTGTATAAAAAAATCACAAGAATATAATGATTTTACATTTACATTAAGAGCAAATAATTGTCCTTGGCATAAATTAACATTTTCAATATATAATAATCCAGATAATAGTGGTGAAATACTGCTTTGTCTTCCAAGTTTTGAAATCCCGTTATAATATATAAAAATTGAATTTAAAAAACTTTTTATATATTAAATTAAAACCTAATAATGAGAGTACTTATATTTGATACGGAAACGAATGGCTTGCCCAAAATGGGGAATAAAAGTGCCCCAGACCCTGTAACTTGGCCACATGTATGCCAATTAAGTTGGTTGGTCTTTGATGATGTGACTGAGAAATTATATACAAAAGATTATATTATACGATTACCTGAAGGAGTTACTATTCCAAAGGTATGTTCAGATATTCACGGAATAACAAATGAACGAATGAGGAACGAAGGAGTTGATATTAGCGGTGTTCTTCACGAATTTACACACGATTGGATGGGTTGCAATATACTTATCGCACATAATTTTGTATTTGATAACAAAGTTATGCAAACGGAATATATAAGAAATAAACCCATTAACTGGTTGGGCAGACATAGAAAAATAGAATATTGCACAATGAAATATGGTATGAAATTTACAAACATAATGAGACCAAGTAGATATCATTCTGGAACATATCAAAAACCTCCAAAACTTCTAGAGTTACACGAAGAATTATTTAAAACAACTCCAGGGAATCTACACAATTCTTTGATTGATGTTTTGGTTTGTTTCCGTTGCTTCTATAAAATGGTTTATGAAAGGGATTTATTCGATGGAATCACACACCCAGAGCTAACAAATTATTATAAAACTATGTGTAATCTATAAATGTTTGAAAAAAATCATATGGGGGAATTTCGCTTATGATTTTTTTATCTTCTTCTCTTTTTCTTTGTTTTACGCTTTCTCTTTCTTCGTCTCTTTTTGGTTTTTCTCTTCTTTCGTTTGGTTTTTCTTTTACGTCTTCGTTTTTTAGTTTTTCTTCTACCGCCACGTTTAGTTTCACCTTTCTTATTCGCCGCATCTGCCGCCGCCACCGCTTCCCCCAGAGAAGGTTTTGCATCTGGGTCTATTCCCAAGTCGCGCAAAACAGCATCAGCTCCAAACGATGTCGGTTGGGCTGCACTCTCTGCGGCGCGGCCAAACTTTTCTAGTCTGCGTCTTCCCGCTTCGGCGGCAGCATCCCTTCTTCTTCTTTCCGCATCCCTTCTTCTTAGTTCCTCTTTCACTCTATCAACAGTTATACCTTCTTTAGCTAAAAATTTTAATTTCTTCTCACATTCCTGCCATTTTGATTGAAACTCCACTCCTAATGCATCCATATATAATATGTAAATATTTAATTACATATTATGCTAAAATAATAATTTATGACCCACACATTAAACACTCTTCTTCTTCGTCCACATCAGTGTTTTTCTTATCTGGTTCAATAGTGAATTGTTGGGGGGATGCCTTTGCTTTTGTTCTTAAATAATAAATACCAGTTTTAAGTCCCTTTTTCCATGCGAAGAAATGCATAGCAGTCAATTTATTATATGTTGGTTCTTTCATCCAAAGATTAGTACTTTGGCTCTGGCAAATAAACGCGCCTCTATCAGCAGCCATTTCTAAAATATGTTTCATAGGAATTTCCCATACAATTTTATACTTATCCTGTAATGCTTTTGGAACCCCTTTAACACCTTGAACAGACCCATTTTGTCTAATAATATTATTTTTAATATCGTCCGTCCATAAATCTAACTCAATTAGTTCTTTCAATAAGAATTTATTGATACAAACAAATTCTCCGGCAATGGTTCTTCTAACATAAATATTACTAGTGAATGGTTCAAAACATTCATTGTTTCCTAAAATTTGGGAAGTGCTTGCGGTGGGCATAGGTGCTAAAAGTAATGAATTTCTAATACCATCCTTTTTAATATCTTCTTTTAATTTTGACCAATCATATCTATTTGTGGGTTCAACATTCCACATATCAAATTGAAGAATGCCTTTACTCGCAGGAGAACCATCAAATGTTTTATAAGCTCCGTCTTTACAGGCAGATTCCCAACTAGATTCTAAAGCTCCATGGTACATTGTTTCAAAAATTAGTTTATTTGTTTTCTTTGCTTCATCTGAATGAAATGGTATATCCATCATAGCTAATGCATCAGCAAGACCTTGAACACCAATACCAACTGGTCTGTGACGCATATTACTATTTTTTGTTTTATCAGTGGGATAAAAGTTAATATCTATAACATTATTTAAATTATGTGTAACAATTTTAGTTACTTTATGAAGTAACTCATAATCAAATGTGTTTTTAAGCATATTCAATGTAGCACTATATCCACCAATTAATTTATCACCGTGATACAGCTGGGGAAGTGTATCAACACCGTGTTTTTCTTTAAAATTATTAAATAATTCGGGTGATATGATAACCTGGTTAAAAACAACATTTTTTCTTTTTAATAACGCCTTCATAAGGTCGCACCATTTACAATCATTTTTCGTATAGATGGTAATTTCTTCAGTAAATGGACTTATTGTTTCTTTTACAAATTTGCTTAATGCGATACTAGCCAAATTACAAACAGCGGTTTCGTCGGGACCACTATATTCAACAATCTCTGTACAAAGATTACTTGACTTAATTACACCTAAATTCTTTTGATTTGATTTTTTATTACAAGCATCTTTATAAAGCATATATGGCGTTCCTGTTTCTATTTGACTGTCAAGAATTTTAAACCATAAATCTCTTGCTTTCATAGTTTTATTACCTTTTCCCTCTCTTTCATATTTTTCATATAATTCATTAAATTGTTCTCCATATACATCACTTAATCCGGGACACTTATCTGGACACATAAGAGTCCAATCACCATTTTGACTAATTCTTTCCATAAACAAGTCAGGAATCCAAAGAGCATAAAATAAGTCTCTGGCGCGCATCTCCTCGTCACCATGATTTTTTTTCATTTCAAGGAATTCTTCAATATCACCGTGCCAAGGTTCAAGATAAATTGCAAATGACCCGTGTCTTTTACCACCACCCTGGTCAACATATCGTGCTGTATTATTAAATACGCGAAGCATAGGAACAAGTCCGTTACTAGTTCCATTAGTACCGCGAATATGACTTCCCGAAGCTCTAATATTATGAACGTGTAATCCTATACCGCCCGCCCATTTACTGATTTTTGCACAATCAGTTAATGTACTATAAATACCTTGAATACTATCATTTTCCATAGCAATTAAATAACACGAACTAAGCTGTGGTCGCGGAGTACCAGCATTAAATAAAGTAGGGGTTGCATGAGTAAAGTATTTTTGACTCATAAAATCGTATGTTTCTTTTATTTTTTCGATATCGTGTTTGTGAATACAAATGGCAACTCTGAGCCACATATGCTGTGGGCGTTCAATAATAACTTTATTAATTCTTAAAAGATAAGCTCTTTCTAAAGTTTTAAATCCAAAATAATCAATCAAATAATCTCTATTATAATCAATCATTTCTTGAAATGCTTGTGTATTCAAATTAACAATAGTCATTTGTTCTTCAGATATAATAGGGTGGTTTACACCGTGAATATCAGTGAAATTATATAATTTTTGACAAACCTCTAAGAAACTTTCAGGTGTATTTTTATGATGATTGGAAATCATAATTCTGCTAGCAAGTGTTCCATAATCTGGATGAGTTGTTGCCAATGAAGCACATTGTTGTGCTGTTAATTCATCAATTAATGTAGTAGATATACCATCGTATAATCGGTCAATAATTTTCTTTGTTAGAGAAGTATAATTTACATTTAATTCATGACTGCCTTCAGCCCCTAATTTCTTTACCCTTTGTAGAATTTTGTCAAAGGAAATAGTTTCTGATTTTCCATTTCGTTTGATTACTGAGTCTTCGTGATTCATATGTATAATATTATAATTATAATATTTTAAATGGTTGTTAAAAATATTATAATAAGTTTTTAAAATATTATATGTTTAATTTATATAATGGCTAAATTATTAAATAGTTTATTGTTTTTAGGTGCAATTTTAGCAATAGCATTGGTTTTATCAGGTTATAAAGAAACTTTTGAATTAATGCCTGATAAATATCCAAGTAATGTATTATTATATGATAGTTATCCTGTTAATCAAAACCCCGGATTAAGTAATAATGGAGCCTCACAGCAATATTTATTAAACCCTGATGAATATGCGGGAGGATATCAGCAAGCAACAAATAATAGAAAATATTGGGAAACACCTTGCGATGGTTCTTCCTTTCCACCAACAATATGCGGTGGATTATATAATAAAAAAAATATTGAAAAGGATAAAGTATGTCGTCCGGGGTTTGATTGTACAAGAGTAGGGTTCTTTTGTTCAAATTTATCCTGATTTTTTATCAAATGATTCTGTTCTAACTTTAATTACTATATTTTGTTTTTCGTCTATTTTTGGACTTAAACTTGAGTCCGCAAATAGTGTTTGTGTATTTGTTTTAATTTTATCTATTGTATTAGGTGTTAATTTTTTCTTTCTCTTTTTTTTTGGTTTTCTGTGTTCGTATCCTGTTTCTCGTTCTTTTAAAACTGTATCCCATAATTCTTTGAAATCTGGATAAACGGCTTTAAACCATTTTTTGTTTCTAGGAACTAACACACAAGAATAATCCTCTAAGTACCAATATAAATTACTAATCCAAGACATGTGTGCGTTTTTGACCATAATTTTATCATACCATTTATCAAATTCTTCTTTAGAAATATCAACAGGTGGATATTCATAATGAGGTTTTTCATTATGATAAAATTGTACTAATACCCCTTTTCTATATCCAACAGCAGTTTTTGTAAAAGAATCTCCGTCTTTATCGAATGCTTCTTCATTTTCATATTCTTTATAAATCGTTTCTAGAAAATCACATTCATCTAAATCCCAAACCTCCATTTGTATTTGCATTTGAATCCAATAATCTTTTTTGGGTGTTCCTGTTAATTTTCTAGAAATAGGATTTTTAACTTCAACAAGTCTTCCAAATAATTTGCTTTTTTCATCAATATTAATACCATCCGGGGATGCTCTTAAGAACGGATATTCTTTATGTGCTTTACAACCAAATTCTCCTACGGTTGTATCAAAGTCTTTTTCATAATGCATTATAGATAGGGGTTCATATTTATGTCCATTATGAAATGCTGATGTAATATTAACACTATTATTTTTTTTAGATATATCTATCGGTTTACATTTTCCATAAATTAAATTATTTTGTGCTGCGGGAGTATCTATGGCTTTCCAAATATCACTAGCAGACAATCCTTCTCGTCTAAATTTATACCAAGCAGGAGTTTGTTGTTCTGGTTGTTCTACATTTTCATATTCTTTCAACAAGGCTTTAATTTTATTTTTATCCTGTACTTTAACTATAGTGGTTCCACAATACGACCTAAAACAATGGTTTTTATAAAAGTATATTTCCATAGCATCAAATATATTTGATTCTAAATCAAAATGTAAATCATCTATCATAAATCCATAATTATTAAGTATAACATCATATAATGATTCATACATGATTTGTTCAAAATGATAATCCTTGTATAATTTAATATTTGCGTTTATCCAATCACCAATAAAGTATTGTACTGATTCCTTAAAATCAGCAATATCGTTATCGTCAAAATTTACATCTTCAATAGCTGATTCTTCTATTTCTTTACTAATATCCTTTAAGACAGCTAAGTCATTCCAATATGTTGTCATTGATTAATATATATATATTTATTCTTTTAAATTACTATCAATTTTGCTTTTTTTACGACGGCGTTTCTTTTTATCGTTTTTACTTTGTGTTTTATTTTTTTTAGGAGCTAAACATTTTAAACTACTGACCTTTTTTTTATCCTGACGTTTCAATGTAAAATTATGAGAATTTTTATTATAAGTCAACCCGTTTATAGATTTTATCTTGTTATTTTCAATATCATATGTTACATCCTTTTGTCTTTGTAGCTTTTTTCTCTCCAAACACTTTAATAAATAAACCTTTAAGTTTGACGTTTCAGCACCAGATAATTTTTTTTCAATACTGTATTCGGTTACATATTCTACTATTTTTTTCAGTTTTGATGCTTTACTTAATTTACTCCAAGGTTTAGTTTTATTTGAGGCTTTTTCATTTTCTAAAAAAGCTTCTATATTTTCTGTATTAGGAGTTGTTTCATATATTTTTGAATTATGATTTAAAAGCATAGTTTGATATTTTATATTTTGTAGTTCTTGACAAGTTTCACTCATGTATATATAATAAATCCCGTTAAGTTTATACTATTTTTTTTAAGTATATTTTATAATATGAAAAAAATAGTAATAAAGGGAAAAAGAAATATTGATGGGATTAAAGGAGAAAAAGAGAAAACTAGAAAAATAACAAGTAATGTGAATAAAAAAGTGTTTAATAAGATATCTCAAGTAGAATATTTAAATAAATTATATTTGGGAGAAAATTACGATGGAATAGATTTTGTAAAAAAAGAAGTGGAGAGAAAATTATCCGGATATAAAAATCAGGACGTAAAAAAAAGGAAATTAAGTGACAAATTAATATCTTATGAAGAATGTTTAGAAAAGTTGGTTATATCCAAGTTAAAATGTTATTATTGTAAAACAGATTGTTTATTAACATATGAAAATGTTAGAGAACAATCTCAATGGACGTTAGATAGAATAGATAATTCTATTGGACATGAAAAAGATAATGTTGTTATATGTTGTTTAAAATGTAATTTAAAAAGAAGAACTACAGATGATGAAAAATTTAAATTTACAAAACAAATGCGAATAATTAAAACTTTTTAATATTAATTCTATATATAATGAGTGGATATGTACCAAAACGCGTAAGAACAGAAAGAACAGCAATGGGTTCTACTGATGCAAATAGTACAGGTAAAAATGGACACAGTACTGTAAGCACAATAGGAAGAAGAAGCACGCTAAGAAAACAAATACAAACGAGGTCATTTGGTAGTATGTGGCAAATAAATTATTTAAATGCTAAAGGCGATAAATGTGAAAGAGAACGTCTGGTTCCTTCACGTGAAAAATACCAAAACTTAGTATTAAATAAAAATGTGGACAATGAATTAACTATATATAACGACGGGAAATCCAATAAAGGTTTTATGAACGAAGAATTGTATAAAGCTTTATTGGAAGAATATCCAGATAATTATGTTACAGATAGATTTTGTGCTGCCGGCGCAATAAATAATAATATTAAAAAAATATATGTAGGTACAAATTATGTTTCCAATACTGCATCACCCACATCATGGCCGTGTGCTGGTAAAGAGATTTTAGCAATAGGGAGATGGCAAAATGGAACTGGTTGGGGGTCGGCACCTTGGAATTTATCGAATGGACAGGCTGTTTATATAGCATTCAAAAACCTTGGTTCTGTTGGTATTAATGATATACCCCATTTTAATATTAATGGTATCACTGCTACGCCTTCTACAGCAGGTGGTACTGTTATAGCTACCAATCAGGAATTTCAAGGCCTTACTACCGCGGCGCAAATTACAGTTGTGATGTATGGTCCTGGAATAACTCCTACTGCTAATTGGTTAGATGATATTTTTAATTCTGGATTTGATGATAATAGGGAAAAAAAAATAACATTACAATTAAAATAATTAATTATATTTTGGATATTTACCATATATTTGTCTATATCGTAAATTTCTCACATTTTTCACAAAAGCCAATTTCTTTTTATAATAATCTCTCCATTTTTGTTGAAATTTTTCAATACCATAATTTCTTATACA
>Ga0315316_10001626_pt1 | contig 15958 bp, 15 predicted proteins | sample M160m3416metaG_FD_203702 | JGI IMG/M metagenome (GOLD analysis project Ga0315316, IMG submission 203702) | Ammonia-oxidizing marine archaeal communities from Monterey Bay, California, United States - M1 60m 3416 | ecosystem: Environmental > Aquatic > Marine > Intertidal zone | place: USA...
TGTACATCAACAAATAGTCTATCTTTTATTGATTATCTAGAATGTAGAAAATTACATTTGATTATTGAAATTTTTTACAATGTGGGCTTTTTTTCAACATTATTGAAATTTATTAAATCAATGAATCTATCTGTTTTTGATTGGTTAGAATTTATTTTTAAAAATGAACTTTCTGGAAACATAAAAGAATTATTTGATTCTTTTGAGAGTGAAACAAAAAACGAACTATATGAAGATCGTAATGAATTATTCCAAGAAACACAAAAAAAAGAAGTAATTGAATCATATATCAAGGGTGAACTTGGATATAATCTGTTATTTGTTCATAAGGCTGTTGCATTATCGAATTATATTGATGATTTAATGAATTTAGCAAAAGAATGTACATTAAAATTTTTAGAGAAAAATAACCAAAATACTGTTGAAAATAAATTATTTGTTGATGATGCGTTAAATTATGATAGATGTGTTAGTTCTAATATATTTACAAATCAAAATAATATTCCAATACTTAGTGTATCATTTGATTTAAAAAAATTTAATATTGATGAAACAATTACATCAATATGTGATTATAAATTTGAAAATAAAAAGAATGTAGAATTTATTTTAGATAAAGAACAACAAAATATACTTAGTCGTTATGTTAATCTTTATGGAACTACTAGTTTAGGAATTGCAAGAATTTTAACTAAAGTATTTGTAAAAAGATTATTGAGACATCCATCATATATAGAACAAAAAATAACAACTGATTAAAATTATATTTTTTAATATATTATTTTTAAATTAAATATTTAGAAATTATAATGCTTAAAGATTAAATTTCTCTTAATTCTCTTTCAACTGGATAACAACTCCAACCTTTTTCAGCTGACCATCCTTCAAGATATATCTGAATTGCATGTCTTTCTGTATTTTCTTTTAGTGGTCTTACTCCATGGCCTGCATTTGGTCCATCTTGAAAAACTACAGTAGTATTGTCAAGATTATCTGCTTCAAATATCATTTTGGATTCTTCTTCTTCAGATGTTATGTAAGTTCCACCTGGATCTCCTTTTTTCCAATTTTTTGTAAAATAAATCATAAATATCAATGTGCTAGGACCTACATTATGAATATGTGGAAATTGATAATCTCCTTTTCTTGAAATCTTCATTGAAAAATGTTTTAGACGTCCAACAGGGATACCTGAGAATTTTTGCATGTTTTGAATAAATTCATCTGAAAATAAGTAATGGTGAAATTCATTCCATGCGTCACTAAAATTAGGATCAATAATATCTGATGGATCGCTTTCATCAGTATCCTTATTCCATAACTTTCTAAGTGAATTTTTATCCCAAGTAGAAATATGTTCCCAAGTACCATCATCTTTTGGAAATGTTTCATATAATTTTTCATAAAATTCTTTATCAAAAAATTCTTCAATAAATATCCATTTACAAGGAGAATTGGTTTTAAAACTATTTGAATGAGAAAAAACTTTTTCCCAATTAATTATTTCATTTTTAGTATTACTCATAATGATTCTACTCTATTAGTTATTTTAAAAATTAATGCTGTTAAATATTTCTGATAAAAGTTTTTTATGAATGGTTTTAGAAATGTTGCTTTTAAAGAAAGTTTAAGTTCAACATTTATTGTGATTTCTGAACCCGATAATACATCATTACAAATTATATTTACAACGGTTCCTTTAGCAGCACCTTCAAGTATTTCAGTAATTAATTCTTTTTCAGAAATTTTTTTATGTAATGATTTTTGTTCTATTACATTTTTAACTAGTGTTTTAAAAACAATTTTTTCTTCAGTAATTATTTCGTCATCTTTTTTTTCAATAATTTTTACTTCTTTAATTTGAAGAGGAAAATATTTTGAATAATATTCAAAATCCATTATATATTCAATTAATGTTTTGGAGTTTAAAGTAGATGAAGTTTTAAATTGAAGTTTTGACATATAAAAATGCAATTTTTAGGATATTTAACTATTATCTGAAAATAAAACATTTAATATAAAATTTATAATATAAAGAAATTTTTAATTAATTTTATTATTTTACAAGTAATGGATTTATAATTTAATATTTTGTGATTAATAAAATCTAAGCTAGAATTATGCTATACATTCTCTAATTGATTCTGCTATTACTGATATTCCTTCCAATAATGCATCATCAAATATAGTTAGAGGTGGACCTATTTTTATTGTTCCAGTACCTGTTCTAATTAGAAGTAATCCCTTTTGCATACACTTTTCAATAATTCTATCTACTAATTCTGCATCTAATGCATCTGTAGAAGGATTTTTGATATGAACTGCAAAAATTAATCCTTTTCCCGATATTTCAATTCTTTTTGGATAATTATCTTTAATTAGCAATAATCCTTTTTCTAATATTTCTCCTTTTCTGGCAGATTCATTAACTAAATTTTCATCTTCTAATACTTCAAGACTAGCTAAAGTTGCAGCACAGCATACTGGATTACCTCCATGTGTACTGTTTAATGAAGGATCAACATCAATCAATTCTTTTCTTCCAACTACTGCAGATAGAGGTAATCCTGATGAAATTCCTTTTCCACAACAAACAATATCTGCTTCAACTTCATAATGTTCATAAGCAAAAAGTTTCCCCGTTCTGCCAAATCCTGACTGAATTTCATCAAAGATTACAATTACATCGTGTTCATTAGCCCATTTTCTTAGTGCTTTTATGTAATTTTTAGGATAGAAAAGTGCACCCCATCCTTGATACGATTCTATCATGAATGCTGTGATGGTAGTAAGATCAACACCATTTTGTTCTAATTTTTCAATACTTTCTTTAAAAAATTCTTCACCTGAATCCTTACTTGGAAATGGTAAATGATACATATCAGGATCGAGATTACCTATCCAATGTTTTTCTTTAGTTTTACCACCTACCATTAAAGCACCTAAAGTTTTTCCATGCATTGCACCTAAAAATGAAATAATGCCTATTTTTTTTGGATTTGTTTTTTTACCATGTATACGAGCTAATTTAATTGAACATTCAGTAGCTTCTGCTCCAGTTGTTAAAAGAAACACTTTGTTCAAATTTTCAGGAATCATCTCATGTAATTTTTTAACTAATTTTGCACGAATTTCAGAAGGAAAATAATAATTATGAAGAAAATTATTATCTACTGTTTCAGAAATTGCTTTACAAATTTTTGGATGTCTATGACCAACATTCACAACAAATGTACCTGAAGAAAAATCAATCCAACAATTACCATTTTTATCAAAAACTTGAAAATTTTCTGCTATATCCCAAACTACTGGTAATTCTAGACTCATTGATGCAGGTTCATATTTTCGCAGATCATTTAAAATTGGAATTGAATTTTCTGGTGGAATTGATGTAACAATTTTACGATATTTTGTATTAATTTTTGGTACTTCTTTTGGTATTAAATTGAATTTATATGAATCATTTCTACCTGTAGATGTATCATTTAGAGTCATTTTTGTACTAAAATTATATAAAATTAATCATGTAATATTGGTTACGAAGTGTAGAATAGTTATTAAATGATTGAAAAGTAATTAATTTACAGAATTATTGATGAAAAAATGAAAGAATTTTGGAATTTATTTAAAATAAAAACTACTGTGGTTAAAGATTTAGGATTTCTTGGTTTTTCCAAGATAATTGGTACTGGTATTTCTGCATTTTTTTGGTTGTATCTTGCAAATCTATTAGGAGCTAAAGCTTATGGAGAAATTCAATTTTATATTGCAATTGCTGGCATGGTGTATATACTATCTTCATTAGGTACAGCAAACACAATCACTGTTTATGCAGCAAAGAATATTAAAATTCATTCAACATTATTTTTAATTTCGATTATTGGTGGTTTAATTTCACTTTTAGTATTATTTGCAATTTTTGGTAGATTGGATATAGGAATAATTATTTTATCTTTTATTGTTTATGATTTATCTATTAATTATTTACTTGGAAAAAAAGAATATTCAAAATATTCTGTAAATTTTTTAATCCAAAAAATATTGATGGTTGGTTTAGGAATTGGATTTTATTATATTTTTGGAATAGAAGGAATAATTTTTGGTATAGCTTTATCTTATATCCATTTTACTTTTATCGCATTTAAAATATCTAGAGATTCGAAAATAGATTTTTCATTAATAAAATCTAAACGTGGTTTTATAGCAAATAATTATTTGGAAAGTTCCGTAGGTGGGATAAGAGGAGAGATTGATAAGATCATAATAGTCCCACTATTGGGATTTACTATTTTAGGAAATTATGCATTAGCAATGCAATTTTATGGTATTTTAATGATAGTTTCTATGATAGTTTTCAAATATTTATTACCACAAGATGCAAGTGGAGTACAAAATTCAAGTTTAAAGAAAATTACAGTTTTAATTTCAGTTTTAATTTCAGTTTTAAGTATACTTTTGACTCCAATAATTATTCCTCAGTTTTTCCCACAATATGCCGATTCTGTAATTGCAATTCAAATATTGAGTTTATCTGTTTTACCTGCAACTATGGGTTATCTCTATATATCAAAATTTTTAGGTTCTGAAAAAGGTAAATTTGTATTAATTGGAAGAATAATTTCATTATCAAGTTTAGTGTTAGGTATGTTAATTTTACCTGGATATTTTGGAATTATTGGAGCTGCTGCAGCTTTTGTAATTTCAACAGTATGTCAAACAACATTTTTGGCAATTTCAAAAATAAAATATCTAGACAAGTAGTAGAATTGTACATGATTCTAAAAAATAAATATTTTTTAATTATCTATTTATCTTAACTTTAAAACAAATTGAATTTTTAATTTAATTGCATATAGTAGATGTATTATTCCATGTTTTTTAAATATAAAAATAGATGTTTTGAATAATCGTGATGTTTCATTATGTTTAATTTTGTATGTGAATGTATCTGTTTGTTTGTATGATGATTTTTGCATATATTTTTCAATAATTTGCTTTACTAAATTTTTATCATTTAACGTATTTTCTGTTACTTCATTTAATTTTAGTTGTTTATCTAAATCTAAAATAGTTTTTTTATAGTCTTCTCTTATGTCAGTTATTTTTTTCCATCTATCATGAAAAATTACATGATAAATTAATGTATAAAAATAATCTAATTTACTTGGAATATAAAATCCATTACCATGTAATACACGTCTTTTAAGAATATCTTTTTCCCAAATTTCATCAAAATAATAACCTCCTATGTAATTTGGATTGAGAGTAATGCTATTACTGCCTACTTTTAACTCAATTGCTTTAGAATCATGCTTCATTGGTGAAAAATCTTTTTTTACAATATATGCTAATTTTTCATCTTCAACCAGTAAATCAATATCATTATAATCAAATTCATCTGGTATTCCTTCAAAATTTCTTAAAATAACATAATTTATTGTTCCATTCATTACATAAAGTAATTCATTCATATTTTTCCAACCATTAGTTCCTATCAAATCAGATTTTATTTTTTTAATAGTTCCATTCCATGTATCCGGTAAGTCCTTTGAAAAATCATTCATATTTTTTCCAAATAATAGTGTCAAGTTATGATTAGTTTCATTTTGAGAAATTGAACTATGCACTGTAAACTGTTTACCAATTATTTTTCTATATTTTTCTTTACTGTTAAAAATATTAATATTCACATAATCTCCCTCTGATGAAATTCCTGATTTACTTGGTTCAGTAAATTCTGGATTTATGTCCGTTACAACAATTAATAAAAATGGCCCTGTTCCACAAACTTCTGCTTTTTTATCTGCATCAGGTAAACTTTGCCCATAAAATCTTCTTAAATTATTTAGAAATTCATTTTTACTCCAAGTTATTTCTATCATGTTTCTTATTACATAATTTTTATTTAGATCATCAATAATTTCATCTGTTTTGTTTCTAGCTTTTTCCCAAATTATGAAAATATATATTTCATTTTTACTTTTAGTCATTATTAGATTCATTCCTATTTTCAATTATTTCTGTTACATCAATAATTTTGAATGATGGTTTTCCAGATTCCATCCAAAAATACTTGTCATCTAACAATTCAAATTTAGCATTAAAATATTCATTAAAAATAATTCTAAAAGAATTAACATTGCTTATTTCCTCATCTACTAAATTTTCGTGCCTATTGGGGAAATAAATTGCATTGATGTTGTTTAGTCCTTGTTTGATCATTTCTTCTGTTGGATTTGTCCAATTTATTTTTGTTCGTTCACCATGATCTGATTGAATAATAATAATTGAATCCCTGTCACTATCTGATAAAATTTCATCAATTACTTTGATAGACATTTTATTGGCAAATTTTAATTGTTGAATATAGGCTTCATTGGATTCTTCATAATTTAGATTCATTTCTTCAAATATTTGTAACTCTCCGTTATCATTTAAAACAAAAGGATCATGTGGTAATGAAAAATGAGCATATACAAAAATGGGTTGAGCAATTCTGTCTTTAATTTCTACCATTTTTTCAAATGTACATAAAATCTCATTTCTTTTTTCTTTCAATCTCTCTTCTGGAAGTATTTTGGCAAAATAATGGGATGAAAAATATTTTTCACCACAAATTTTCTCATCAATTAAATTATCCTGACCAATTGCTTCTGAACCCGCAAAAAAAGATACCATGTAGTATCCATTTTCACTTAAATTTTTCATGACTAAATTATTATCAGTAATGTATCTAATTTGAGATATTAATTTTGCAGATTCTGTTATTTGATTATTGTTAAAATCTAAGTACTGCATGTTTAATGATGATGGAATTGATAATATCGTATATGGATAACTACTATAACTTTTTGAAGAAATAAAAAATCCTTTTTCGGAAAGATAATTATAAAATTCACTATTATCAAAATTAAATTTATTTTTTAAAGTCTGAATTCCAGCATATTCATCTAATACAATATAATAGATGTCAGGCATATCATTTTGTTTTGTATTTTCAACTAATAATAGGTCAAAATTATCTGGAAATTCAGTAATTGAATTTTTATTTTCTGAAATTTCAAATAAAATGTATAATGAGATGATTAATCCAATTATAGATAATATTAGGAAATAAATTTTCAAATTTTTCAATTAATTAAATATTTTTAGTCTTAGATAATAATATTGACTAATAATTTGTATTCTGAATAGGTATTTAATTTTGAGTAAATCCTAATGAATAGTTAAAGTAATATCCAAAAAGATGTACTAAATTTTTGAATAGATTGAATATTGATTGTATTATTCAAGCCAGAATGGGTTCTCAAAGATTACCTGGTAAAGTACTGCTTGATCTTACTGATGGAAAAAAAATAATTGAATTTCTTACTGATCAATTAGAATCATCAAATTTACAACAAAAAATTGTAGCAATACCTAATGATGAAATGGATGATGTTTTATTTAATTTTCTTAACAATTCCAAAATATCTTGCTACAGAGGTTCAACATTTGATGTTTTAGACCGATATTATACTTGCGCAAAACAATTTTCTTTTAAACATATAATGAGAATTACTGGAGATAATCCGTTAATTGATCCTGAAATAGTTAATGAGGCAATCAAACAATATTTTAATTCTAATTGTGATTATTTGACAAATTCTATAGATAGAACTTTTCCTAATGGTACTGAGGTTGAAATTTTTTCATTTAATGCATTAGAAATTGCATGGAAATTTGCACAAAAAAAATCTGAAAGAGAACATGTAACTCCATATTTTTACAATAATCCTAAAAAATTTAAAATTCATTATTTCAAACAACAAAAAGATCAATCAAAATTTAGATACTCCATTGATAGAAATGAAGATTATCTTGTGGTGTTGGAAATTTTATCCAGAATTAAAACAAGACCCATTAAAACTAGTGATATCATTGAACTTTTAACAAATGATCCTAAAATAATGAAATTAAATTCTCATATAATTCCAAATGAGGGATATAGTGAATCTATTAATGAAGATTAAAAAATAAAATTAACTTATTTAATTTTGATAAAAAATTAAAATTTTTAATAAATTTGGAAAAATTAAATTTTAGATTTACTAATTAATCTGATAGTAGAGATCATTTCACTAAATTTTATAGTGTCTAAAGAGGATGATGCATCTGGACCCTTTGAGTTTGGTAATTTAACATGTTTTTCAATAATTATATTTTTTGATCCATTTATTTTTTTTAATGTTGTAAATAAAATTGGTGCAGTAATCCCAATAGTATGATCTGAAAAACCATCATATTTTATAGCTTTTTCCCAATCTATTTCATTAAATTTTGTTGGGTATTTTGATATACAATAACAAAATTTAGTAGTATTATTTTTAAAAATATTTTTTATTTTCTGTTTGTTACCTCCCATACCCATACTAATTATCATTGTTTTTTTTGTTTTAGCTTTTGAAATCAATGTTTCAAGTGAAAAAGGATCTTTAAACAAACATGTTCTGGATGCAATTTTGTATTTTTTAACATTTAATTTTTCTAAAATATCGATAGCTTCAGGATAAAAAGCACTACAGAAGAACTCTATTTTTTGTTGATCTGCAAATTTTTTGAGTGTTTTAGCTTTTTCAAATGTAATTTCAGACTTTTGAATTTCTTTCCAGTTTGGATGTGATGAATCATAAAGATCATTTGCACGCCACATTTGAAATTTTACTACATCTGCTCCAGCTTTTTTACATTCTTTAATTATTTTTTTTGCTTTGTTAATACTACCTTCCCAATTTGAACCAATTTCAGCAATAATTAGGACTTTCATATTCCTACCAATTATTTATAACATTTATTCTTTGACAACATGTTAGAAATTATGGAAAATAAAATAATTTTAAAATCACTATTAAAATCTGATTATAGATTTCTTTATGATTTACTCGAAGATAGAAATTCACAAGTTAATATTTTACATAAAACAATGCCTACATATGATGAACATGTTAAATTTATCAAATCAAAACCATATTCAAAATGGTACATAGTTTATTCTGGAGATGAAAGAATTGGAACAATTTTACTAACTTTAGAAAATGAAGTTGGTATTTTTCTTAAAAAAAATATTCAACATAAAGGAGTTGGATCATTTGCTTTAAAATTATTAATAAAAGAAAATCCTCATTTACGTTATCTTGCAAATATTAATCCTAATAATAAAAAGTCTATAAAATTTTTTAAGAAAAATAATTTTAAATTAATTCAATACACTTATGAAAAACCAATTGGGACTAAAAATTAAAGATGAAGTATAAAATTAAATTATTTGATCCAGTTTTTGGAAAAAAGGAAGAACAAGCTATCCTTAAAGTACTACAAAGTCGTTTTTGGGCATCTGGTTCTGGTTCTGGTAATGTAAAAATTTTTGAAACAAATTTTAAAAAATTTATCAATACTAAAAAATGTGTGGCAGTAAATAATGGAACATCTGCACTTCACTTAGCATTATCATTAATGGATATTAAAGGAAAAGAAGTAATTTTACCATCATTATCTTTTGTGTCAACTGCACATGCAGTGATCTATAATGGAGGAATTCCTATATTTGCAGACATAGATCCAAAAACACTTTGTATAGATCCAGTATCCATAGAAGAAAAAATTACTAACAAAACTAAAGTTATTTTACCTGTACATTTTGCAGGTCTTCCATCTAATCTTAATGAAATTCAAAAATTATGCAAGAAACAAAATATTAAGTTGGTAGAAGACGCTGCACATGCAGCTGGAAGTGTATACAATAATAAAAAAATAGGAACACATGGAAATGCAGTGTGTTTTAGTTTTCATCCTGTAAAGAATTTAGCCATGCCTACAGGTGGTGCTATCACAATAAATGATAAAAAAAGTAAAACATATGAAAATGAGTTAAAAATTCGTAGATGGTGTGGTATTACTAATAGAATCGGCACAACATATGATATATCTGAACTAGGTTGGAATTTTTACATGAATGAATTTGCAGCAGCAGTAGGTATTGAACAACTAAAAAAATTGGATTTTTTAAATAAAAAACGGAAAAAAATTGCTGAAAGATATTTTAAAGAAATTAAAAGTGAGCAGAAAATGCCAATTGATATTGGATGTTCATATCATTTCTATTGGATTTGTGTAAACAATAGAAAAAAATTTATGAAAAAAATGAATGATAAAGGAATAGAGACAGGAATTCATTATAGACCAATTCATACAATGACCATGTATAAGAATAAGAAAATTAAATTACATGAAACAGAAAAGGTTGGAGAAAATGTTGTTTCAATTCCTACCCATCCAAATCTAAGTAACATGGATGTTAATCATATTATTTCATCAATAAATAAATTTCAAAATATTTGAATGGGCTTATGAGTAAAAACGATATTATACTAAATAAAATAAAAAAAGAGGATTATACTTTTTTACATGATTTACTTTCACAAAGACATTCAATTGTAAATATTTCACATAAAAGAATGCCAACATGGGAAGAACATGTTAAATTTATCAAATCAAAACCATATTCAAAATGGTACATAATATATAATAAAACTAAACAAATCGGTTCAATTTATCTTTCAAAACAAAATGAAATTGGCATCCATTTATTAAAAAAATATGAAAAAGAATCTACACATATTGAATCTATTAAAAAATTAATGTTATTAAACCCAAAAATTAAATTTCGTGTAAATATAAGTCCAAAAAATAAAAATTATATCATATTTTTTAAAAAACTTGGATTTGAAATGATTCAACATACCTATGAACTAGATTTAAGAACAAATTTTTAGGTTCATTCAATTTTTATATCCAAATTTAAAATGATTCAATAATGAAAATTATAGTCACCGGAGGTTCAGGATTTATTGGTTCCAATGTAGTAAAATATTTGAGTAAAAATCATGAAGTTAAAATTTTTGATTTTAAAAAACCTAATAATTTAGATAATGAGTTTATTCAAGGAGATATTACAGATTTTCAACATGTGATTAATTCAGTAAAAGATTGTGATGTGGTAATTCATTTAGCAGCAACATTGGGAGTAATTCATACAGAAGCAAATCCAGTTCTCACTTTAGATACAAACTTAGGTGGAACAATAAATATTTTGGAAGCATGTAAAATCAATAAAATTAAAAAAATTATTTTTTCATCCTCTTCAGAAGTATATGGTGAACCATTGAAAATTCCTATGGATGAAGATGATAAACCTATTCCAATGACGACATATGGGATTGCTAAATTTGCTGCAGAAGAATACATTAAAGCATATTCAAAAACTTATGGTTTACAATACACCCTGTTTAGACTATTCAATGTTTACGGTGATCAACAAGCTACAGATTGGGTACTTCCAGAATTTGTTAACAAATCTATTTCAAATCAAGATATTATTGTGCATGGTAATGGTTTACAAACTAGATCATTTTGTTATGTAACAGATATTGCTAATGCATTTTCATTAGCATTAGACAAAGCCAATGGTCAATTAATTAACATTGGAAATGATAATGAGCCAATTACAATTAAAGAATTAGCAAATAAAATAATTAAACTCTCAAATTCAAAAAGTTCTGTTAAATTCATTCCTTTTGAGGAATCAAAAAGGAATAGAAGTGAAATATTGATAAGAGTTCCTAATATCAAAAAAGCTGAGAAATTATTGGGTTATGAACCAAAAATCTCTCTTGAAGAAGGGATTTTGAGGGTAATCAAAAAACAATTGAATGATAATTGAAATTCTTAATCTAGAAATTTTTAAGTCTTGATAGAATTATCTACGCAAAATAGTTATAGTATGTAAAAGGTTTTGAAAGTGTTTAATGTTGAAATATTGCAAAAAATGTCTTTATCCTGATACAAAACCATTGTTAATCTTTGATGAAAATGGTATGTGTGATGCTTGCAAAGCTCCTGAAAAAAAAGATAAAGTTGATTGGGATTCAAGACGTAAGGATTTGGCAACAATTCTAGAAAAATATAGAAGTAAAGATGATAGTAGATATGACTGTATAATTCCAGTTAGTGGAGGAAAAGATTCCCATTTTCAAGTTCATACAATTGTTAATGAATTTGGGTTGAAACCATTACTAGTAAATTTCCATCCGAGAGATCTTATTCCATTAGGAAGAAAAAATATTGAAAATATTAAAAATATTGGAGTTGATTGTATTGAATTTACTCCAAATCCTCATATTTATAAAAAAATGGAAAAATTTGGTTTAATTGAACTGGGAGATGTTAACTGGCCTGAACATGTTGGAATATTCACAGTTCCATTTCAAGTAGCTGTTGCATATCAAATACCTTTAATCATTTGGGGAGAAAATCCTCAAATGGAATATGGAGGACCTGGTGGTGGAATGACAATGGATAAAGAATGGTTGGAAAAACATGGTGGATTTTGGTTTGATAAAATTAAACCAACAATTATGACTGAAAATGGAATTGATATCAATGATCTTAAAGCATACAACTATCCATCTGATGAAGATCTTAAACGCATTGGCGTTACAGGAATATTTTTAGGACAATACATCAAATATGATATTGATACAATTCTTAAAACTGTTGAAAAATTAGGGTTTAGTAGAAATTCAGAAACAAAAGAAGGAACGTATACTGATTGGGAAAATTTGGATACTAAGTTTACTGGAATGCACGATTATTTTAAATGGATAAAGTATGGATTTGGAAGAGCAACAGATCATGCTTCATTAGATATTAGAGCTGGAAAAATTACCAGAGAAAAAGGATTAAAACTTGTAAAAGAGTATGAGGGTAAAATTCCAGAAAAATATATGGATGACTTTTTAGAAGATATGGAAATTACTCGAGATGAGTTTTATAAAATTGTGGATAAATTTACTAACAAAGAATTATTCAAAACAGATAATAATAATGAATTAATTAGAGATGAAAATGGAAATATAGAAAAATTATTTTATGATAATGTTTAATAAAATAATATTTTATTGAATACTTGATATAAAAATAAATGTTGATACTATTTTATTTTTTAAATTTTAATTATTATTAATATTTTTTATATAATTCCAAATTAGTTTTGATGATTCATTTCTACTTTTGAAACAATTATTAATAAATTCATTACCTCTTTTGATCAATTCTTTTTTAAAAAATGGATCATTAGCAATTTTTTTAAGATTTACACTTAATTGTTCTACTTTAATTAATAGACAAGATTTTTCTCTGTATACTGAAGGATTTCCCCAATTATAATCTATAAGTGGAATTGAAATTACTGGTTTTTGTAATATTTGTGCTTGAATAATTACTGTTGAATATCCTGTAACAATAAGACTATTACATTTTCTAATTAATGGATTGATATCCCCTTTTTGAATAACTTGAATTTTAGGAAATTGTTTTTTAATAATTTTTGAAATATTTAAAATATCTACTGTTGGATGTAGTTTAATTACCAATTTCATTTTTTCATTTGTAACGATTTCACAAATTTGTAGAATTGATTTGAGATATTTTTCTAAATTTCTAACATCAATCCCATTTATCTCTTCAATTTGAGGTGCCATTGTTGCTAAAAGAACAAATTCTTCACTATTTTTACTATCCAAAAAATTTAATTCGCTAAAACGTGGACTGCCTAATTCAATTATGTTTTCTGGATCTACTTTTCCATTATTAATTCCATTTTGTTTATCAAATTTTCCCCAAGCAATATACTTAGTTGCAGTTTCTAAAAATACACTTTGTGATTTTGAATTTTCATATGCTTCAGGAGTATCGATATGTAGACCTTCTTGTAAATGTAAAATTGGAATTTTTTCTTGATTTGCTAATTGAATAACTATTTGTTCAGTCATGCCGATTTCATTAATTACAACAACAGAATCAATAGAAAAATTTTCAAACACATTTTTTGTTAATACTATTTCAAATACAATTTTCTCTAATCGATCAATTATGAGCAGTTTGATTATTGGTGAAATTACAGATATAATAGAAATATTATCAATAGAAAAAAAATTGCTTAATTCTTTATTTGAATCTAATATCTGTAGAAATTTCTCTCTTATATCTGAAATATTTTTTTTATATTTTGTTAAAATATTATCATTAATTATGTCTGAAGTAATTATTTTACATTTAGAATTTTTTATAATTTTAAATGATTCTAGATCCCATGCTGCTGGTCTTCTTCTACCATAATATAGAATATTTTTGTTATGATTTTTACTTTCTAGGAACAGGTTTTTAAAATATTTTGTATTTAATTCAACAAGTAATGTATTTTTTTTAGATGAATTATTACTTTTATTTTGAAGTGTTATTCCTAATAATTTTTCACTAATTTTTTTAATTTTTTTATATGAAGAAGTAGGCATTGAAAATTTTATACTTTTTTTACCAATATTAGTCCCAATTTCTACCCTATCAAAATAGAATTCATTTTTTTTACTATTTTGTAATTCATAAATAGATTTAATCAATAATTTACTAATTAGAAATAAATCCCCCGAGGCAAAATATTCCAAATTTGGAAATTTCTTAATTATCATTTTTATCTCTGAAAACTTTTTTAAAATTTTTACAATTGGATGAATTAACTGATCATTATATAATTTAGGAATATTGATATTTAAAAAACTAATGTGTTTCTTAAGTATGTCTAAATTGTACCAATTTAAAAATTCATAGCATTGTTTTTGTAATTTATTTATATCTTGATTTAAATATATTTCAGATATTTCATGATCAATTTTTTTTTCTGTTAATTCAATATGTGAGGCATAATCAAATGTGATAATTTTTACATTATCTTTATCAGAAAAAGTTTCTATTTCATTTATTGATGTTAAATTATCTACAAAAATAATTTGTTTAGATTCATTCATTTTTTCCATTTAGACCAATCATAATTCTTAAAATTAGTATTTTCCATTTCATTATCATTAGGTTTCCATGCTACATCTGCAAGCACAAGAACCTTTGAGATATTATTTGTAGGATTTATGATTGCTGCTGATAATTTATTTGGAACTAAAATTAAAATTGGCATTTCCGAATCTGATGAAATTTCGTGAATTATACCTTCATTATCTTCAACAACTATTACAATTTCTCCCGAAACGCAGTAAAAATAGGTGGTTCTATTTTTATGAAGATGTGGTCCTTTGATCTCCTTAGGATTTACAGTATTAACATATACCATTTCTGGATTTTTTGGAAATATTTTGTCCCAATCTCTCCAAATTACAGTTAATTCCCCATTAATGTGAGAATCATTGATATCTTTAGTTTGATGTTTTTCTAAATTTATTATAAAATTTTTGTTTTCCATTTACAAAAATCAATAGTTTTAAGCAATAAAAGTTTGGATTTATAGTTACTATTTCGAGTATACAATATTTTATTAGGCTTATAGAAATTCAATTGATATGAAATTATTAGTAACAGGTGGTTATGGGTTTATTGGAAGTAATTTTATTTTAAAATTATTAGATGAACATGAAGAATTTCAAATTAAGAACATTGATGCCGAGTTAAATGGTTCTAATCCAAAAAATCTTTCAAAATTAAAAAATCATAAAAATTATCAATTTGTTAAAGGTGATATTACAAATCATGATTTAATGGAAAACTTAATTGATGAATGTGATGTAGTAGTTAATTTTGCAGCAGAATCATTTGTTGATAGAAGTATTAATGATGCAAATCCATTTTTAAGATCTAATATTTTAGGTACATATACTATTTTAGATATAATTACAAAACAGAATAAAAAAATGATTCAGATATCTACTGATGAAGTTTTTGGAAGTATAGAACATGGAAGTGCTAAAGAAGAATCAAGATTTAATCCTACTAATCCTTATGCAGCTACGAAAGCATCAGCAGAACTTTTAGTTAATTCATATTTTGCAACATATAATTCAAATGTAATAATTACAAG
>Ga0315316_10001628_pt1 | contig 15944 bp, 18 predicted proteins | sample M160m3416metaG_FD_203702 | JGI IMG/M metagenome (GOLD analysis project Ga0315316, IMG submission 203702) | Ammonia-oxidizing marine archaeal communities from Monterey Bay, California, United States - M1 60m 3416 | ecosystem: Environmental > Aquatic > Marine > Intertidal zone | place: USA...
CGACCATTCTCCACTGTGTTGGTTGCAAACAGGGGCGAAATAGCGGTCAGGGTGATTCAAGCCGCCAGAGAAGCCGGTCTCGGAAGCGTCGCCGTGTACTCGGACGCCGACGCAGGATCACTCCATGTCGAGGCGGCCGATGAGGCTGTCCACCTTTCTGGCGAGGCACTCGCTGATACCTATCTGAACTCAGAAGCTATCATCTCCGCTGCCCTTAGCAGTGGCGCTGATGCAATTCATCCCGGCTATGGCTTCCTGTCCGAACGAAGTGACTTCGCCATCGCTGTTACCGACGCCGGACTGGTTTGGATTGGCCCTCCGGCAAAGGCTATCTCGACAATGGGTGACAAGATATCGGCAAGAATTCAGATGATTGAGTCAGGCGTACCGGTAATCCCGGGTGAGGAACTGACCGTGCCTGATGGAGCAGACCACCTCGGAGCATTGGCAGCATGTGCTGCTAGAGTGGGATATCCTCTGCTACTCAAGGCCAGTGCCGGCGGTGGAGGAAAGGGAATGCGTGCAGTGCAGGAGCCAAAGATGCTCAGAATCGAGTATGAGGCTGCCTCGCGTGAGGCCTCGACGGCATTCGGTGACGGCACTATCTATGTCGAAAGCCTACTCACCGGTGCAAGGCACATTGAAGTCCAGATTCTAGCCGACTCGCACGGCAACTGTATCCATCTCAATGAGAGGGACTGCTCTCTGCAGCGCAGGCACCAGAAGGTAATCGAAGAGGCCCCCTCTCCTGCTGTAGATCCAGAACTCCGTCAAGCTATGGGGGCCGCCGCCGTCAAGGCTGCAGAATCTGTCGGCTACGAAGGGGCTGGCACAGTAGAGTTCCTGCTATCCTCAAGGGGTGAATTCTACTTTCTTGAGATGAACACCCGATTGCAGGTCGAGCACCCTGTCACCGAGATGACAACTGGCATTGATCTAGTCCTCAAGCAGTTTGAGATTGCTGCCGGCTTACCTCTAGGAATTATTCAGGCAGATGTAAGTCTAAGTGGACACGCAATCGAAGCGCGCGTATACGCCGAAGACGCATCTCGCGGCTTCCTGCCTTGCGTTGGACGCCTTGCGATATGGAAGACCCCGCAAGGCCCTGGAATCAGAGTCGACTCAGGGGTGAGGCAGGGAGATGCAATTACCATCGATTTTGACCCTATGCTTGCCAAACTAATCGTTCACGCGCCGACGCGAAGAGCAGCTCTGCGAAGGCTCGATACAGCCCTGTCCGACCTCATCGCTCTCGGAGTTACGACAAACATCGGTTTCCTGAGAGATGCAGCCGCACACCAAGTCTTCACCTCTGGCAGCGTGACGACCGACTTCCTAGACTCCTCCGACATTTCTGGATTCTCACATACCGAAGTCGAGCCTACGGTCTTAGTGGCCGTTGCCTGTGCAGCCCAGAGACTCGGACTTGAGCGAACCTCATTCGATGGTGGAATGGAGGCATTAGACGAGCATACAGGCCATCCTGGAGATCCATTCAGGACCCTGACGAGGTCATTTCCCTGAGGTGCAACATGGAGTGGAGCGTAGCAGAGGGCACAGGGCGTTACACCGCTAGTGTATCAGATTCAGAAGGATTCCTGAGTATCTCTTCCTTGAATCTCAATGGCATCGCCGTCAATCTCCCAGATATTATCATCTCGCGTGTAAATCAGCATGGGCGACTCAGGGTTGAGATTGATGGAGCACTGCACCTAGCACACGTTGCCAAACTTGGAGATGACTGGTGGATTCACCTTGACGGACGAATCCATGTAGTGCGCATGCACGAGCCCGGCAGTGCTGAGGACAAATCTGTTGAAGGCGGCCTATCAGCGCCGATGCCGGGCACAATCCTAGAGGTCCTTGTTAAGCAGGGCCAGAGAGTTCGTGAGGGTCAGACTCTAGTGGTCATGGAGGCGATGAAGATGGAGCATAGGATTCAGGCCCCCACAGCGGGTGAGATTACCAAGCTGCACTATTCGGCGGGTGACCGAGTGGAGATGGGAGTAACACTCGTTGAAATTGGGGATTGAGGACGGGTCTGGGTTAATATCGAGCTTCGAGGTCGGCTGTACATGGAAGTGGTCGCCGTAATCATGGCCACCTTGATGGGAATAAGCCTAGCGGCAGCATCAGGATTCAGGGTATTCCTGCCGCCATTCTTGCTATCTGTGGCGGCACGCCTCGACATCGTCTGGTTCCTCGAACTCGATCTTGTGGGAACGCAGTTCGAGTTCTTCACTTCCACTCTGGCCATCATAGTCCTAGGGATAGCCACCGTGGCCGAGTTCGCGGGCTTCTACGCACCGTGGATAGACAATGTTCTCGATACTATAGCAACACCTGCTTCTATCCTTGCTGGAGTGGCGATGACGGCAATAGTTCTCGAGGGGTCCGAACCCATCTTCCAGTGGGCGGTAGCCATTATTGCCGGTGGGGGGGTGGCTGCCACTATTCAGTCAGCTACAGTCGCGACTCGCAGTCTAAGTTCGACCTTTACCTTCGGACTAGGCAACCCTGCTGTCGCCACAGGTGAGAACATCGCCAGCGTGGCTCTCACACTAATCGCTATTCTGATACCGTTCATCTCAGCCTTTGTCGTGATACTGGTGGTGGCATTGCTTGTCAGGATGAAGCGCCGCAGTGAAGCGGCGGCTCAGTGAAGCGGCTCTAGGACTTCTTGGCCACCCATGTAGGGTCTGAGGGCCTCAGGAACACTGACGCGCCCATCTTTCATCTGATTTTGCTCCAATATCGCGACTAGTGCCCTGCTGGTTGCTATCGCCGTAGAATTCAACGTGTGCACCGTCTCATTTCCCTCAGTGGTCCTATACCTCATGCGCAGACGATTGGCCTGGTAGTCGGTACAGTTCGAGCATGAGACGACCTCCTTGTAGTCCCCAGCTCCGGGCAGCCACGCCTCGAGGTCATACTTCCTCGCCGCCACTGTGCCCATGTCACCTGTGCAGATGTTCACAACTCTGTAGTGCAGTCCGAGACTGTCCCACAGATCCACCGCATTCCCCAACAGCTCTTCGTGGTGACCCCAAGAGTCGTCCGGATGGCAGATTACAATCTGCTCTACTTTGGTGAACTGGTGAACTCTCCAGATACCGCGGTCAGATAACCCGTGCGCACCAACTTCGCGACGGAAACACGCCGAGATTCCAACCAATCTTATTGGCAGTTCGCTGGGCTCGATTATCTCGTCCATCCGCATTGCGGTAAGAGGATGCTCACTGGTAGCGATGAGGTAGTAATTGTCTGGTTCTATGCCGTACATCACGGTCTCGAAATCTGCTAGGTCGGTGACACCTTCGTAGGCATCCCGGTTCATCATCAGAGGAGGTTGTACGAGTGTGTAGTCCCTACTTATCAAGAAATCAGCGCCGTACTGCTGTAGTGCCATCTCTAGCCTAGCTAAGTCGCCCTGCATGAAGTAGAAGCGACTGCCAGCGACTTTGGCCCCACGCGCTTGGTCGACCCAACCGTTCATCTCAATCAGATCATTGTGGTTACGCGGCTCAAAACTCAGTTCGACCTTCTCGCCATGCATACTGTGCAGGGTGTTTTTCTGGTCGTCCTCTCCTATTGGCACCTCAGCATGCAGGATGTTGGGAATTCTCATTCTCAAGGCGTCGCGCTGCGCTAGGCACCCATCTGAGCGCTCCGCCAACTTGTCAATCCGAGCGCCGATGTCGGCTACTTCGGCCAGTATTGCATCAGCGGCCGACGAATCACCCGATTTCTTTGCCTCAGCGATGCCCCTAGCAGCTTCATTGCGAGCCTTCCTGAGTTGGTCTGCATCGTACCTTATACTGCGCCATTCCTCATCGAGGCGGATGACCTCGTCAATGCTCTCGTGCGTCAAGCCACGTCTGTCATGGTCAGCCCTGATGACGTCAGAATGCTCTCTGAACATGCTGATGTCTAGCATTGCGACCAGCCCCTAGGGCTGGTCAGCGACCCTTCAACCAATCGGCCGTTGAGCTCACAGGAACGAGATGTCTTGCCACAAGGCGGCTGGGCCGATTGCGATTACGCCCGATACTAGGTAGCCCAGGATGCTGCCACCGTTGAGTAGCGGTAGACCAGCTTGTGCTTCACCACGAGCAACTTGTGTCATCAGTGCCACGTAGCCGCACAGACCACCAAACAGTGTGCCTAGACCGACAGCTAGAGGTCCTGCGTACATGGTACCGAAAATCGTCCCGATTTCGGGTCCCCATTCAGGTAGGAAGGATACAGATGAGATTACCAACATCCCTGGGAATATGATATCGCCCAAACCCATGAACAACGCATCCCTGCCATCGCTCTTCGGCTCGATGTGAGGGGCCGGATCATCCCAATCCATTCCCTCAGGTGTCTCACTACGCATCACCTGATCATCTTCTTCAATGAAGGAATAACCCCTCCCCTTGGGGGCAACCAACAGCACTGGGAGCTTGTTCTTGATCATCGTGTCAGCCAGTTCGAGCATGTGCTTGCTGCTGTTGACTGCCCAGTGATCGTATATCGCCGCTGCGATCATGAACGCGATGATGAGTACGGGAACGAATGAAACCCCAATTAGCGTGATGACTCCAGCACCGACGAGTACTCCAACAGTGTTGACAACATACCATTCCGGATACAGGTGCAGAAGTAGCATCAGTGCTGTGCTGATGACCACGGTGCTGCCGACCACCAAGTTCACAGAACCTATACCGATTAACCACCATAGAAGTGCCGAATAAGGCTGCACGGCGTAGAACAGGCTGAACCACAGAGCAAACATCACAATGGCCTTGATAATGAAATCTAGGCCCTTTCGCGCCAACCAGATAATCAACACCGTGAAAATCATGATGAATAACAACTCCAATGCGATATAGCCGCCCTTGGACGCACCCTCAGCCCCAAAGGCCCTAACTTCGTCAAAATCGTAAGCCGGCTGGATGCTGAGACCTAGCAGAATCGTGCCAACGAACATGCCTCCCATGCTCACCATCGATGCCCACTGCTGGCGCATCACTTCGAGCACACTGGCGGGCTCGCTTCCGTCCATGCTCCCACGAACTTCAAGGCCCATATCACCTTGACCCGTTCGCGCCCGGGTGTTGCTTGGGAGTGGGGAATCCGAATGAGTGTCCGAGACTGGCTCGACGAGCGGATGTTAATGGGGATAAAACTGGGCTTGGAAAACTGTGCAACACTTCTTTCCAGACTGGGAAATCCGCATCTCGACTTCCCTTCAATTCATGTCGCTGGCAGTAACGGAAAGGGATCTGTATGCGTCCAACTGTCTGCGGCTGCCTGTGCCAATGGGCTCACCACCGGACTGTTCACCTCACCGCATCTGGTTACCGTCGAGGAGAGGATTAGAATCGACGGTAGACCGATATCGCCTGAGAAATTCGATAGATTGCTCAGTTCTGTTAGGGACGCTGCCGAAATGGAGCCAGAGTGCAGTCCGACCTATTTCGAGACAACTTTCCTCGCTGCGATGCTTGCATTTAGTGAGGCCGGAATAGAGCGTGGCATTATCGAGACTGGGTTGGGGGGACGACTCGATGCGACTAGGTTGGTCGAGGCCGATTTATGCATCCTGACCACTATCTCGAAGGAGCACAGCGAGTTCCTAGGTGATTCTCTCACCGAGATTGCCGGCGAGAAGGCGGCCATACACCGTCCAGGAGTTCCTCTCATAGCGCTGCAACAAGACGACTCGCTGATTAGACAAGTCATTGAGGAGGAAGCAGCGGGCGACCTGTCCTGGTCGCCTAGACACCGAGTCGGCTCGGCGTGGTCCAGCCACTCTACTATGATCGAGATCGTGGCCGCGCATCTTGGGTGGAAAGCCCCCTCGGGAAACTGCATCTGGCCCGGCCGTTCACCGAGCTATGGAGAGGACTGGATAGAAGGAGTGGTTACACGCTTGAGCGCCGCACACAACGCAGAAAGTCTTGCGAACGACCTCGCAGAGGTAGACAGACCTAGCGTGGTCCTGCTGGGATTGAGCCAGAAAGCTGACCTGAGTGAAACACTTGAGCCAGTGCTGGCTGAGATCTGCAATGACGACAAGTTCCCCCAACTAGTCTTGACCGAGCCGAAGAGCGGTAGGAACCCTGCTGTCAACGTTCAGGAACTATCCGCGACGATAGAAAAAACGGGCTCGGGTAGTATCTCCAAAACCATGGAGAAGAATCCCGGGAAGGCTTTCGAGATGGCGGGCAAGTTGGCGAGGGAACTTGAGTGTGAATTACTCGTAATCGGCAGCGTTTACCTCATTGGAGACCTGCTCGAATATGTCATCGATAGGGATGGATTGGACCTCTGGAACGAGTTGACAGTCCACTAAGAACCCAAGTAGGATGACTTGCTGAGATGCTCGCATCACATGTCCGAAGGTAAGGAAGACAAGGTCGAAGTCAAGGTTGTAGTGGAGTCGAAGGACTCGGCGTCAAAAGTCATCCTGATTGCCCTCACACTGGTTCTTCTCGGTATTCTGATTGCAGTAGTCTCCTCCGGAGGGGTAGACGAGTTGTTGCCTAAGAGAGGAGATAACGGGGTCGGGAACTGTGGAGATGGTATTGATAATGACAACGGCGGTCAAGCCGACGAAGACGACCCTGATTGCTACTCAAATCCAAAATTATGGGAAGGATACGACCCGAATCTGACCGAGGATCAACCGGACAATGATGTCTAGAGAGGTGTAGAAATGAGCGAGAAATGGGATAGAAGATTTCTTGATTTGGCATCTCACATCTCGGCTTGGAGCAAGGATCCCTCGACCAAGGTCGGATGCGTTGTGGTCGGCGAGGACAGAGAAATCCGCTCGACCGGATTCAACGGTTTCCCGCGTGGCATCGAGGACGATGCTGAGAGACTCGCGGACCGTGAGCAGAAGTACCCACTGATATGCCACGCTGAGGAGAACGCCATAATGCATGCAGCCAGGACCGGTGTTTCTCTCAAGGGGAACACCGCGTATGTTACTTGGCCTCCGTGCACACGCTGTACACGCTCACTCATACAAGCAGGAGTTTCTGAAGTGGTTTACCCTGCAGACATTGAGATACCTGGGCGCTGGACTGAGGACTTTGGCATCGCCATGGGGATGATGCAAGAGGCTGGAATCACAGTCAGACAGGCCTAGGGCAGCCTTCCGATTAGGTCTTCTAAATCATCGTGCAGATCTTCTATAGAGCCGTTGTTGAAAAGAATCAGATCAGCAAGTTCTGCTGTTGCCACCAGAGCTTGCCCGGCAGTATCGAGAGCAACCTCTTCCGATTTTTCCTGTGAGATGAAGGTGGCTCTGTCAGACGGGTCACCTGGACGAGCCCGGTTCTGAGAGCGCTGCCAGCGTGAATCAGTTCCGGCCAGAATTTCGATGAGCACGAAGTCGTCTCGAACCCTCAAGGCCTCAACTTCACCGGGGGTTCGTATCGAGTCGATGACGGCGTCATCCCCTGACAGCTCATCGAGCAGCATCTCGGCGAGGATACCAGCTCCACCACGCCGCCTCAACTCACGTCCTCCTTCGATGAGAGCATCTCTACTTTCCTCGATTCCTTCCTCAGATAGCCACCTCCTGATGGAGTCGGAGCATGACATCGTCCGCACCCCTCTACTGGCGAACCACTGCAACACAGTAGTCTTGCCAGAGGCGTACCTACCAGTCAATCCTACCAGCATGTCTCCTCCGTTGGGTCTGACGCGCATAGGTATTGCGTCACGACCCGAATCAGGGATGTTCAGGGACCTCTCCTGACCAGTCAGGCATCTTGTTCAACGTAATCGTCACATTCGTTACCTCGCCATCCTCCCAATAGTCGACGGCGATGAAGGTGGGTCTGTTACCTACCTCCTCCCAGCACTCCAGAGTTCTCTCTAGCAGGGTGTCGTAGTCATTCACCTGTCCAGCTCTGACCGGATCGGCTAGGCCAAAGGTGCTCGACAGCCAGTTGTTTAGGTGCCAGACTGGCTGGATTCCGTCGCCCCTACCGACTCTGCAAGACATCTCATCTTGCTCCTGCTCGCCATACGGTGTATCCCAACTGTGAGTCCAAGCGTGGTGTAGCCAAGGAAACCTCTCGTCGTAATGGTAGTCCCAGTAGACCACAAGATCAGTACCGTTGAGCACCATTTCCCCGATGCTCGGCCATGGCTGCCCAGGTTGATGCACGAAGACCCTGTCAAGCATACCGGTCTGGTTGAACAACACTTCGAGATGTTCTCCAGGAACATAGTTCTCCAGCAGCAGACTGACCACGTCGCCGCTGCTGTTGTTCATCAGCGAGCCGAGATGCCTCATCCATGCATAGGCATCCACCTCTGAGTATATGCATGGATGTAGGAAGGTGGAATCCGGGTCACCGTGGCAGAACCGCACGTCCTCGACGTCAGTATCTTCTTTGGACAAGTGGTGAGTATCGAGCATGTATGCACGAATCCCGCCGTCCCACTGTGCTTGTAGCCCAGTATAGTGGTTCATCGCCATCCATGCACCGTCCTCTATAGTAGCGAACGAGTTGTGAGTCTCCGGGAAGGTGAAGTTGTCGTAACTCCGCAGGCAGTACTCTGCCATACCATGACAGACAATCCCATCACTACCATTCAGTGGGTCGAGCCCGTGTTCCTCCTCCCACCCATTTGGAAGCCCATCTCCATCTTCGTCAGCGCCCGGATCTAAATCCCGTGGCTCTTCAGGACTGAAGCATCCGGGCCCGAACAGGCTGCAGACCATCAGCAGGGCCATCCAGAGACTCTTCATCGCTATGAAGCGGCGCTCTCCATTCATGAAACAATCGGATTTCGTACTCTAGACTGCCCCGCAGAGCCCTTCCAGAGACAAACACCTCGTCGGAAGGCACTAATCGTGTGAGCATGACCCCGCGTCGAGGGAGATGGCGCGTCGAGGCACTGCCAGACTGGGGCCGTTTGGCCGTTGGTGGGAGAGCCAGAGCGACCGCCACTACCAGATAATCACCTATTCAACGATTATTTCCGTCTCCAGCCTAGTCTGGGGCTTCGTCTTCCTGTTTGTTCTGGATGGCCATAGTGACCCGGAGGTCGGGCATCTGGTTCCGTGGAGCTGGCTGGCCTTCATCGGTGGGTTGGTAGTAGCGTTCTACGCCGCGCCGGAGTTCGGTGAATACTGGAAGCAGCAACATATCCTCGAGGATATCCTACTCATTGAATCACGTCCTGAGATCCTTCGACGCCGTAAGGAGGCCGAGGACGCCGCGGACATGCTCGGCAAGTCGTACCAATCGCGTCTGATGGGACTCTACCATATACACAACATCAACATCGGCAAGAAGTACAAGGTTGAGTCTGTGAGTCCAATCGGACCTGTTCTTTCCTCCGAAGGAGACGAAATTAAAATCCAATCTCCCTCGGGGCAATCTTGGTGGTTCACCACTGATTCAACTCTCGCCAATGCCTTGCCGGGCTTGCACGCCCTCAAGAAACAGTCAGTCAATCGGGGACTGATTACTGGTACGTTCACCATGACTCTACTGCTTGCATACAACACAATGTTGGGGTTGTTCACGAGTTCCAGCGGTGAGCGCGACCACACTCTAGATTTGACTGCATCGATATACGAGTTCGAGCGGGTCTACGAGATATCTCCTCACTACGATGCTATCAGCATTCTTTTCATCTCTCTATTTGTAGGCTTGCTGCTTTCCACTCGACCTCGCTCCGAGTCGGACGACGAGGAGGAGTGAGATGTCTTCGGGAATAGCCAGAGAAGCCATGCTAGCTCTCGGCCTAGTGGTTCTGTTGCTCGGATCGATGTGGGTAGCGACCGGCTCATTCCCGCCGTTGGTTGTCGTCGAGTCCGGTTCTATGATGCACGAGGATGAAGGTTCTCTGGGTGCCATCGACCCCGGTGATTTGGTGCTGGTGATGGATCCTGACAGAATCGAAATTGTGACTTTCGTCGAGGCCACCGAGGCTGGTAACGACGACTTCGGATTCGAATCACACGGCATGGCGGGTGATGTTATCATCTTCCAGAAGAATGGTGGTTCTGACACTCCTGTCATCCATAGGGTCCTGCTCAAGGCAGTCGCTAACATGTCTGGCGGCTGGGATGTTCCGGGGACCACTCTGCGAAACGTGGACAGCATCACATGGACACTCGACTATCAGTGCCTCTACCATGGTGGAACCTATGACCTCGAGATAGACCAATGGGTACCGTCTCACGAAGGATACCTGACAACAGGGGACAACGAGGATAGTAATGGTTGCAAGATCGATCAGATAGTCGCCACCGGAGGCGATCCACGAAACGGTCTGAAGGATGAGAACGGAAATCCGGTTCTGGCAGTGAAAGACGAGTGGGTCGTCGGCGTCGCATCCACGGAGATTCCTTGGCTGGGTGCAGCGAAACTCGCATTCTCAGGCACCTCGTCCCAAGTCACGGATACAACGTGGAATAGCCTCGTTGTGGTCGTCGCAGTCATAATCTCGGTACCGTACCTGCTAGAGATTGTTATCGAGAGACGCGATGAATCCGCTGAAGAGGAATGAGTTATACCAGTCGCGGCAGTATAATTGGCACAATCACGATGAACAACACTAGAACATTACTCATGTTGCTGATACGGTCAGCCATCGCTTCCACTCGCATGGGGTGAATGCCGCTGGTAACCCTGTCCAGCACGGAGTGAACCCCGTCTTTCACTATGTGACCTCCATCGAAAGGTATCATAGGAATCAGGTTGGCGAAGCCGAGCAGGAAGTTAATCCAGACCAGCCAGAACAGGAAGTCAAACAGCATCAACATACCATCGGTGCCCAGAGTAGAGGCGACATAACTGTCACCGGATTTCAGCATGGCACGCTCTTCCAGCAGCATCGTCTGTCCGTCATACTGGATAGGGACTCCAATCATTGCCAGAGGAGTCAGAGCAGCGCCTAAGGCAGTCTGTCCTATGCCGTTATCTCCACTCAGTATGCCAGAATAGTAGCCTACTGATGACGAGCTAGATCGCAGCCCACTCACTCCTAGGAAGGCATCACCACGCTCGATGCCCAGTTCAGTCAATAGAACCTCAGTATCTTCTACGCACAACGCATCGCCTTCGCACAGCCCGATGTAGTACTGGTAACGGTCTCCGAGAGTGACTGAGACGTCGCGAACCGTTCGCTTGCCTTCCGAGTTGGGATGCGAGAGTTTTGTGAAAGTCACCTCTTCATCCGATGACAGCAAATCCATTTGTTCTACGAAATCGCTGTAGTCGGAAACTCTGACACCTTCTATCCGGATGATGATTTCGTACGGGAGTAGCCCCCCTTCTTCCGCCCCCTCCTCTGCGATGACTCCAGTGGCATAGACTCCTGGATGACTTGCAACCAGACCAGAAGCCGCTGCTGACAGCATGATTAGAGCGATATAAGTGGCGATAATGTTGATTGATGGGCCAGCGGCGTACAGACGCATCCTTTCGCGTCTAGGGGCACGAACCATCTCATGCATCTGCGGTTCGGCGAAGGCTCCAATTGGAATGGGTCCAGCCAGTAGGAGCCCGAAACTGCGGACCCGCATACCGTGCGCACGCGCTTGGATGCCGTGACTGTACTCGTGTATTACCAATGCGAAGACAAGGGCTAGTACCGGCCACCAGAATGGTACGAAACTGGTCACCCCTGGTATTAGCAACAGGTCGCTGGCCGGCAGATACTCTTCGGGAGGTGCCATTGCGGTGCTAATCGCACTAATCAGGAGTAGAGCAACGACTCCAAGCATGGCCAACATGCAGAGCCAGATTGAGAATTCCCCGAACGCCCTCCAGAATCTCCTACTACTGGAGATTCGATCTAGGAACCGCTGCCCATGCATGGTCCTGACCATCAGTACGACTCCGAGCACCTTCGACACTCCGTACCTGTCGAGGTGACCCTCGTTCTCGAGGTACAGTAGGACGATGTACCAGAGTCCTGTGACTACCACTACCCACAGTGGCGCGCCGATGAAATACAGCAGATAGAGCATCAGGATTGGGAGCCAGTAGCTTCTCCCTCCCTCGCCCTCTCCCATAGCGCGAGGGGCGCAATTTCCCTCTTCAACCTGCGTCTCTTGAGAGTAAGCACCTTGAGACAGGGGCCTCTACGACTATCATGCCTAGGGAGGCGGAGGAAGACGAGAGAAGCCTGAACCGGCGAATCGACTCGCTCAGGCGCGAGCGCGACAGTGTCAGGAGACTGCTAGATCAGGCTTCCTTGGATGAAGTCAGGAAAAGTGTTGAGCGACTTAACAAGAGACTTGACAGGCTGGATTCCGAACTCTCTGGCGAGAACGAACTCTAGTTAGTGAATTCTAGTACCGACTCAAGTTTCTGCACACTCGTCATGCCTGCTTCGATTGATTTAGCACCATCCGATCGGCATACTAGTGCTATGAAGCGGTGCAGAGGCATCCCTTGGGACCAGTCAAGATGTGGTGAGCCGTTGCGGGTGAGTGGCAGTTTTGGGATACTTCTAGAGAGGTGCCGTAACTTGCCTCTCAACGACCCCACTTCTACGCGCATGATTCGCCAACTATCTCCCCTGACTCCCTTAAGCCTATACGCATACAGGGGCAACAGGCCACACCTCTCTCCTGTTGAACGCAGTGCCTCATACTGGAGCATAGTCCTTCCAGATAGATACTGCTTGGAATATTTGGAGGATTTGACTTCTATTGGGAAACACATGTCTCCACGCAAAACAAGCAAATCGCCGGTGCCCTCTGAGCCGCTGCCGGGGGCTCTGACGACTAGGAACGGGCGTTGTATCACTTGCATGGCACAGGCGCGTTCGATTTCGCTGCAGGATTTGGTAACCGCGCGTACGCCTTTCAATTCACCCGCGAGTACAGCACGCAACTCACGCTCGTAAACGCCGCCCATGCCACTATCGCATTCTCAGGGTTCTTGAGAACATTGGTCTAGTCTCACTCGAACTTGCCCTTTCGGTATTCCCGCGTCCTGTCGACTCCAGGGAACCTGTCCTCACTTTCGCGGTAAACCGTCTTCATGTTGGTCAGGAAATTGTTCTCATTGGTGACAATCAGAACCATATCGACTCCAGGATCATCTTCCGCATCCATCCACTCGAGTACAATCTCCATCGTCATACGTGCTCCCTCTCTGTGCGGATATGCGAAGACATCCATCCCGAGGGGAGGGGTCACCAGCGTTTCCCGGGGATCGAGCTTCTCGACAGCCTCGAACATCGCGTCGTATGACTTTTTCAACAGTTCGCGCCTGAAGTTGTCCTGCGTTGGCCTTCTGCAATCGGGACCGACTACATGCACTATGTGCTTGGCAGGGAGATTGAATGCCGGGGTGGTTACGGCCTCACCGACGCCGCAGGGCTGCAGGTTGAATTTACGACGCTCTTTGGCGATTCCTGCACAGAACTCCCTCAACTCAGGTCCTGCGGCCTGTTGCATCCTTTCATCGAGCCCTTCGCGTCCGGCCAGTCTGTTATTAGCCGGGATAATCACGACGTCGCCTTCCACTTGAGTAAGATCGCCGAATACGACGCGGACCTGCCCATGTCGGCACTCACGAACTATCACTACCTCAGCCATACGCCCCTAAGGGGGGGCCATCGCATATCTATTCATCGGGGAACTCTCCAGCCCTTGAGGAACTAGGCAACCTTGATTCGCGATGGCCCACTAGGTGTACTCATGTCAGCCGGATACGTACTAATTAACGTCGAACCAGGCTCTGAGTCCAGCGTGTGCGATGCAGCGGCTAGCCTCGATTGCGTTACAGACTCCAATTTACTCTTCGGCGACTACGACCTAATTGTCAAGGTTGAGGGCGATGATATGGGAGACATTGCCCGAAATGTCGTCGAATCCATCAGATCTATTCCTGGAGTTCTTAATACCAAGACTCTGGCTTGTGCAGAAATGTGAGATTTTGGGCGCTCCGGTATTTGGAAAAACCCCCTAATTGAGGCGCAGTATAGCGTTTCTCCGCCCATAACTTCATTATCCCACCTGAAAGCGCTCGGAGTGGAGGAATTGCATAATGTCTGGAAAGAAATACTTCGTACTGATGGATGGCGGTAGCGACACCACACAGGTGTTCGTTAGCAAGCAGCCACGCGGTGCAGCCCTAAAGGCAGCCACGCGTGGACACACTGACATAGAGCTGAGGGAGCGAGGGACCAACAAGGTCCACTGCTTCAGTGGCTGGACTGAGATGGTGAACAAGCCCAAGAACGGGCCTGCATGGCTACCTGCTAAGATCAAGAAGGCGAATGTCAAGAAGAGTGGAACAAAGCGCGTTTAGGCGCTTTGTGATCTCTATTGATCGCCAGTACGATTTTCCCCCCGTGGAGAGCGGAGCCTCTCATTCTGAAACTATAGGGTTCAGTCGGAGCGAAGTCTGCGCGCCAGCATGGCTAGAGGGTCGTAGAACTCGGTTACTACCCGTTCTTTAAGGGGAATAATCGCGTTATCGGTAATGTTGATTCCTGCAGGGCACACCTCAGTGCAGCACTTTGTAATGTTACAGTATCCGATACCGAAGTCATCCTTAATCTCGGGTATGCGACTCTCGGTATCTAACGGATGCATCTCGAGGCCAGCCAAACGGACGAAGAAGCGGGGACCGGCGAATTCGTCGAACTTCTGATGCTCTCGAAGCACATGGCAGGTATTGACACAGAGCATGCACTCTATGCACGATCGGAACTCCTGCAACCGGTCAGCTTCTTCCTGGTGGAACTCCCAGTCAGGCTTCTCAGGACCATTGATTGGAGCAATCTTGCGCTCCATGTCATAGGCCCATGATGTGTCGGTAACGAGATCCTTGGTCAGTGGGAAAGCTTGCATGGGCTTGATTAGTACTGGATCTCCCTCGGGAGTCTCTTTGAGGACATCTTCCATTCTAGTCATGCACATCAGTTTTGATTTGCCGTTGACCTCAGCACTGCACGAGCCGCACTTCCCTGCTTTGCAGTTCCAGCGGCACGACAGATCAGGGGCCTGCTCGGCTTGGATTCTATGTATTACATCGAGAACTACCATGCCCTCGTCAAGCGCGACGGTGTAGTCGACCATCCGGCCGAACGGCTCGCCGTCATCATCCGGCTCGCCCCTGAAGACGCTAAATGTCACCTCGTCCATCAAGATCCCTCCTCTTGCAAGTCATCTGTGTCCAGTAGTGACCTCAGGTCATCAGCAATCTCCGGGTAGGAGGAGTAGCTGATATCCATAGAACCGTCGCCTCCCATGGTGATGACACTGGTCACTTTGCCCCAATGAGAGTGATCGGTCTCTGGAAAATCGTCTCTAGTGTGAGCACCGCGACTCTCCTCTCGTCTGAGTGCCGCTAGTGCGCACATGCGACTGACATCAATCATCGCGCTGAGTTCTAGGGCCTGGTGCCAACCGGGGTTGTATGTCCTCCCTCCTCCAGGGGAAGTGATAGAAGCGCGACTCGAAATCTCATCTAAGTCGGCTAGAGCCTCTAGGAGCAAATCCCTCGTCCTGATAATCCCGGCCTTGTTCTGCATCATCTCGCGCAGATCACTCACCACTTTCGCCGGGTTCTCTCCTCCTTCTCGGCTAAGAGGAGCGAGCGTTTCAGCCACGACCTCGTCGACCTCGGACTGGTCTATGCCAGTGAAGTACCCTATCTCTTTGGCCGCCTCGGCGGCTTGCACACCGGCAATCTTGCCAAATACAATCAGGTCCGTCAGGGAGTTGCCACCAAGACGGTTGGCACCGTGTAGACCCGTCGCAACCTCGCCGGCTGCGTACAGTCCTGGTATCGAAGTCTCCTGAGTGTAAGGGTCAACTTTGACCCCTCCCATCACATAGTGAGCAGTCGGGCCGACTTCCATCGGCTGCTTGGTGATATCCACGGCTGCTAGCTCCTTGAACTGGTGGTACATGCCTGGAAGCTTCTTCTTGACTTCTTCTTCATCTCTCCAAG
>Ga0315316_10001629_pt1 | contig 15944 bp, 11 predicted proteins | sample M160m3416metaG_FD_203702 | JGI IMG/M metagenome (GOLD analysis project Ga0315316, IMG submission 203702) | Ammonia-oxidizing marine archaeal communities from Monterey Bay, California, United States - M1 60m 3416 | ecosystem: Environmental > Aquatic > Marine > Intertidal zone | place: USA...
GTGTGACGACTGTCTCCCTCACAGTCCCGGGCGACGCTGCCTCTGGCGACACGTATGCCCGTTTTCGCCTCAGTACGGCCGGCGGTCTGGCACCAACGGGTCTGGCGGCGGACGGAGAAGTGGAAGATTACCGTGTCACGATCAACGCCGCACCCACACTGGATGCAATCACTGATCTGACCATCGCGGAAGATGCGGGCCTGCAGAATATCGACCTGACCGGCATCACCGCCGGTCCCGGCGAAACACAGACCCTGCAGGTCACCGCCATCAGCAGCAATCCGGGACTGATTCCGAATCCAACCGTGACGTACACATCACCCAACGCCACGGGCAGCCTGGCTTTCACACCCGTTGCAGATGCTTTTGGCACAGCCACGATCACGGTCACGGTGGAAGACGGCGGCAATGACAACGACCTGAACACACCGGTTGACAACGCTTCGTTCAGCCGCACGTTCACCGTGACGGTCACACCGGTCAACGATCTGCCCACACTGGATGCGATCGCGGATTTGGCCGTGTTTCCCGGAGCGACCGATATTGCGGTCAGTCTTTCAGGAATTTCGGCCAGTGGCTCAGAAACTCAGCCGCTGCGTGTGACAGCGTCCAGCAGCAATACGGCATTGGTGCTGATACCAAGCGTGATTTACTCACCCAACGGTGCCACCGGTACACTGGAGGTGACAACCGTTTCAGGAGTGGTAGGGCAGGCGGTCATCACAGTGACAGTGGAAGATGGCGGGCTTGATGACGACCTGAGCACCGACGGTGACAACGCCACAGTCAGCCGAACCTTTGAAGTGACGGTTTCTCTAAGTACACCAGAATGGGAGACTCAGGGAATCACCAGCACTATCGATCCACGACAGCCTATTCGCTGGAATCCCGTGCCGGGTGCCACCGGGTATCAGGTCTGGTACACGAATGCATCGACGGGCGTCAGCCCGTTTCTGACAGCCACCACGGATCAGACTGAGTTTGTACCCACCGATGGTCTGCCGATTGGCCGCTTTAACATCTGGGTCCGCGCACAGCAGGACCATTTGAACTCGTCATGGAGTCCGGGCATCAGACTGCGGGTCTGGCCATGGACGACACTGCAGACACCGGATTTTCAACAGACCGACCTCAGACCCACAATGACATGGGACGCACTCAACGGTGCGGTTTCCTACCGAATTGTGTACAGCAATCTGACCACCGGTGGCAGCCGCCTGGTGGACTCAACGGTGACCGGAACTTCGTTTACGCCGACAGAGGACCTGAGCCTCGGGCATTATCGCGCATGGGTGGCCGGTCTGGATTTCAGCGGAACTCAGACTCAGTGGTCGTACCCTGTCCAGTTCACCATTGGACCCCAGCCGATATCGCCCGTGCTGCCGGTATTCACGCGACGACCGGTTCTGGAATGGACGTCTGTACCCGGCACCGCAACGTATGAGCTGTACATTTCAACTCAGGGAGGCAACGTCCTGACGCCGTCCGGGATCACTGGTACGTCATGGACGCCCAGCTCTGATCTTGCGACGGGATGGTTAAACTGGTGGGTGATCGGACTGACGGACACGGGCGCCAGGGGACGGTGGAGCGAGCGGGCCTCCAGCAATACCCAGGGACGTACGTCCGTCATCGCCCCGGCGGGGTCCGGTCATTCGGGAACCCCCTTATACCAGTGGCAGGCTGTGCAGGATGCCGCCACTTATGTGCTGATTGTAGAACGCGTGTCTGATCGGCAGGTCCTGATTCGTGAAAACACCCTGACGACCACAACGTACACACCATCAGCCGCTCTTGCTGCGGACACGTATCGCGTGTGGGTGCAGGCCATCAGCACCACGGGGCAGCCGGGCTGGTGGTCCCGTCCCGTGGAATTCACGGTGGCGTCCGTTACCCGGACAAAGGGCACGGCCGACCTGCAGCCGCTGGAACCTGCTGTGGCCGTCCCGGACCTGCTTAATCTGTTGGCGGATGAGCGGGTTTCCGGTCGCACTGCGGAAACGGCTTCGTCTGAAGTGAACCCGCAGCAGCCAACATCACACCCCGCAGAACGACGTTTCCGTCAGCAGGTCGTGACCGGGACCCGTGCCGCCCGGGCCTCAGCCGCGGTCGACAACGGTCGTTCCGTCACCGATGGTTTTGCGAACGATGGTCCAGCCAGCAGGACTGCCCGGCTGCCGCACACGTCTGTCGCCAGTGAATTTCAACAGGACGTGCACACGCGGGATCAGTTGATGGCCGGACTGGCTGCCACAAAAACGCGGCCCGATAGTTTTCTGGATGTTTCGTATTAACCAAGACCTGTGCTGCAAAGCAGAAGTGTTTCTATACCATTTCCCGTCAGAAATCCGTTACCAGAATTTGGACACACGGGCTTGAGCAGACACGAAAATGGCTCGGTCAGGTGAACCACAGCGGAGAACAGATGGTCCAGCCTGTCATGGTGGAACTGGTCAGACGAATACCGGCTCAACCGGACAGCACAGGCAAAAAACCGAACACTGAATGACGACGGCCGACATCGTCACAGAGCCTCTGCTGTCTCAAAATGACGCCCGTACATGGAAAACTCCCCACAGATTCCGGCCGAAACCATCGGGATGGCCAGGGCAGCTGTCAAAGAGCGGCATCACGCACGAGGCCGAAAAACGGTCGGAAGGATTTTTCGGTCGATGCGCGGCCCTGTACTCAGACAAAGAATCAAAAACATTTCCGCCCCGTTTGATGAGGTTCCGTTTCGAGTCGGCAGTGGTGGGACAGGTCCGGACGGGCTTCCTGCGACAGTTGAGGTTCGTTTCTTCTTTACGTGAAGCTCATTCCCGAAACAGCTCAGCAGCAATTCGGCAGATTCAATACTCAGGTCGGCTGCCCTGGTCATTAGTCGGCCTAACCGGCTCTCACTCAGATTCAACTTCCGGAATCCAGCCCACCGGACCTCCAAGTGCGTTGATTCGTTAGCGGTCGCTTTTTCTTGACTGTCATCAATCAAAGCCACGGGTTCTTGGAAAATCCGTATTGGTGCCGACCGAAATTTCGGACAGAATCTCCGGAGGCTAAGAGTTTTCACGACTGTTCTGCGAGCGAATGGCGAGATAGACTACTGAGATTAGGTATGGTGATTTCTGAGTTCCATGCCGTGCGATTCTGCAAATCACTTCCGCCTGAGTCAATTTGCCAGCGAGCTGCTCAACGAAACGATGTCTATCCTAATCCTCGAGACTGCACAAAACCTTCGAACAACAATTGAGAGAGCGAAGAGTGGCAATGCCGGCATTTCGTGGCTCCCAAGATTTCCCGAGAATTGTTGTAATTTCGCTGCCAACCTTCTTCTGATCGAACTCTCAGAGGCTGGCAGCGAGAGACTCCGCAGAATGCTCGGCACGGTTCAGGATAATCGTGGCGACGACCTTGCAAGTCACGTTTGGGTACAGGCGGGCGACTTAGTGGTCGATATCGCCGCAGACCAGTTTGAGCAACCGAAGGTCATCGTTGAACATCTGTCGAGCTGGCATAATTCGCTGCATGATGTGAAGCCATTCCTGCCGAAGCGTGATCTCGCAGAAGGCGTTTCGGAAGCCGAAATTGCCAGACTGCGTGAAGTCTACGAAGAAGTGCTTCGCGAACTCGCACCGTTTCGATAAGACTCGGCTATTCGGAAATCGGAGCTGCACAGGGGAGATTGGCAGGTAGACACCGTGATGATGAGACCTGTTATCGTTCCTCGTGAAGATCCGACTGTGTTTGCTCGCCGGCACACCTTAGCAGCGGCCCTCACAGAACAGACCTGGCCTTGACCACGCGGATTTCGTGCGGCGAAAAAGGTATCGGGGTTCCACAAGCAAAGCTGTCAACAGGTCGTTTTTCGTTGTGTGTGCCACGCTTCAGAAGTTCCTGGCACTCAGCCCACGAAAAGGCGCCCACGAAAGTGGCTCGCATTCGAAAGTGGCGGGTCGCTCACACTAAGGACTTCCGCTTCCGTCTGCGGTACGGCGGCCGATGACTGTTCGAAAGCCACTTCGCCGAATCCCGCGAAGCGGCCAGACACGGCACCGGTCGTCTGAAGTTGCACATAGCTGGCGGACGTCAGGGTGCATGCAAACGTGTCTGCCGCCACTGTGTTACTGAATGGTGGACTGTTCGCCGGTGGGAGGCTACCGGGGGTAGTTGGAGTCGAAAACGACGCGTTACAGCTTCAAAGCGGGCATTCCTGCCCGCTTTGAAGCTGCGTAGCACAGCCACACACTGAGCGTGTCAGGATTGACCGTGCCTGCGGCACTCGAAAGGATCCGCAGCTCAGACATAACTGCGATCTGGTCCGTCACACAAAAATTTCGGTCAGCGGAGTGCCGTCGTTGACGCGGAACGAAAAGCCGTCTGAACCGAATCGAGTGTCCCGTGGAATTCCCAAAGCGTGAAATACCGTCGCAGCAAAATCTGAATGTGAGATCGGGCGACCTGAGGCGACATAGCCACCCAGATCGTCGGACGCCCCGTAAACTGCTCCCGCCTTAATACCTCCTCCGGCCAGCAGCGACGTATAACAGTGCGGCCAGTGACCTCGGCCTCGTCCTTCGCCTTCGAATCTGGGAGTGCGACCGAACTCACCGACGGCCACCACTAAAGTTTCTTCCAGCAAACCGCGCTGCTGCAAGTCATCCAGCAACGCAGACACAGCCTGGTCCAGCCGCGGTAACGCCCATTTCATGCCGTACGGACCATTGCCGAACATGTTGTCCGTACCGCTGTAATACGCGTCATGCGTATCCCAGACCTGCGTCACCGTCGGATCCGTTTCTCCGGGAGCCAGTCCCGGCCAACCAGTGACAGTTACCAGTCGCACCCCGGTTTCCACAAGGCGGCGTGCCATCATCAGATATTGTCCCAGTGGATGACGTCCGTAGCGGTCGCGATCCTGCTCCGATTCCTTCTTCAGATTGAACGCGTCTCTTGCTTCTGACCGGCTGATCAGATCAAAGGCCTTCTGCCGAAATTCGTTGTATCGGCTGGCTTCGGAAGTCTCCGGAACAGAAGTTGACTGCTCGATGCGATGTAACAGGTCGATGCGATTCTTCAGCTCAGCACCTGTCAGACCGTCCAGTGGATCAAAGTCAGTCACTCGGAAATCCGGGTTGGCGGGATTGTTGAGTTCATGGCCGATACGCAGCGGCGCGTATTGCTGCCCCAGAACGTTAAGTCCGCTGCTATATCGCGGGACCTTGTTGGTCCCGGTCTTCATGTTATGCAGCCAGACGTGCGACGGCATGTTCACATCCGACGGACGAAATCGAGACACAAGCGAACCGATGAATGGTGATTCATTCTCCGACGATCCGTCCGGTTGCCCCGACAACATTGTATGAGCTGCCGTTACATGGACAGGATTCAAATGGCTCATCGATCGGACCAGACAGAACTTGTTCGTTCGAGCGGCTAAGCCCGGCAGCATCGAACTGAGATAGACGCCCGGTGTCTGCGTTGAGACCGCGGTATACTGTCCGCGAATTTCAGCAGGAGCATCAGGCTTCGGGTCAAATGTTTCGTGTTGCCCCGGCCCGCCACTAAGCACAATAAAGATGCAGGACTTTGCCGTGCCGTCAGTCCGTTCAGCGGCACGAAGTAGTTCCGGCAATCCAATTCCGCATGCTGCCAGACCACCGACCTGAATCAATCCACGTCGGTTCAGCCTGCCCGGTAATATGTTGACGGATGTCTGACCCACGACTGAAACCCTGCTGGACCCATCGAAAAGAACAATAACGTTATGATACCGTCAGAATGCAACTATTGCGAATTTCGCATTCTGAACACGCCACGGGGCATCTGCTGTCGGGAGGCCACTCAAAGATACGGCCGCAGTTGAACAAACTCGCGTGTCAGTGAACGGAGCGACAATTCGCCTGAATCCATGGAACGAATGGGGGTGTTCATGCCCTGCTGACATCCGTTTCCACATCCATCTTGACCGAGCGACAATCCGTCTGCGTTTCCGGGAACTGTGACCGCAGAGTTGCCACGATGCCTGGTCATTCAACGGGAAACTGCCCCCCACAAACGAATACGAGGAAGTGTTTTTTGATTCGAGTCGGAGCAACCAGACACGGTTAGACATTTTTCACCGTGGCATTGTCGAACTGCAGATAACAGAACCTGACAGACTCGGCAACGTCACTGCAGTTCTGGTACGATCGGCAAGCTCGGCTGCGGGGGGCAAACTGCCTACTGCCTACTGTTCACTGAACGCAGATTACCGAATTCCTCATCTCTGTTTGCCGAAGTCTGTATGAGAACGCTCACAGAAACGCTGTTGATTGGACTGTCATGCCTCTCTCTCCTGGCGGATGAGGCGGCCAGTGAAACCGGGGAAACCACGCCCGACCGGCCGTTCACCTGGCAGAACAAATCGGTCGAGTATGCCCGCATCATGTCGGGGGTGAAATGGACACCGGTGGCAGACAGCATGCCCAAAAGGGGTGGGCACTTCACAGCCGGGAAGGAATACACGGGGGTTCCTTACTCAAGCGTCAAGCACGTCGGCCGCTACATTGGCTTCGATATCTTCTTGAAGACTTTCCTTGCCGCGGTCGAGAACCCGAAGAGCGTCCTCTACACCGAGAACCTTTACGGGAAGGTGAAGAATGCAGAGTGCTATTACGGCAAGGTCTGTTCCTCCTACACCAGCTATGCCCTGCAGTGCGGTATCTGGTATGTCAGTAAGATTCATGGACCACGGTTTCGCGAAGGCGTCACGATTGTGCAGCCGCAGTCGGCTCAGGCGACACGGCCCGGCGATATCGTCTATACCCCGCCGGCCAGTAAAAACGGAGGCTCGCACGTGGAGATGGTGACGGAAGTCGTCGAAAACGAGAATGGCACTGTGACACATGTGCGGATTGAGGAAAGCCGACCACAAACCACCAGCAACACCCTGCGAAGCGCCAAGGCATTTGACGCGCACCTGTCTACCAGAAACCGGGAGTTGTACCGCATCACCGATCTGGATGCCTGGCGCGGGAGCAACAAGGCGGAGTCGTTTCTGTTCCCGAACTACAAGGACGACTCAGCGGCACCACAAATCAATCGCGTCCTACTCCTCGATCGCGGCGACTGGGTTCCCTATCGCAAGGGGCAACCCGTGAGAATCAACATCATGGACCGTGACGACCGGGGCATTCTAGCGCTGGTGATCAAGCGGGGCGGCACGGGCGTTGAGAATATCATGCATCCCGGCAAGGGTGTCGTAGAACGTTCGTTCGATATATGCGGCGATTACACAGCGCATTGCGTGATGAAGGACGGATCGCTGAGCCGGGCCTGCGAGTTCGCCGTCTGCGAACTCGATTTCAGCCTTCCGGCGACCGAAGTTTCGCGAGCCGCGTCATGGGAGATCGAACTCACGTCCGAAAACATGAATGCGATCATCCTTTACTTCAAGAACTCAACCAACGGTTACGACGAACAGAACGTGTTCATCACCGGGAAAGACCGTGAGGCCGGCAAGGTGACCATCTCCGGCAGCGTGCTTCAGAACGCAGACACGATGCAGGTATGGCTGATCGGAGAGAACCAATACGGACGACTCAAAATGCGCCGGGATATCCGGGTGACGGATTGAGAGCTGACCACGCGGTTCGTTTAATGTGTGCAACAGTCTCAGAGCTGCCAGCTACGATCAATGGAATCGTTAAACATGGCAGTGTCTATTGGTCATGCAGCTTTCCTGATGAACGATTTCACGAGTCCACCAATGAATGACCTGATCTCAATCTTTCTTGAAATCTATCGAATCGGCGAAAGGCTATCCTGGGCATAATGCAAACAGTTACTGTTGTAATAAACCGGAAACTCACGCCCCAAATGGTCGAGATGATGCTTGCCGAAGATCACAAACTGTATGAGGCACTCAAGATTGACCCGCCATCCATGACCACGACTCGCATAGTCCCTTCAACCAGAGCTGCTCCCATCAGATCACGAGCCCCGGCTTCTGCCGCCTGGGCCACTGTTGCTCCTGTCCCGATTGCCACTATGACGGTAAGAGGTGAAGAAAAAGGCCCTGGTTTCCCAATGAATCCCACTAGTTTTGAGCCAGAGTTTAGTGATTTAAGGCCAAGTCTACCAAGTGCCTCGACTCCTTCCGCTGTGCCTCGCATGACGTCGAGCGATCATCGAAATCATTCCTTCTTCGTTTGAGCATCACCAGAAACATTGGGGCGTTTGCCCTGAAGGGGTTTCGAAATGTCGCCGCTTCGAAGCCGCTCTTTTATGCTCTTAGAATCGTTCAGCCGCCGCTGATGGAGATCTCCCAATTCATCCTTCTCAATAAAACCGTTTCTATTCTTGTCCAGTCGGTTGAAGCCGGAGACCGGTCCGCGGAACTCTTCTTTACTGATTTTTCCGTCGCTATCCTTATCGCTTCGCAGAATGAACACTTGATCGAAACGACGTCCATCGCCACGGCCGTCCGACCTGATGTTTTTTGTATTGGCGACGAGTACAGCCGGATCAGGTTTTCTGCAATTGGCATGGCGGACGATGTAGACCGTCTCTAATTCCTGCAAGGACAGTTTTTCATCACCACTCTTGTCAAGCCGTTCGAAAACTTCACGAGCTTTCGCCAGGTCCTGCATCCCCGGACTGCGTAAGAACTCAGTCACGGTGATGAGCCTGTCTTCGTCGACATCCAGTCGATTGAATATAAACTTCGCCGTCAGCCCCATCGCACAGGCAGGACAATTCTCCGGAACGGGCTGCGCATCGCCCGTTCCGATTGCTGTCGCGACCGTCCTGTCTGTCAACCTGGCCCCCGTATCCGGACGCCCTGCACCCCAACTCTTCCGGAATGCCTCAAGCTCCTGTTTTGTGACAGCATCATCCTTGTTCGTGTCGGCGGGAAGAATGAACTGGCTAACGAACTCGGGTATCTCTTGCTGTCGGAGCTTTCCATCCTTATCACGATCAAAGCGTTCAAAGGTCTCATCGATGCTTGGGGGTCCGGCGTCTGCACTGGGGCGTCTGTCTCTCGCGTGAGACCTGGCAACATCTGCCGGCCTCACGCCCACGTGTTCTTTAGCTGCCTTCTGCCCTGCGCGTGCCCACTTTCCCCAGATTTGCAGGTATTCAGGGATAGGTATGCCGCCATCAGCGTTCCTGTCCAGCGCAGAAAAAACCTGTGCAGCCAGCTTGTCGTCGGATAGCAAACGCGTTGCATGCCTGACGAACTCGACTCGCTCAACCAGGCCGTCTCTGTCATCGTCCATCCCCTGAACGATTTCTTTGCCTTCATCAGTGATAATTCGATTCAGGACATATTCGGCTCTGGTTACGACTCCGTCTGCATCACCATCGGCGGCTCGGAAAATTCCGGCTCGCGCCTGTGGTGTCATATAGACTCCGTTTTCAACGTATTCTTCCCTGGTGTGTTTACCATCTCGGTTCGGGTCCGTGCGTTCAAAATGGTCGACATAACCATCGAGAACCTTCTTCGACACACCGGATTCAAGTTTCGCCCCCAGACGCTGAAGAATCTCGGCGACAGGCACACCACCAACCTTCGACTGTGGGGTGCGTGCTGGAGAAGGTGACTGGGCAAAGGCCACCGGGGCCAAGAATCCCGCTGTTAACAGACACAACAACTCAAATCTGAATTCTTCGAAGACTCTCATTTCGTGCTGTCCCTGATCGTAAAACTCAAATGTCCTGCTCTTGAACGCATCTCGCGACGGCATTGACATTAATAACACCACCACGAATTCCGTGTGTCGCGTTGGATCATACAGAATCAAACATTTAACACAGATTAATGAAACCTGCATCAATTCTCTCTGCCCCATGGTCACGGTTCACGTGTTTCGACAACAGGACGATTGCCCCACGAGACAGAACCGGTTCCGTCATTTCGTAATCTGCTCTATAGTTGTGGCGGTTTCGCGAATCATTGGATTGATTGGTTGTGAATTCAGTCCGTCAGGGCGACTCTGAGTGAACGCAGTTGAGCGGATTGCTGATTACAGCGGTTCACGCTGAGTTGTGGCCGTGCAGAACACTTTTCAACAGTAGTTTCGCTACTCGCACGGTCGAGTATGGTCTACGACAACAAGTAAACTGTGCCGGGAACCAATCCGGGACCGTCCGGCGGGCACGGGGCGACAGCGCGGGCAGGTTATGTCGACCGGACCAGGGCCTGTGGTGTGAGGTTACCGACAGCGTTGGGGCCAAGCGGCGTCGATGCGGTTCATCATACTCAGCAGTTCGGCCAGCCTGCCAGTTCCAGCCGCCATTTAAGCCCGAACAGGGAACGTTTGCCCGTATCGACGCGAGTGCCCTCTGTACCCCTTCGGCAATCATCAGCAGTTCGCAACTCTTGACCACATAGCCGGCAGCAGAAGGAATGGAAAGTTCCGATGTACGTCCCTTCGACTGCACGTACTTGCGTCTGCCGGGCGACCACGGCTTAAGCAGAGCGTGCCCGGTCGGTTCAGAGCCCAATCGTAAAAATTCGGTCACGGTTAGCTTGGGAGACCTTTTCGGTCAGCTGAGTTCTATGTCCGTACGGGGTCTGTGCGGCAGCGCATTCAGAGTGAAACCAACGTATGGCCACATCCCTGATTGCCCGCCGTCGGGAATGCTGCGGAGGCTGTCGTAATCTTTTTCGTTCGGGTATCTTTTGACCAGATGTTAATCGCTGAACACTCAGTTGAGCCGGGCCTGTGCCAACCAATCACTGTCGCGAAGGCCCGGTTTTTTCAGAGGCATGGCCATAGAATATTGTTACCGGACAGCGATACAGGAAAGGTCTCGAATTATGCACGTGAAAGGCAATGGGAGAATCGTAATGCCGCAAAGCACTCATTGTAGCTATGACTGGGAAACACGATGACCCGCTTGCTCTTGGCAGTGATAGTGCTCTTGGCCATGACCGTTCTCGGATTGCTGTGGTCGTTGTTGCTTCCGATTCACGACGTACATGACACTCACGACGAAATGCTTACGTTGCTCCGCGAAGTTCAACGCCGTACCGCAGACGAAAACCCTTACCTGGGAGATGCCGAACTGCGGCAGGTTACTCAGCGCCTGCAAGACAACATTGATACTCTTCAGCGATCGCAACTGCACTGGCAACGAGGCAATTCGGCGTTGCGACTGGGACGTAACATTGAAGCAATAGAGGCTTTTCAGAATTTCTACAACATACTGCCTGATCTGCGGGAACACGTGACGGCAGAAGTGCTCGAAAAGTACAGACGAGAAACACTTTTGAAGTTGTCTGTATCACATCTCAGAATCGGTGAAGTCGAGAATTGCGTGAACTGCCGCACGGGCGAGAGTTGCATTCTGCCGATCCAGGGACAGGGAATTCATGTTCGGAAGGAGGGTTCAAAGAAGGCAATTGAATACCTGGAACTTCTGCTGCAGCGTGCCCCGGACGATCACATTGCGCGGTGGCTGCTGAACGTCGCACACATGACACTTGGCACGTATCCAGACGGTGTCCCGCCTGACGTCAGAATCACACCAGATCTGTTTCGTTCAAAGCAGAACTTTCCTCGCTTTGCAGACGTCGCAGCAGAACTAGGCCTTGATACGTTCAGTCTCGCGGGCGGTGTGGTCTGCGATGATTTCAACGGTGATGGACTTCTGGACATAATCGTCTCTGACTGGGATCCCTCAGTAGAATTGAGGTATTTTCGTAATGAGAGAGATGGTTCGTTCAGCGACCGGAGTCAAGAAGCCGGCTTTGGCGGAATGCTGGGCGGACTTAATCTCAAGCAGGCCGACTACGACAATGACGGAGATCTGGACCTGCTGGTGCTAAGAGGCGGATGGATGGGAAAGAAGTCGGCTCACCCGAATTCTCTGCTTCGCAATAACGGTCAGGGATCGTTTCGCGACGTAACCATCAGTGCCGGACTCGCCGATTACCAATGTCCCACACAGACTGCTGAGTGGGCTGACTATGACAACGACGGTGATTTAGATCTGTACGTAGGCAATGAAGACGTGCCCAGCCAGTTGTTTCGAAACAACGGAAAAGGCGTTTTTTCGGAGGTAGCTCAAAGTGCTGGTGTGGCCAACTACGGCTACGCAAAGGGAGTCGCCTGGGGCGACTATGACAACGACCGATTTCCGGATCTCTATGTTTCAAACCTGGGGGGCCAGAATCGGCTGTATCACAACAATCGCAACGGAACCTTTACTGACGTTGCATCAGAGTGTGGCGTCGCAGGACCTATTGCCAGTTTTCCGGTTTGGTCGTGGGACTTCAACAACGACGGCGCTATCGATTTTTACGTTTCAGCATATGACCTTGACAATGGTATCGCCGGCTTCGTTTCAGACTTTCTGGACCTGCCACATAAGGCACAAGTAGATCATCTTTATCAGGGGGATTCCAACGGCGGTTTTCGCAATGTCGCTGCCGAACAGGGCGTTGCTCGTGTAACGTTGCCAATGGGCTCCAATTTCGGGGACCTCAATGCAGATGGATTTCCTGACTACTATCTTGGCACAGGATATCAGGATTACGAAGCATTGATGCCGAATCGGATGTTTCTGAATGACGGTGGAACGGGATTTACGGACATTTCGATAGCCGGCGGTTTCAGTCACTTGCAGAAAGGGCATGCCGTTTCGTTTGCCGACTTCGATAATGACGGCGACCAGGACGTATTCATTGTCATGGGTGGTGCATTCGCAGGCGATGGATTCAGCAACGCCCTGTTTAAGAATCCAGGTTTTGGCAATAACTGGATCACCATTGATCTCATCGGAACAACGTCCAATCGCTGTGCGATCGGTGCTCGAATTCACTTGAAGATCCAAGATGACGGAGAACAGCGTTCCATCTATAAATGGGTGAACAGTGGCGGCAGCTTTGGGGGAAACCCACTGCGTCGCAATATTGGTGTTGGCAAGGCAACCCGCATCGATTTGCTTGAGGTATATTGGCCCGCGAGTGACCAGGTACAACGGTTTCATGACGTGTCTGTTGGACAGCGGATTGAAATCACCGAAGGCGAAGACCGCTACCAACAACGTTAACACTCACGGTTTCGACTTAAGACCAGGACAGTCGTCGAACCATAGGCATTGGTTACAGCGCAGGTAGAACCGGCCAACGCTGCGGATTAACACGATGGACATGAATTGACGTTAATGTCGACGCTGGAGGAGCTCGAAACCGGTCCCACTGCCTGTAATACTTTGCAGGGGATACATTTTGCAGGACAGTTCCGGATCGACGTCCTCGGCTGCGGAATTACAACCTTGCTGTTTACCGCAACAATTGGGACTCTTGGGTGCGAGTTGTCGCCCAAAATTTTTTTCCGGTGGTCAGCATCCGTGGATGCAAGCCAGCGGAGGATGTCGCGGCGGCTTGAAAACGGGCCTTCAGAAAGTCATTTCTCTGGTTTAGCCACAGGCTTCAGAAATGACACTTTACCGCTTTTCATCTCGTAAATGGCACCGACCAGTTTAATCCTTCCGCTATCTTCCAGATCTCTGAGGACAGGACTATTTTTGCGAATGTAATTCATAGTAAGCCGTACATTTGCTTCAGTCACCTTGTCTGCGAATTCCGCGTTGCTGCTGGTTCGTTCGCCGTCGTACCTGACGCTGTCCACTGCTGGACGAATATTCGCAAGCATGCTGGTGATGTTCCCCAGTTCCGCACCATCAATCGTTGCGTTCACCGCGCCGCAGCTGCCGTGCCCGAGAATGAGAACCATTTTGGCACCGGCGACTTTGCACCCGAATTCGATGCTGCCGAGAATGTCCGTGTTGGCAAAATTACCAGCGACGCGAGCTACAAAAAGATCGCCAATGCCGCAATCAAAAACGTCTTCCACAGGAATTCGAGCGTCAAGGCACGAGAGAATCACTGCTTTGGGAAACTGCCCGCTCGCCGCTGCTCGAATCTGCCTGGAATGGTTTCGCCGCGTCAATGTTCCCTCAACGAATCTTTCATTACCCGCTTTCAGCAAATCGAGAATTTTCTGAGGCGTCAGGGCCTGTTGCTCCTTCTGCGTCAGCACTCGCTTAGAACGAGGAAGCAACTGAGCTTCCTGGGCCGTGCTTTGGCCCAAGGTGACTGCAGTTGCACTGAATACGCATAACGCAACGAAGCCTCTCAGAGTCGTGGTGGAATTGTTCTGCACGTAGAGCCCTCCAAGTATGAAATAGAACTAGACATTAAAGCAGGGTATCCGCATTTCGTGAATTTCCGGTAAAACGAAAACCTACGGTGAATTCCGGTGTTTTTTTGCTTGAACGGTCTACTCACACCGGCACGCACGAAGTTTTCTGATGCAGCAAAGTATACGACCACAGTTCGATGCCGGGAAGCGTCGTACGATGAAGCGGATCGGTAAAGCCAGCGGGAACGGATAGTCGCCGATCCTCGCATGTCGGCCCGTGCAGCGTGAATTGATCGAGAGGACTCAAGCCATCGCCGCTGGCGGATTTGGTGTCGCACAGCAGGTGCTCCGGCAACGCGGCATTGCTGACAGCAGTGCGACCAGCCACCACATAGAGGACCTGCGGCGCTGATTGCAATCCGGCAACCAAGCACATGATCATCTATGGAGGACTGCTGCAACAAGATGACAGAAAAGTACCACTCCCCTCCCCGTGCCAGACGCTCTTCGTAATGACTCGCGTCCCCACTCCGGAAGTCATGAAACAGTAACGCTTTGTAAAAGTTCGACTCGTCCACGGTGGCTCAGAGGTCAACAACTCTTCTCGAACTTTCCTGCACGGGGTTAACAGCAGGCGCGACATCGCCCCGAAAAGGGATCTGCGCAGAGTCTGCGGCGCAGCGAAGGTGCAGACGCTCGAGTGGCATCGCAACAGGGCCACCCGTTTTCTTCGAACCATCTGTCATTTCCACCGTGCTGTCTGTCACGACATTCTGTATCGATGTGTATGAATATTCGGACACTCGCTGAGTCTCGTAAGAGGCTGTGTCCGTCCTCCGGACGTCAGATTCTGTACCCGTCCGGACCAAGATATCGAATGGGAACGCCATCTTCCGGAGCGGACCTGGAGTTAGTTGACACTTATCTGTAGGCTGGGTCTACTTGTGTGCCGTCGGCATCTCTGGCGACACATGGATCGCAAATTTTCATGCGACGAATCGATGTCGACACTCAGACATAGATCACTCAGGTTGACGCGTAGCAATGTTGCGCTGATTCTTCTGACTTTGCTGGGATCGTTGCCAGTGATCGTCGAAGCTCAGCTGCCCGCTCCTGAAGATTTGAAACGCAGAGTTTCGGCGTCCCCGAGTGGAACGATCCGGCTTCCATTGTGAATTCACATCATGACGGAGCTCAACATTGCCCACCCGGCCGGACGACTTTCATGTTGGTTCAAGGGGCGTCATGTCAACCCGCTCCTGAAAGAGATCAATCTGATCTGGCGCCAGGCCGACATCGAGTGGTTTGTTGAATCGGTCGTGGAACATGAACCCGCCACCACCGACACGTCCGCAGCCCGTTATGTCGTGAATGCGAAACGTGATGACCATGGCCGGGGAGATCCGGATCGCATCCCCAGGATTTATTCGTACTTCAACGTGGACAAACATTATCCTGTCATTCAGAACCTTTACTTCTTTCCGTTTGTTGGCAGTACCTCGCAGGGGTTCGCCGGTGATCCGGACGATCGTGTCAACCGGGTCAGTAATCATGCAGCCGTCGGTATCTGGTCCAACGAATACTCAAATGGCGGTGGACCATACAGAACGCCCGTCGGCGACCGTGCCAGAGCCGACACCCCCGAGACATCACCGCAGAAACGCAACTTTTTCCAGAAAGGATCCCTGGGACGCAACTATGCCCACGAGTTGGGCCGCCATTTGCGACTTGCACATCCAGATGAAGAAAAACAAGCAGCCTTTCAGCGGCTGATGGGGGGGGCAAACGTCCAGCCTACTCACTGACTCCGAA
>Ga0315316_10001630_pt1 | contig 15942 bp, 2 predicted proteins | sample M160m3416metaG_FD_203702 | JGI IMG/M metagenome (GOLD analysis project Ga0315316, IMG submission 203702) | Ammonia-oxidizing marine archaeal communities from Monterey Bay, California, United States - M1 60m 3416 | ecosystem: Environmental > Aquatic > Marine > Intertidal zone | place: USA...
TAATGCTTTTCTGTATCTTTTATTTTCACGAACACCACCAGTTACACCTAGTTTTATATCATCACCAAAATATTCGTAAAGAAAAGCATCAGCTTCAGCTAAATCTTTATCAGACATAACGAACCCAAGTATGTTTTGATTTAAAGCTTTACTTACATCCAATTCACCATCAGCTATTAAAGTAGAGAGGGTTTGGTCAATAGCTTGTTCTACTTTTGTTTGTGCATCAGGGTTTACTTTTCCCTTTATGGAATTAAAAACAGCATTTTTTAAATCGTCGTAAGTATTCTGAGCCGGATCTATTCGTTTATTATTTTCATCGTATTCAATAGTGGGTGTTAAAAGATTCTGCTTCCATCTATCAACTCTGTCAAAAAACTTTTTGTCAACGAAATCTGCAAATTGCATCGCTTCAAAGTTTGAAGGAAGTTTACCCATCGTTCTATGCACGTCACCTTGGTCAAGGTTTGTTTGCACCATGTCATTTATAAAAGACCACCATGCATTTTTATCAGCTTGTAACGCTATTCCCCACGTAGGATTCCAATTAGGATCTTGTGCCATTGCGTCATCGTAAAAACCTAAAAGCATTAACTCTGATTGAATACTTCTAAACATATCAGGAGACATATTAGCGAGCATAGGCATATGGTTATCAATAGAAGATTTATGCAAATCCATTCCCAATAAAGCTTCTTGTATAGTTGATATGTCACCATGAGGAGTACCGTCAAACGAAGACGTTACAAGTGTTGCCCCTCCCGGTTCAGTAAGCCAATCTGGATCATCAGAAGCAGACGCGGCAGTTTGATAAACATATCTGTTATTTTTCGCTTCAGCATTAGCAGTACTCATAAATCTGTCTCGGTCAGTCTGGGTTAGATTCTCCCACTGTGTTTCCATTTCTTGAAATGCTAAACCTTTTGCCAGACTTAATAAGTTATTTTCATTTCGAAGATCCATTAAAGTTCCTGTTTCTGGGCTTCGTAAACCGAAAACATCCTGAGTTACTGAAGGATCTGCCCCTGCTGGTGTAGGGGGATTTTGCATATTTATAAAATAGATATGATTATCTAACATCATATTTATAAGCCGTGTGAAACTAGCAAGATTACCGCTTTGCTCTAAATATACGTGCTTGTAACCTAAAGCATCACTAGTATCCATACCCGTGCCTACAGTCATTACATCTTTAGCCTGTAAAGGTGCCATCGTTGTCGTTGAAGGTACCGTCGTTGTCGTTGAAGGTTCTGCCATTATCCCACTCCTGCTGTTAATTCAGGATACACACCGGCTTCTTCCTTAGTGATCCAACTCTCTTCGATCATAGGCACAAACAGACTGTAATATATTGGGTATAACCACGGGCGATTAAGTATAGCGACTTTAAACCATTCATTGTATTCATACTTTAGCCCATTTCTCCTGTCATTAGCTATACCATCTGTCCGTCCTGAAAGCAATGAATGTTCATTGTCAAAATTCACAACCTCTCCCATAGCAACCAGAATATCTTGCCTATGTGGAGTGTCTTCTGGTATCAGATCAGGATTATTTACTATCAATCTGAACTGATCGACAGTATCCTCACGCCGTTTCTTAGATGTCTGAGAAAATAAAGAATTCTCAAATATAGGATGGCTTGCTTTAAACTCTGCCTTGAAAAGATCCTTATCATCTTGAATAGCATCCTGCAAAACTTTATCTTTGGCGGCTCGCGCTTTAGCAATCCCTTCATCATACATTTGAGTTTTTCCATAATATACATAACTCGCCGCATTAATATACAAATCTTCTAACCATTCTTCCCCAGTTTTTAATACTTTCAATCCCATCGCTATTTGCAATCTTTTAGCCTCTGAACTACCTTCACGATCCTCTTCTGTTTCACCAGCAGGTATAAAGAATGTGCCAGCCAACGGGAACGCCTCTAATACACTTTGATTATCTTCCATCCAAGCCAAAGCCGCCCTAGTAGAAGGCTGTCGAGCTAAAGAACTCTTCGCATACTTACCTGTCATAAAGACAGAGAATTTAAGAATCTCAGAACTCCACCATGTAGAAAGAATCTGTTCATCAGTCATACCTTCTTTACGACTTTTATCAACATATTGTGTGAAATAAAGATCCGTTGTTTTCTCAAACGCAATTTCATGTGGTAACCCAGTATCTAAGTAACTCTGGAATATCTCATTGTATGCAACAGTTCCACCTATTGTCATATCTTTAGGAGTAGCTGTAGTGAAACCACCCCACCAAGTCAAATTCTGTAACAACTGTAACTGTCTACCTTGATGGTTGATACCATCTAAAATATCTTGTTTGAACTTAGCAGGATTAGAAGAATCAGCTATCATCTTGTCAGTAGGTAAGGCACCTAACGTCCACGCACTCTCTACTATACTAAGATTTGCTTTCTGTCTACCGCCTGCATATCCCGGAAGTTCCCAACCAAGAATACCAGCAACCATTTTACCAAGTGGAGGTGGTACAACAGAAGACCATGCAATTTCTGCCGCGTCTGTACCATAACCAAACTTACTTATAAGATGATCTTCAAACCCGAATACCCCGTCACCACGCAATTCAGGATTAGCTAAAGAAGCAGTCTGTACAGCTATAGCAGGAAGTGGACCAGCGGCAGGCATACCCACATCGCTACTGTATCCGGGTATCATATTTTCTAGCGTCATCGACAAGTCGCCGTGTAATACACCAAACGCATCCACACCGAAGAAACCCAACACATACGATGGTAAGTTTGCAATTTCAGTAATAAGTCTACTTCCGGGAATCACCATTCTTTTACGGTCATGTTCATCAATGTATATCAATCCAGAGTTTTGTGAAGCGTGTAGACTCGCATTCAAACGACTCAAAGCATCTGGTCTTGTTTCTAAAGTTCTTGCCCATCTCTTTAAGAATTGTTCCTCAGCGAACCAGAATGGTAAGAGAGTACCTACAACTTCTTGGAATAATGAACGAACAGAATGATCGTCAATGAAATCTGATGTCATCCATAAAGCACGTTTCAATGCTTCCTTATTGTGGGCTTCTTCTTGTAAAGATTTAAGATTGAAGTATTCAGTTAATTGACGAGTAACTACTTTATAAGTTCTACCGTCATCTACGTTTTTACTTCGTTTCCAGATACCAATAAATAGTTCTTCATATTCAGGATATGCTTTAAAGAAAGCGCCATCTGCGGTAGCTCCCAACTTTTTATGTTTATCTATAAGCGCCGCAGTTTCCATTGCTTCTTGTGCTGTTTCACTTTTAGATGAATTCAATAATCTACGTGTGTCGTTCGCATCATTCCAAGGTGATATCTTAAACAAGTCTTCTAAAATCATGTCTTTACTTCTTAACCCACTCATATAATCATCAAGATGTGATACAACTACAGCTTCAGGATTTCCTTTTAAAGTCCCTTCAGCTTGAGATCTTATAAAAGGAAGATCCTCAAAATCCGGTAATAGGGTTTGTATAACACCACTCTCATCTTTTTTATATACCACGTTTAACTTCTTCTGGTTTTTCCCTTTAGGCATAGATGCTTTGCCTACTTCTTTTCTTAAAGAACCAAAAGCATTTGGTTCATGGTTATAGAAGTAACGTATACCCCTTGTAAGTTCTTTACCTTCAACAAAGTAATGAGTGAACATAGGTTCACGTATCATTGCGCCGATAACAGGTTGTACCGCTCCTTCAAATATTCCACGTACAACTGTTTCAAATCTTCCCTGCATACCATTAGGAGCAGTTACAGGAACACGCGCAAGCATAGTTTCCGGCAATGTATTCTCATCAACCCATGCTCCTAATCTGCTACCCATACCGTTAAGACCAATCGAATCCTCAGTCAATTCTAATAACCCGACATAGTTATTTAAAGGTGAAGCGCCTTCAGCACTTGTAGAAAACATTCCAGCAGTTTCACGACTCAAAATCTTTGATTGCATTTCTGCTTGATTCAGTTGATCTACAGGTCCATTTATTTGTTCATCAATTAGTTTATATTCCTTAGCTAATAGCTTTTCATTTCTTACTTCTGTTAAAAGCCTAGGATATACTTCTCCCCAAAATGGGTCCTCGCTCTTATGGACAAATTGTCCTGCTTTTTTCATAGCATTCTGGAATGGTATACTTTGGTTCCATTTTTCATTAAGGATATGTCTCATTAAATCTTCTGTATGTGAAAAATCTGCTATTTGTTTTTCACCTGCTTTAAGATTCTCTGTTAAAGCTCGACGTAAAATACCTTCAACCAGTTCTTCTTCACGAATATGGTTACTATAATTAGCAGTTCTTAAACGAGAACCTGTTATATTCAAAACACGAATCTCATTCTCACTCAAGAAAAAAGCTAATTCTGTTGAAGACGGATTAATAATCACATGCCTACGATGCTTTTTAGCAAAGTTATAAATTTCTTTTTGTGCATCAGATAAGTGATCTTGAGGTCGTTTACCTAAACGCCTACCAGCATCAGCTTGAGGATCAAAGATAACAGTCCCACCAGCATTTATAACATTCTTCTCTGCGGCTCCAGTCTTTGCACCTGCTTGTAACCCAAAAGATTTTAATGTTGTCGGATCAACTGTTTGTGAATCTGTAACCCTGTCCCATACAGCGTAACCTTTAGGAGCAGTACCACCAGTCTCTACTCCTAATGCACGACCTGAACGTAACCCTGCTTGATCTATTCCTATATCCCCAGTAGAAATAATCTTCTTCACACCTGTGTAAAATTCTGGTGCCGCTTCAGCCGCTTTTCCTTTAATCATAGGATAATTATCAGGAACAGCGACAACCTTAAATCTTATCTGTGTATAACCACCATGTTTAAGATTCAATGATGTTACCTTTGAAGGTTCGATACCACGTTTTTGATCTTTTTTGCTACTCTTAGGTTTCCAATGGAATGTAGCAGTACCTATATCCACACCTTCTGCCATTGCCCATTCTTCTGGAGATAAATCATCAGCAAATTTAAGTTGAATTTTTTCAGTTACTTCAACCCAAACTTCTTTAGCTACTGCTTCACTACCTTTTTTACGCGGAGCATATAATTTTATTACATCGCCTTCTTTAAGATTCTGTACAGCTTTCCAAGGGACAGTAAATCCTGTGATTTTAACACCATGCTTATTCCCGATAGCGGCATCTATTAAAAAGCCGGGACCTTTAAAGTTGCGTTTAATGTTATCACTGAAACCAATTTGTCCAGCTATACTTTTTTTACTACCCATTAAAGCAAATGCTCCCACTTCTGATACACCTGCTGGTAAGTGTTCCATAGCTAAACCCTTTGATTTAGCTTGCATACCACTCTTGTTGGTATATCCTTTTCTGTATTTGCCAGTTTTAAATGCTTCATACGCGCCCTGTGTAGTGCGGAACGTATGACCACGGAAAAAGAATCCATCATCATGTTCATAGAAAGTAGATAAAGGATTTGTTTGTCCGGTAGCTTTAGTTACTTCATCAGATACAGTTAAGATCTTCCCGTTATCTTGAAAAGAAGGATGTAAACTTTCTTGTCCTTCTCTCAGAACCATCACTTGACCGTCTTTATTCATATAAGTTCTAGTATTTTTAATTTCGTCAACATGACCTACTACGTCTATCTGATTGCCTAAAAGATCCGTAGCATTTGTAGCAACAAATTTATCTGTCTCGTTAAAACCACCTACATCTCCAGCAGAGAAACCATATATTTCAGGACGTTCCGAACCTGAATTAACTACTCGTGCTGTATAAAGACTACGTGGTTGAGTATGTTGAGGATATGCACTATGCAATCGTGACTTTACTATTCTGTCAGCACCAGATGATTGACCGCCACGCACAGCCCAAGTAACAGGTATACCTGCTTTACGGGCAGTAACATCAAAACCATTAGCCCATGCAGGACGCAATTTAGGATCATCAATAAAACTGTCATCACCATGTTTTGCTGTATCTACTCTCTTACTGTTCCTAAAGAAAGGAAGCACAACATCAATCTCGTCATTTAAAATCATTCCTTTCGCATGAGATTTACGATAAGCCATTACTTGCAGATCATCTATAAAAGGAATTTCTGGAAGATGTGGAGCCGCCATTAATTCTGTGGGTTCAGTACGAGCTAATGTTCCAGTACCTTGGAAATGGCCACTAACCCATGTTCCTTCTGAATAAATATTCTCTGGATCAAATTTATTTCTGAATCTCCATGCGTTCAAACCGCCCTTAAAAGGTTGTTTTTGTCTTTTATTTGGTCGTCGTTTATTCGGATCATATGAAGCAGGACGAACAAGTGAATCTTCACCTGCTTTATTTTTACCTAATCGTGCAAGTGAATGTGGAGAAGCATCATCCGCAACATCCATTCCATAAACTTCTCTTCTTGCTCGCCTACTTGAAGTACCTAATCTTCTGACACCTCGCCCTGTTTTTCTTCCTTTAGGCATAGTCTCGCCAAAGAATTGTGGTAAGAAACCACCTTCCCAGTTGACATCTGCCATTAATTCAGAAGCAGGAGAATCCGCTCTTGAAGTTTCGTCGTATCTTAAAGCATTTGGAAAAATCTCATCTACTGGAGCGAAAGGTTCTGGTATCAAATCAAGTTGAGGGACAATAGAATCTTCAGAGAGTTCCGGCCATATACGCCTTAACCCAGTGTCTCCTTTAGTGCCACCGATAGTTCCTATGAAATCTCGTTTAGGAACAGTACCTTCTAAAGTTAATCGTTTCTCTAATTTAGTAATCTCATCGCCAAGTGCCTTATATTCGGTACCTGTCATATGTGTTTCTATTCTTTTCAATAGGTGATTTCTGCGATCCATAAGAAGTGTTGGATGAGAAACACCTCTCATTTCCTGTATGAGTTCTGGTGCCAGCCATTCCGGAAGCTCATCAGCAGTGTGGACAACTTCCTGTGCATCTGTCCAACTAAATCCATCTGTCGGTTCGGCGAGGTCACGCATACCTGTCTCTCGAAGCATTTCTTCAACGTCGTCATACCAAACTAACGGGTCTACATCAAAATCTTCTACATTAGTTCTTCTTCTTCTTCTGTCTAGCCAAGCAATATTTGCATTAAACCATTCTTCAAATTTGTTCCATTCTGTTGGATCAATCGCATATGCATAACTCTCTGCCATTTCATCAAGAACATCAGTTCCATAATTACCATCTCGCCAATGACTCATTGCTTCTTCTTTTAGATGAAATCCAACAGCTATATCATCAGTTGGATCATTAAATTTTGCATTCTGTATATAAAAATTTAAACCTATAAGATCATCAGCATCATCTATTAAACCTTCATCAGCTAATTTTCTTGCGAGATTTGCTAACTTCCCAATTTCCCCATCTATCCATTCTAATTCTGTCTCGATAAGTGGACGACGCGCATCTTTAAAATCTTCTACCTTAGCTAACTTTCTTTGTTTTCTAAGATCAGCTAACTCTTGGGTAAGCACACCACGCTTATCCCCTAAAAGTTTTATCCTCGTATCATCAAGTAACTGTATTGTTTTATCAACACCAAGTAATTCAGTATCTTTTTGTTTTACCTTCTTCAACATCTCATAATAAGTTGGACGTTTATTCACAAGATCATCAAGTTGTCCTACTAAAATAGATTCATCTTCACGAAGCGCTTCAATAAGAATACGTTGACTATCTAAGTATTCAACATCTAATCCCCATGGCTCTTCTAAACTGAATAAACCTTCAGCTTCCATTGCTTCTTTTATTTCATTTTCTTGTTGAACTCTAAACTCATGCATATCTATATCGTCTTGGAGGTCAGACATTCTTGATCTAGTAGCATCCAAATTGCTTTCTATTTCTGCTCTTACCTGAGCAGGAGTGAGACTCTCAACTTGCTCACCCCGTACTTCATAACGTGGTCCTGAGTAACGAACACCTTCACCTCCGTCATCAAATAAAGAAGTCTGACCACGCCCAGTAAATCCTCTTACTGCAATCTTGTCTGCCGTAAGATCTTCAGGATCAATATAAGATACAACCCCTCTGGTATAAGGACTTATCTCAACATCATCACCTTTTGCCATAGCAATACTTATCGCCTGTTGGTCTAACTTATGATGATCGCCTGCATGTTGTTCTGCGTATCTGAACCATAAAGCTCTTGGTGTCTCATCAAAAACTTCATACCCTCGTAACCATAACTCTTCAGCAACTTCATTTATAGTTCTAATAAATTGCGGTCTGTTTTTTAATTCGATATCTAATACGTTATGAATGAACTGTTTACTTTTATGATCGCCTGTACCGTATAATAAGTAGCTTAATAAAACCTCATCAGGAATTCTCTCTACTGCTATACCTGTCGGAGTTTTCCATGCATCATCAAGACGATGTAGCACAGAAGGGGTATACCCTTTATAACCTGCTGGTCGCATTGATAAAACTCTTTTTAAATCTTTAATCAAAATTTCAGATGTGAACCCTTCAAACGGAAAAAGATCTAAAATCCCATTAGCGGCATCACCACGTTGTTCTAATTCAACAATACTTTTTGCTAAAGTCTCATTATCAAATCCTCTTAACTCTCTATAAAGTAAAGGAGCGGATTTATTTCCTGCTAATTCATTAGGGTATTGCTTCGCGCGTCTAAGTATCTCTTCTGTTCTAAAACTTTTAAAAGTCCCATCAAAAACTTCATTCAAATAATAAGTACCATCATCTGCTTTTTGCAATAAGGTAGTTATAGCTTCTTCTACTCCCATTTTGTTATACGGAAAATCACCTAAAGTTCTCCATATAGCTAATTCAAGATCCCTTACAGTTGCACCTGTTTGATCTTTTAATAGAGTTAAAATCTTTTCAACTGTTTTACCAAACCTGTCATATGCCGCTGACCCAGATTTACCAATAGGTTTTGCATATCTTACTCTCGATCCACGAGGTAAAGTCATTAAACCTCTTGCAAGATTACCTATCTCTGCTTCAAGCCATTCACGTTTATTTAAAGTGCTTTTAACAAAAGCATTACTTGGATCAGGTTCCCATTCTCCGGGTATTGGAACACCATCTTCAGTTGCTTGATGCCAACCTGAAGGCACGGTACCCGTGTCTCCCCATTCGTCACCGTAAAGTAAAACTGTTAAAGGATCTTCATCGTATCCCATTGTTCCATCAGGGCGCATAAACCTATGCCCACTTGTTGAACCATAATATTTACCAAATCCCGGCTCTGCGAAAAATTCTGCTTTGCTTACTTTCCGTCTTACCAACATGCCATCAAGATCACCGCCGACAACATCTGTTATACCCACTTGGTCAGGTATCAGATCAACGTCATCTAACCATTTGCGCCAATCCTGTAACCCTTGCAACACGCCGCGCATATCAGTAATGCTGTATGATCCTGCTAATAAAGGAACTTTTATTCCTGCAACATCTTTAAGTTGAGGTTCTCCTAAAAGAGCCATTAACTCTGACGCGAAACCTTGAGGACTAGCAGATGTCTGCGCGCGTGTAGCTCGGTTAACAATCTCTCCTGCTCTTTCGATATGTAAACCTAACCATTGAACAGGTTCGAGTGATCCCCAAATCCTATTCATAGGATTCAAAAGCCATCCCACTTGCCGAGCTTCATCTGCACCTATTCTTAATGCTAAAAGTTCCTCAAGTTTGCTTAACATCTGTGTACCAATAGGTGTAGTGCTTTCTTGGAAAGCCCAAGTTAGTAACGATGCTGTGTCACCAGAAATATACGGAAAGAAAACAGCAATTTCATCTGGTAATACGTTGTCAAGTGTCCTAGTAATAGTTGGATCTAAACCACCTGTTCTAGTGAGGGCTTCCATGCTTTGTTGCCCGTGGTATGTTCCTGCTAATTCATCAACACCAGCTTTAGACATTGCTTTCATAACATCATCCATATTTGTTGTGAACTCATCAATGTTTTTCCCTGATTGCAGTAAGAAAGCAATTAGATCAGGACCACCATTTCCTTTCCCTAAAGCTGATCCGGCAGTTCGATCAAGCCTGTTGAGAAGTCTCGCCATGAATTCCATCTCAATATTATTTCGTTTAACATACCGTGCTATTTTCATTGCAACTTGTTCAATAGTAGCCGTATCGCTTTTCATTACTGTTCTAGGCAATGCTTTAAATTCTATGATTTCTGTAGGATGATAAATTGGTACATCACTTACTGCTTTATAAAACTCTGTAACAAGTCTTCTAGCATGAGGTATTTCATCTAACACTTTGTAAGCAAATTTTATTTGAAGTAAAGGATCAGATTTGAATCGACCTATCTCATGTGTTTCAAGTCCGGTATATCGCCCTATCCCATAAATCAAATCATCATTTACAAGATCCGAACTATTCATTTTAATTCTGTCATCAACATAATGAGAAAGTACTCTTGCTATCGTTTGCATCGTTGGATCATTTTTGTATTGAATAAGACTTTGCCCTAAAGCATCTTGTCTTTTAAGACCAGTACTTTGAACAGTATTAGAACCAACAACATCCCATCTGGCATTATCCATCAGCTTGACATAAGGCAACAGTCCTCTTGTTGTTCCTATACCACGAGCATTTAATTGAAGCATTTCATCTATTGCTGTTAAATGATTCTTACCGTAATAAGCACGATACGTGCCGAACAGTTGTTCGTATACTGCATCCATTACCATAGGACTCTGCATCATCTCTAATGTTCGTTGCCTGTATAAATCAGCATCCTTTCTGAAAAGCTTTAATGCTTTCTCAGATATTTTAGCTTTTGTAGGCAACGGGGATATATGCAAGAATCTTGCAAATTTATTAGAAAAGGCTTCTGCCATCCCTAAAATACCAATCCAGTCATACCATTGCTTATTTAATGTTCCGTCAGCGTTCTGTAAATATCTGCTATTTGAACCAAAGATAGTATTAGCGAATCCTCTAATTGATTTAGTTTGTACATGCCTTCTAGCAACAGTGACATCTGCCATAACAGCATCCGCGCTCATAGAACCCCAAGTATGACCTTTCGCATTTGCCGCTCTTTTAGAGGCGGCTATTGACACACCTCTATCACCTATTGTCAAACTATCTAAAAGAAACCTATACCCTCTAATAAATGGACGTAATAATAACGATCTTCTTGTCTCCGCGCTAACAGGTTGCGTCATCAATTCACCCCAAGGACCGTATACTTTAGCTCTGTTCAAAGACGATTTAGCTAACTTAGCGTTAACCCACGCCATTGGACCTTCACGCAAAAGGAATTGTATGCCTTCATCTGCCGCATTTCTTAAACCAATACCGAATTTCAACAAAACTGATGGTTGCCAATACCTACGAAACCATTTGTCAACCATAGCTGGACCCCACGGCATGTACCCCAGATAATGTGTCATGTTCATATATCTGGCACCTTCACCAAGTTCACGCCAACTAGGTACAATATTCAAATTTGATACTTGTGCTTCTTTTTCAGCACCGGGAATTATAGCTCTTCTTGTACGCCCAAGATTTGAAGTAACTAAATCTTGTCCGAAATTAGAATAATGGTGCGCCCCTTGCCTTACGAACTGTTGCAACCATCTTTCAGCATTTTTCCCACCGTATAATAAAAGTCCTGTTCTTCCAGCGAAATCCATTAAGAAAGAACTTTGAACATCCCATCTTTGAGCAGGAGTACCGTTTATAAAGATTGATAAATATTGGTCGATTGTGTGCCGTGACATATCAGCCTTGACACCCATCTCAAGTAAAGCTTTAAAGTCTTTTATCGCTGTAGGAGAAGCAACATCAATGAATCCTTTTTTTGGAGCTATTTTTGTTAGCTTGTCAAAAAGTCTCATAGGATGATATGCCATTGTGAAAGCGGCTCCTAAAGCAGTATCTTTTAATATCCCTGCTTTATCGTAATACCGTCTTTCTTTTATGATTAAACCAAGATTGTTTTTTAACCAGTCTTGAAATTTTGATAGTTTAATTTTTGGACCTGACCATGCGTTCAGATCTGCAACAACTTTTCGTACACCCTTTGTATTAATAGCATCTAATAATTTGTTAGGAGTTGTGTATCCTGCCCATGAGAATCTTGAATTAAGAGACAAAGTTGGATCATATAAACTTAGATTCCTTCCTTTGCCGTGATGTATTTGTTTCCAAGTTAAATCACCTAAAGGTTCTATAGCATTTGGTAAAGCGTTAGTTGAGTTGACATGACCAGCAGGAGCATTTATATGACCGTTCTTGTTACGCAGATAGTTTTTACCTGCTCGCGCGAATCCTGCCGATTTTCTAAATATAGGTTTACCATTTTTAAATCTGATAGGTGCGCCACGCATATTTTGGTCAACAGTAAAGAATTCTGTTAATTGTGGTAACTGTTCCTCAACAAGCCTAATAACATCATCTGCAACTCCAGAAGGTACATCACCTGCGTTTAAAGCTTTTATAGTTTTAGTAATGTCTTCAGTTAATTTATCAATATCTTGGACATAAAGATCTCTTATTAAATTAATTTCTTCAGAATTTAAATTGTATTGTTTTTGCACCCTGATTGTCTCATCTAAATCTGGGGCGCTACTAATACCTTTACTTCTTGATACTGTTTGTAACCTCCCAACATCAGAACTTGTTGCCTCAATAATTTCTTGTATTTGTGTTGGAGTTAACGCTTTAAGTCGGTCAGTTATTAATTCCTGAACGCCTTGGGCTGTCTTAGCTTTTTGAGTTCCCTGTAGAGTCTGATACAACTTATTACTAAGTGCAGATTGACGAACCATATGAAACAAATTCGTCGCTGACGCATAAGCTATCGGATGCACTTTTTCCATTCGATATGCTTTATTATCGAAGAACCTGTCCATTCGCGCTCTTACTCTTACTCTATTTTGCGACCATTTAGTATGGCGTGGCATAAAGAATTTATGTGTTCTACCAGCTAAACCTGCTCTACCTATAGGGCTTCCCATCAAAGCGCTCATACCTACTTGACTTTGGAAGAATCCCCAAACACCATCCCAAGTATCCAACCCCGGAGTTTTAACTCTTAATAAAGAATCTTGAAATTCTGTTGGGAGCTTACGGATTGCTTTCGTAGTAGCTACTGGTATTAAATCAAGATCTGCAACAGACATACCTGTCAATTTGCTGTTCTTATGATAGCGAAGCATATTCCCAAGTTCACTTGCGTAATGAGGTTTTCTTGTCAAAAGAAGAGATAAAGGATCTACATCTGGTTTAATATTTTTAAACAAATCTAAAGCATCTAGCTTCTCACCTTTTACGAATAACTCGTGAGCATGAAAATGTTCAACAATATATTCAACTTCTTTAATAATATGGTTAGCTTGCCTTTTGATATAAAACGGCATCTTGCCTAAAAAATTAGGTTCAAAGTCTTTAATATACGCCGCTTGTTCTTGAACAAGATTCTTAGCTTTGAATACACCTCTTATCTCACCTTCACTTTTTAATAATGCTGTAGGTGATTTCCCTGAAAGTGTTCTGCTTTCATTAAGAAGTTCTGCCGCAGTTTTAACAGTTTGTTTGGCTTTAGGAATCTTTTTCAATGCATTCATAGCCCTAACAGATGAAGCTAATGCTTCAATACTTTTCAATTTAATAGCCGCTGAACCAGCATTTTTCAAATTGACACCCACACGAGCGCCTTTAATTACCATGCCGTAACCTACAGAAAAAATGGAAACTGGATCAAACAACACAGCCGACCCTAATGTTCCAACAAAAACTGAACCTGTTTTACCTATATCATTAATCGACACTTGGGTTCCCGGAATATTTACATCATCTAAAAATCCTAAATGTGCTGTTTCAATAACGCGATCATATTGACGCGCGGATATTCCACCAGCTTCAACACTACCTCGTGATAATGCGTCCCCTGCTTTCATCCAATTCGGATCGTTAGTTACATCTTTATCAGACCACGTAATAAAATCTTGAATTCCTTGCCCTTCAGGATCAACCGATCCTTGAGATGCGGCTACCTCTGTGAAATAATCCACTCCAGCTTTTACTACATTACCTTCATGCCGTAACGTGCCTAAAAGAATATTATAATCATTCTCATCTGTAAGAAGACTCCTTGCAGAATCTCTCGCTTGAACCGTAAAAGAAGCTCTTTCAAATTCTGCATTCTGCCAGTTTTCCCTAAAGTTAGTAGTTAAACCTTTCATGTCACCAGCAGTAGCTTCTAAGAATCCTCCAAGACCACCATTAGTTTCAGCAAGTCTTCTTTCCCACTCAATAGAAAAAGTGCGTTGTAAACGTAAACCTAAATTCAAACTCTTATTTAAAGCTTCCCACGTTCCTCGCAACGCAGGCGACAACCCATGTCGGAATGGAGCCATTACTGCTTGAAACGGGGCTGAAGCGGCTAACCAAGCAGGCGCAAAATCATCTAAATCAAAAGGATTATACCAACTTCTTTTATTGTATTCAGATGGAAGTTTGTACCCATTTGTTTTTAAAAGATCCTGCGTACTGGGATGCCACAGAGCAAACTGACTTTCTTGCATGTCGTCTTCCATCTCTTCTAAAAACTTCATCATTTTTGGAACAGTTTGGCCTTCTATAGCGCTAACCATTCTTTCAACTATTTCATCATCAGATAAATTACTTTGAACAAGTCCTAAACCTATGCTGGAAAATTCGTCACTGAACCCTTCCATCCCAGTAGTTCTAAGCAAATTCCATCGCATAGCATTACGATCAGCATTAAAAGAATCCGCTTGAGAGAACGTTGCATTACCACCATAAGTAGAACCAACATTAGCTAATGGATTAACTCCGGTCTGGTTGTATCTTCCTCCCGGAGTTCCTATTACTGATTCAACCATGTGATCTGCTAATAGCCCGTTTACGTTCAGTTGCAGAAATTAAATAAGGATCTCCTGTTACTGCGGCCATTTGTTCCATAAGTTGAATTTCAATAATCTCATTTCTTTTTTCTGCTTCTTCTTTTGGTGAACCAAAATGTCTTATAAGACCAGCAGTCACATCCATTTCAGCTTGGTCATCAGGAGCATTAAGACTCATAACATCTGGTTGATAAGCAGAAGCCTCCTCCAAAGCAGATTGTTGAGGTTGAGCTATTTGTGCTTGTTGATTAGTCCCACCTATAGTTCTTGGAATCCCTCTTGAATCCGGTAAAGGAATCTCATTCTGTGCCGCCACATTAGCCCCACCTTGACCATAAACTACATTAGGATCAGTCTTCGCTGGTTGTGCGCCACCAGCCATATCCGGTTTAGGTATTGTTCTTGCCATTATCCACCTGCCGCTAATGCCTGTTGCATTTGAGCTAACGCCGCTTGTGGTGAACCTTGTTGTTGACCTTGTTGTTGCATAGCTTCAGGCGGTAATGCTTGAGGTGGACCAGCTAATCCCATCGCTTCTTCAGGAGCCATCACTTGTCCTTCTTCTGGAGGAGGAGCCGCCGCCGCTTGTTCTTTACGAACCTCTTCGTCGGCTTTCTGAATAGATTCAAAAATATCAAATCCTTTTTTACGGAACTTCTCTATCTTAGCAATATAGATTATAGGGAGTGTACCTTGAACTGCTTGCTGTTGTATACCAGCCATAACAGCTTCTTCTAATTGTTCCTCGTCAACCCTTCTGCCTTCAGCTTCAGGATCTTCAATAAACGGATGCTTTGTTCTAAATGTTGCAAGGCTGATACCTTTCATCTGCAACAACTGTCCAAGCTGAATAGTTGTACCTTGAACATCCGCTCCCGGAACTGAATGAGATACTACGTTGTCGAATGTTTCAAAATGTTCATCAGGTGTGAACTCAACCTGTCCGAAGTCGCCTGCGTAACCAGTGTATGTAGATATTGTTTTGTTACCCCAGTACCCTTTGTACGTGGCGAATAAGCATTCGTTTAGATGGGGAAGATGTCCTTCCATGATCTCTTGAAGTTCTTGTATCCTTGGATCAAGAGCG
>Ga0315316_10001631_pt1 | contig 15941 bp, 12 predicted proteins | sample M160m3416metaG_FD_203702 | JGI IMG/M metagenome (GOLD analysis project Ga0315316, IMG submission 203702) | Ammonia-oxidizing marine archaeal communities from Monterey Bay, California, United States - M1 60m 3416 | ecosystem: Environmental > Aquatic > Marine > Intertidal zone | place: USA...
CTTCCGACGAAATAACCTTATCTAGCAAACGCCCCCACGTTGATCCAGCTTCGACGTGAATACCACGCTGTCGCATCGCCGCTGAAAGCGACTCAGTGTCACGGGTCACAACGAAATCGATACCAGTTCGCTTTTTGATCTCTTCACGTAGGTCGAGTCGAGGCCACGGAGGCGTTAGATCGATCTCGGGTCTCATACCTTCAACTTCCGGCAAAACCATCGAGCCGGTCGTTTCTTTGGCTATAGTCGAAACCAAGTTCTCGACCATCTCCATCACATCATTATAATCGGCATACGCCTGATAACTCTCGATGGTCGTGAACTCTGGATTGTGATCGTGATCGAGTCCTTCATTTCGGAACAGCCGACCGATTTCGAATACTCGCTCGATACCACCGACTATCAATTTTTTCAGATAAAGCTCGGTTGCAATTCGCAGATACAAATCGCGGTCAAGCTGGTTATGATGAGTCTCAAAAGGAGTCGCCTGCGCACCACCGGCCACAGGTACCAGAATCGGAGTTTCGACTTCGATAAATCCTGAATCGTGCATGAACGCTCGCATAGACTGAACGACCTTTGAACGCAACAGAGCATTCTTCATCGCCTTGTCGTTAGAAATCAGATCGAGATAGCGCTGGCGGAATCGAATTTCTTGATCCTGCAGACCATGCCACTTGTCGGGCAACGGACGAATCGCCTTGGTGAGAACCGTAACTTTGGCAGCCTCAACGCTAATTTCACCGCGACGAGTCCGTATAACTGAACCCTCAACGCCGATAATGTCCCCAATATCCAATAAACTCAATATTTCGTAGTCGTTATCGCCCATGGTGTTCTGGCGGGCGAACGCCTGAATCGAACCATAGCCGTCCTTCAGGTCTATAAATGCAGCCTTACCCATACCCCGGCGAGCCATAACTCGACCGGCGATTCGGATGGTTTCGGTTCGTGGGTGCCCGGCATCGTCACCGCCACCATTGCGCTCCATTACTTCGGCGCATTCGAACAGTTTAGTTGCTTCTTCAGACGTGTGAGTTCGATCAAAACGTGCTGGGTAAGGATCGATCCCCTTCGCCCGTATCTGCGCCGTTTTGGCGAGACGATCTTCAATGAGTTTTCGTTCGCCTGCAGCCACATCGACTTCGTTCAAAGAATCTGACAACGATTCTAGCTGTTCTTGTTGGTCTTGGTTTGTCATATTTTCCAATGCAGATATTACCTGCTGACACTCGTATTGTTCCGCATGTTTTTACGATACGTCACTTCTCTCACCTAATGCTGCTTGGCCAAGCGACTACCACATGCCAACTTTGCAGTAATTTATTCTAATCCAGCTATCGGACCACCTGTGATTCTCACGTACAAGTAACGGAAACGCCATCGAGTAGGCGGCTGATGACACCGCATCCGTGTAAAACCGCGAAAACCTGTAACAACTCACGATGGTTAACAATGACGGCTCCATGAATAATCAAATTCATCCCATTTCGCGTAATGGATTTACGAGCAACCAGAGAAATTCAAGGGTCTCAAGTGCGGATCGAAAATGCGATGAGCAACAATCGAAGACGATCTTCAGAGTTCCGTCGAAATACTCGTTCCGGCCTCAGGCCAACAACTTCGAAGGTTAAATCCGCTATTTTTTCGATGCTCGGGCCTCAAGGACCTCACGGTTTGCGGGTGCTTGATATTTACGCAGGAACGGGAGCACTCGGGATCGAAGCTCTTCAGCGAGGCGCAACAAACGCAACGTTCATCGAGCAAAACGGTCGTCGGTGCGCAGATATAGAAAAGGCTCTAGAAAAGTACAAATTGGCAATGCAAGGTTCAGTACAAAAAGGTAGCGCACTCAAGTCAGTCGGGAGACTGAAGGGTGAGTTTGACCTGATTTTTGCCGACCCTCCCTACAATCTCGTCGAGTTCGAATCTTTATTTGAGCTTGTCCACAACGCCCATCTAATTTCACCCAACGCCGTCGCATTTCTCGAACACTCTAAGATGACCGATCTCCCCAATTCACTTCCCGGACTCTCGCTGTATACCCACAAACTCTACGGCGACACCGCAATTTCGGTATACAAACCTCATACCACTCAAACCCAAATAACAAACCCGGAGGGCAAATAGATGGCAAGAGCGATCTATCCCGGCACATTTGATCCCGTTACGAATGGACATGTGGATATTGTCGAACGGGCATCACAGACCGTCGAACATTTGACGGTTGGTGTTGTCGACGTCTCATCGAAAAGAACTATGTTCAATGTCGATGAGCGGATAAAAATGTTTTCCGATGCTGTGGCACACCTGCCAAATGTATCGGTCAAGGCTTACTCAGGCCTAACAGTCAACGCTGCCCGTGAAATCAAAGCAACGGTAATCATTCGTGGGTTACGGATTACGAGTGATTTTGAGTACGAAAGTGAAATGGCACTAATGAACCGCAGGATGGCTCAAGACGTCGAAACCGTTTGTCTTTTCAGCGCACTGCGATATCAGATCCTGAGTTCATCAAGAGTGAAGGAAGTAGCAGAACTCGGCGCCGATGTGTCGGACCTAGTTCCTAAAAACGTTTGGAGACCTCTGGTTGAGAGGCTTGAAGCCAAACAAAACAATTAGCAATCAATAGTTAATAGGACGTGTCAGTCAACACGTATGGAGACAGAAAATGACACTTATGTCACAGCTCGAAGACCTACAGGCGATGATAGTAAAAGGTCGAGTACCCGGAACAGCTCGAACGCTCGTAAATCTGGACAAAATCACAGCAGTCATCGATGAGATGCAGGGTGAAATGCCAGAACAGTTGAACGAAGCCGAGGGTGTAGTTCGCCAGAAAGACGCGATCATCAAGCAGGCTGAATTAGAGGCCCGCCGAATTCGCGCGTACGCCGATGACGAAGCAACAACGATTCGGCAATTGGCTGAAGAGCAATCGAACACGCTGCTTACGACTTCGCAAGAAGAAGCCATAAAGATGATCCAAGACACCGAGATCACACGAATGGCTAAAGAACAGGCAATCGAGATCGAAGCTGACGCACAGAAGTGCGCTCGCAACTTGATCGATGATGCTGAAATCCGGGTCAACAGTATCTTGAACGAGGCTGAAACTTCAGCTGACTCACGTCGCAAAGGCGCAGATAACTACGCTCGAGAGGTTTTGTTCACGCTCGAAGAACGAATCGCCGACACCCTTGGTCAAGTCCGAGGTGGTATCGACCTACTCGATGCACGCCCAACAGCAAACGCCGCCGACTAGTTTTGGTTTGGTAAATAAGCCACACTCAAAGATCAAACGCTAGAGACGACTTCCCGAGTTAAGTCTTAGAAGTCGAGGGATTTAACGTGGGGTTTTACAACGCCTCTATTTCGACAACTAGGTCTGGGGTTCGACTCGCAGCTCGCTATGTACACGAATCTCAAAGCACGCTAAACGCTAATAAATAATCAACCACTGAACCCTAAGTCGCTTATGGTAGCGCAAAGGAACCAAGCGACTTAGGGCTACGTTGTTTGATCGTATCGACTAAACCCGAGCGAACTTCTCTCGCTAGACTAAAGAACTAAAAATAAGAACTCTTGGCAAGTTTACTAAACTAAACCTTCAGCCCAATCGCCACCTAGAACCGTCTCAAACATCTCGGCGGATTCGTCGTTCCATCCAAAGCGATTTACTAGATTTAAGCGGTATATCAACTCCAACGCACTGAGTCGAGCCGACAGGGCGTCGTCGCTCAAATTGCCCTGACACAGTCCCACGAACGGCTTCATTAGATCAATATCGAGCGCATCGCCGTAAGTCTCTTCTAGCTGCTCGGGAACAAAATTCCATGGGTATCGCCAGAACCGAAGCAACATATCGAGTTCGTAGTCGGCAGGTGCAAATGCCATTCGATCGAAATCGAGAATTCCTGAAAGATTACCATTGCTACCGACCAAAATGTTGCCAAACCACAGATCACCGTGACATAGCACCCTAGGTCGCTCGATCAGTGCTTCTGCCCACTGCGCGAATGCAGCCTGTGAAGTTGTAAGCACTCGACCCGGCACTACGTTATCGACTGCACGAAGCGCCCGATTAAAAGACTTCCTTACGTGTGCAGCCCAGTCCTGAGTTTCAGCATGCAACATACCTTCGTCTGGCTGAAACTGTTGCATATAGGCCAAAGCAGTCGCCAGTTGACCGGTCAAATTTCTTCGAGCTTCCTGATCCAATCCAGGCCAAACGTTGTACCCACTCGAACCTTCGATTCGATTCAGAATCACCCACGCCCTGCCCTCTAACGCACCCGTTTCAAGCACATGAGGAGTAGCAACTCCTGGTATATCCAACTGAGTCGCAACCAGCTCGTGGTTAAACCGCTCAGCACGCCCAATTTCGGGGTCGATCTTGATGACCGTTTCGTTACCGATGAACACCCATGTGCCGTATCCAAATCCGTAGTCGACGTTACTGCCAAGTTTGTTCGCAGCCCATTCACGAACGCGACCCAGTGCGACGTGGTCGTCTTTCTCGTAATTTCGAACCCAAGGATTAATAAGCATTGCTAACGACAAGTGTAGTCATGCAGCGTCGAGCGTGCGGCTAACGGATAATCTACAGATTTGTGAAAATAATTAACTGCAATCCTACTTGAATGCGCTATACGGACTACGAATTCGTCTTGTACGCCCGCAAAGTCAAATTGATCAAACTCTGTTCCCAACCTATGGAGTCAGGACGACTTCGCTCTTGCTTAACAATCTCGATCGCTGAAAAACCTGATGATTCCACAAGTTCCAGATACTCACTAATTACCGACGCACCACCAACGCAAGCGACCCATTCTATAGCCGACTTCTGCACATCATCAGGCAATGCCTCAGAAGTAACCATGTCAGAAATAACGAAGCGGCCGCCAGGTTTAAGAATTCGGTGAATCTCCGAGAACACACGGTCTTTTTGCTCAGATAGTGCAATCACACAGTTGGAAATAACGAGATCGACAGTGTTATCGGGCTGCGGGATCGATTCGATATGCCCTAGCTTGAATACGACGTTCTCAGTGCAAAGATTTTCAGCGTTCTTCTGAGCAAGCTCCACCATCCGAGGTGTCACATCGATACCGATCACATAGCCATCTGGACCTACTTCTTTGGCGGCGAGGAAGCAATCTACACCGCCCCCTGAACCTAGATCAAGAACAGTCTCACCAAACCGGGCATCCGCTATTCCAACCGGATTTCCACAACCGGCAGAAGCACCTGCTACTTCGTCCGGCAGCGAATCTCGCTGATCCTCTGAGTAAAACTTGTCAGTAGCCTTCAGCCTTGTATTGTCGGCTGCACGCTCAGCGGCGTTCGATGCGAACGATCCATACTGGTGCTGAACTGCAGCAGTGATAGTTGCAAGCTGTTCGTGAGTAATTTCCAACGACCCAGCATCGCCGCAGCAATCGTCGTCACAGCATGTAGCTTCTTCACTGATAGGGGACAATGTTCCAAATGGTTTGTTAGCAGTCATCTAATTATTCTCCATCAATACAACTTGTCGTACAGTCAGACCGTCTCCACTCCTGCCTGAGTCACCACAATTTCAAGCTGAGGCAATAGGTTCAACCACGCCTGAGCCGAAGCTTTATAAGTCTTCACGCCTAGCGCTGATCGTGAATAGTTCTTCCGCTTCCTGCCGATAACCACAGCCCGTTTACGCTCTACGTAACCAGCAGTCTTTAGTCCTTCAACATTGGGTAGATCATGGCGTAAGTTGGTCGTGCGGCGCAACAAAGTAAGATTCGTCTAGCGAACTTATATCCGTGTATCGACCACAAGCTCAGTTATTGGAAATGAAAAACCTCAATCGGCTTTTTTTAGTTAAGAGACTGCCAGTAGTTGCTATTAACGAGTCCATTTCTCGACTTTGTTGATGTGGTTACTCTTCTTCACGATAACAGCGAATAATTCGCTTTATGGTCAATACCTAGCTACAAGATATATTGGCTTACTAAGTAAGTCACTATACGGTTCTATAATCGTGCCGATCAGACGAACGATCTATACCCGATATAACACAGCTAATTGCGTTGCGATGTTGCGCTGGAAGCTATAATCCGCTCACCTACCAATTCCATCGATTCTCCTAGGCCAATATCAGCTGCACATGACTACTTCCAAGGTTAAATCTGACGACAAACTGTTCCTCATAATCGACGGACACGCAATCGTGTTCCGAGCATGGTTCGCCATGCGCGATCACTTAATTACGGCGTCGGGGCAGAACACAACCGGCGCTAGCGGGTTCATGTCGATGTTTCTGAGAGTAATTCGTGATCATAACCCAACTCATATCGCTGTAACTTTTGACACGAAAGCATCGACATTCCGCAAGGAGATTTTCCCGGAGTACAAAGCACAACGCCAAGAAGTTGACCCCGCCCTTCACGAGCAAATCCCCATCGTCAAAGAGATTCTCGAACCGATGGGCGTACCTGTTTACGAATACGACGGATTTGAAGCAGACGATCTAATCGGAACGCTATCAAAGCAGGCGTCTGAGCAGGGAGTCAAAACTTTAATTCTCACGGGCGACGCCGACCAATTGCAATTGGTCGATGAGAAGACCTCGTTACTGATGTACACGGGTTTTGGAGATATGCGAACCTACGACCCAGCGGGCGTTGCCGATAAGTACGACGGCTTAGGGCCGGACTATGTCGCCGAGATTAAAGCCCTAGAAGGCGATCCATCCGACAACATCCCCGGCGTGCCGGGCGTCGGCAAGAAATCCGCTCGCGCAGTACTAACAAAGCTCGGGCACTTCCCTGCCCTATTTAGCAAGCTCGAAGAAGTTGAAAAAATCGAAGGCTTACGCGGTGCAAAACGCACTATGAATCTTCTTGAGGAGCATCGCGAAACAGCCGCTACTGCGCTCGTATTAACTACGATCGTTCGGGATGTACCCATCGAATTCGACGAAGCAAAATCCAAGTTCGGCGAGTTCGATCGTGAATCAGTTATTAAGACGCTAATGAAATACGAGATGCGTCTCGTAGCCAATCGACTCCCGAAAGTAGGAGTCGAAATTCCCACTCCTGAGACCACGGCGTCTGATATCGAAACAGCACCTGGATGGGAGCCAAACGATGCTCCTTCGGTCGCAGCAAATGGCCAGATCGACATGATGGGTAAGGCTCCTCCGGTCGAAGCGTTGGCAGCCCCCGAACCGGCAAAGCCGCTCGGCGACTACGAAATCGTTACCAACATGGCGGGTCTCAACACGATGATCGATGCCTTGCGAGAAAAAGGCGAGTTTGCATTCGACACCGAAACTACTGGACTTAACTCAATGACATCCGATCTCGTCGGACTGTCGTTCTCAATCAAATCCGAACACGCCTGGTACGTTGCTATGGGACACAACGAAGGCGACCAAGTGCCATTTGCTGAAGGACTCGCAGCACTACGACCTCTCTTCGAGGATGATTCGATAAAAAAGATCGCCCACAACGCCAACTACGACATGATGGTTCTCGCTACAGCTGGGATTACTCTCAACAATTTATCATTCGACACGATGATCACAGCAGCTTTGTGCGGTAGGCGCGCTATAGGCCTGAAGGCGCTAGCATTTGAGTTGTTCCAATCCGAAATGACTGAGATCAAGACCCTAATCGGTGTCGGAAAAAAACAGATAACTATGGCAGCGGTACCGATCGAACTAGCAGGTCCATATGCCGCCGCCGACGCCGATTTCACGTGGCGTTTATACGAACATTTCGATCCAGAAATCGACGAGCACGAAGCTCGGTATGTAAACGAAGAAATCGAATTGCCGCTGCTTCCTGTGATTATCGAAATGCAGCGCAACGGCATGATGATCGACAAAGCTGCGCTTGCCGAAATGTCGGAGCAACTCGGAGCCGAGGTCGAACTGATCAAACAGGCTGCAACCGCCGTTATTGGCGGACGAGAACTGAATCTGGCATCGAATCATCAAGTGGCAACCTTGTTGATCGACGAGCTGGGTGCGCCAAAGACTCGAAAAACTAAAACTGGCTATTCGATGGACGCCAATGCTCTCGAAAAGATATCTGAAACCGCTGACCTCGATGACAGGGTCTACCAAATCGCCGACGCTGTTCTGAAGTACCGCGAACTCACCAAGCTAAAGTCGACATATGTTGATGCCCTGCCGGAACTCGTAAATCGGCAGACGGGTAGAGTTCACACCAGCTTTAATCAGGTCGGTTCGGCGACCGGTCGACTATCTAGCACCGATCCCAACGTGCAGAATATTCCGGTCCGCACTGAGCTCGGACGACGAGTGCGCAAAGCATTTGTCGCAGATTCCGCACACGGCTGGCAGTACCTAGCCGCCGACTACTCGCAGATCGAACTTCGGATTCTGGCGCATTTATCGCAAGAACCCGGACTTCTCGAAGCGTTTCACCACGGCGAAGATATTCATGCTGCTACCGCTCGAGCCATGTACGGAGTTGAAGATGTAAATCCTGACCAACGCCGAATCGCAAAGATTTTGAACTTTGGTGTGATCTATGGACTGGGACCTGTCGGCGTGGCGCGGCAAACAGATCTAACACGCACACAGGGTCAAGAATTTATCGATCTTTACTTCGGCAAGTACCCAGGAATTCGTGATTACATCGAGGAGGTGAAGCAATCAGCTAGAGACAGCGGATATGCCCAGACGATCACAGGTCGCCGACGTTACTTACCCGACATCAATGCAGGTCACCCGGGGCACCGTGCCGCAGCCGAACGTGTGTCGGTAAACATGCCGATTCAGGGAACGGCTGCCGACGTTATCAAGCTGGCGATGATCAACATTTCAAACGAGATGAAAAGTCAGTATATGCAGTCAAAGATGTCGATTCAGGTTCATGACGAACTGATCTTCGAAATAGCTCCAGGCGAGCTAATGGAAATGCAAATGATAGTCACAACGATGATGCCCGCCGCCATGGACCTAGCAGTCCCGCTCCTAGTAGAAATAAAAACCGGTCCAACCTGGGGCGACATGGACTCAGTGGGATAGACCGCTCAAGCGGAAGTCACTATGCCCGAACTACCTGAAGTTGAATCGTTGCGCCGATACCTCGTTCGTGAAGGTATCGAGGGGAAAAAGTTCATAAAAATCGAGATTGAAAACAAGCCTGAAAGCGCGCATGGCACGGGAACAATCGCTGGATCAAAGCAAGCGATCGATCAAACGGTCACCAGCATCGAACGGCGTGGAAAGCATCTTGCAATGGTGCTCAATAATTCGGTATTAAGCTTCCACATGGGTATGACCGGTCAGTTGCACGTACTCGATCCTAATGAATCCTTTCCCAGATTCACCAGAGCACAATTCGATCTCACTGACGATAACGACAATCTGCGAATTGCACTAGTCGATCCACGTCGCTGGGCAAGAATTCAACATGTAACCTCTCTGAACCACGCCTTTGCCGGACTCGGGCCCGACGCTCTTGATCCCGCATTCTCTACCAGTCAGTTCGTCTCATTAATGGTAGGTCGAACGGCTCAAATAAAGCCTCTACTTCTTAATCAAACTGTGATCGCCGGAATTGGCAACATCTACGCTGACGAATCACTCCACAGAGTCGAAATTTCACCGGCTAGACGAGTAAGCGAAATATCTAAACCCGAGCTAGAAAAATTATTTAGAGCTATTCGAATATCTCTCGAACACGCTCTCGGATACATCCTGAGTCATCCTGACGATCGAGGACGACCTTACATCGTCGATGCCTACGACGACCGGATGCAGCTGCATCGCAAGGCGGGGTCGTTATGCCCTCGCTGCGAAATCTTGCTAGTCACACTGAAATTCAGTGGTCGAACTGCCTATTTCTGTTCAAATTGCCAGACGTAACGGTAGGTAAGAGACTCGACCTAAGGAAACCCTACGTCATAAAGATCGTCGTTTTTCTAGCACGCAGTATGTCACGCATCACCACCCGTCCGAGCATCGCTAAACCGAATTAGTCCTAAAACGTATCCGACTGGGTATAGATACCAAAAACTCTCGGTGGCGATAAAAACGACAATACTAATGAGTAAGGTCATCATTCCAAACACCAGAAAAAGCTGGTTCACGTCCACTTCCTCGGGCACGTATTTTTGGCGAGGCTCCAGCAGTATTCAGCGCTTTAGTTACGCTATTTACCCCCCTAAAACAGCTTTTTAGTTCAGGTCACTGTGGAATTTGTAGCATTTCACCGTTTCAGATTACCTGTAGTTCCTATTAGACTTAGTTACTGTCTGTGCGGTTTCACTCCGAAACCTTATAACCCTGTGGAGGGGTGGCAGAGCGGTTGAATGCGCTTGTCTTGAAAACAAGTATGGCGGTAACGTCATCGCAGGTTCGAATCCTGTCCCCTCCGCCATTTTTTGCGTTAGATACAATTCGACAGTCGTGATCAAGCCACGTGGCTCGATGCTGATTTCAACCGTTGATAAGCAGATGCTCTTAACACTCAACAGTGCTCATACAATTCTGACTGCCCGTATCGGTCTGTTTGAACACGCTTATGACCAAGTACGAGCCGCATAACGCCCTTTGACGACGGAGGTTATCCTCCAATGTTAAATTGAATTGTTTCAGTTATATATATGAACCCTCGTCGACTACGTATTTCATAGACACTGACCATCACCCTCGGTACGATAATTTGCGGTCTAGAAAAAAAGACTGCCCGCATAAGCCATTTCAAGCAATGTATGTGGGGTCGCTAGCAAGCAGAACCGAGTAATCATTCGTGAATATCCACGAGTATCAAGCGAAAGCAATCCTCGATAAATTCGGAGTCCCAACTCCGAATTCAGAGGTGGCATCGACAGCCACAGAAGCGAAAGAAATCGCTTCAAGAATCGGCGGGCGTGTAGTAGTAAAGGCTCAAGTCCACGCAGGCGGTCGGGGCAAAGTCGGAGGTGTGAAGCTTGTCAACACACCAGAGGAAGCCGAAGAAGTAGCCGCATCATTACTTGGCACTCGGCTAGTCACGAACCAGACTGGCGCTTCCGGTGTGCCAGTGGAAAAAGTTATGATCGCTGAAACTCTCGACATCAAAGACGAGCTATACATCTCGATCGTGATCGATGGTGACATCGGAGCTCCACTCGTAATGGCAAGCACCGAAGGCGGAATGGATATCGAGGCGGTTGCGGAATCAACACCCGAGAAAATCTTCAGAATTGCAGGTGACCCACTAATCGGATTAGCCCCATACCACGCTCGTGACATCGCTCTCGCACTGGGCGTTCCTACGAAGTCGGTTCGAGCTACAACCAAGCTCATAACAGACCTCTACAACGTGTTCGTAGAAAACGACTGCTCGCTCGTTGAGATCAACCCGCTTGTAATCACCGAAGACGATCAAGTATTCGCACTCGACGCCAAGATCAACATCGAAGACGATGCATTATTCCGTCATCCAGATATTGCGGCTCTGCGTGATCCTAACCAGCAAGACCCGCTCGAACAGCGTGCCGAGAAATCCGAACTTGCTTACGTAAAGCTTGATGGCGGACGCGTCGGCTGTATGGTCAACGGTGCCGGTCTAGCGATGGCAACAATGGATATCACTAAAGCAGCCGGAGCAGATCCTGCCAACTTCCTCGACATCGGTGGATCTGCCGATCAGGCCCGCATTGAAGAGGCATTCAAGATCATCATCGACGACGACGATGTCGAAATGATCCTAGTGAACCTATTTGCAGGAATCGCACGCTCAGACATTGTCGCTCAGGGGATTGTTGAAGCAGCCAAGGAAACTAAGACATCAGTACCAATGGTGGTGGCGATGCGAGGCACGAACGCTGAAGAGGGAATAAAAATCCTCGCAGACTCAGGACTCAACATCACTGGTGCTCCCGATCTCGCAGGTGCAGCTGAAGTATTGAAAGCAAAATTACTAGAACTTGGAGAATCCAACTGATGGCTATTCTTGTTGGAGAAAACACGCGATTACTCGTTCAGGGTCTTGGTCGCGACGGTAGCTTCCAGGCGAACCGAACACGTGAATACGGGACGAACATGGTCGCCGCAGTTCACCCTGGTCGAGATGGTCATAAATTTGAAGACGAAGTTCCTTACTTCTCAACAGTTGCAAAAGCCGTTGAAGAAACAGGAGCAAACACCGGAGTAATTTTCGTTCCTGCGCCGTTCGCAATGGACGCAATCATTGAACAGGTCGATGCTGGAATAGAACTCGTTGTCTGTATCACAGAAGGTGTTCCAGTACTCGACATGGTCAAGGTCATGGCGTACATCAAAAACAAGCCCTCTCGGCTCATCGGATCGAACTGTCCCGGAGTTTTAAGCCCAGCATCGAAAGCCAAAGTCGGAATTGTTCCAGGGAACATCGTTGAGCCAGGAAACGTCGGCGTCGTATCTCGATCTGGCACACTCACGTACGAAGCAATCGCCCAACTTGTGCAGCACGGTATGGGTCAATCTACCTGTGTTGGTATCGGTGGCGACCCAGTTCACGGCACAACATTCACTGACGTTCTTGAACTATTCCAATCCGACGACGAAACTGAAGCAATAGTGCTTATAGGTGAAATTGGTGGAATCCGTGAGCAACTTGCCGCCAACTACATTAGAGAACACGTGACCAAGCCCGTCGTTGCTGCAATCGCAGGTAGCTCTGCTCCTGCAGGTAAGCGGATGGGACACGCCGGAGCGATTATCACCGGTAAAGCTGCATTAGCTTCCGAAAAGAACAAGGCATTAGAAGCCGCTGGCGTTCACGTTGTCGAGTCACCCGCATTGATCGGTGCCAAAATGAAGGAAGTGCTCGGCTAAGCCGTGGTATCCCTTCCCCATGTCATTTATCGAACGCTACGTTCATTCCGGAAAAATCGCACTGAATGTGGCGGAATGGGACACGCCTTCGCTAGAAGCTCCGGTTCTAGTTCTAGTACACGGCTACGGTTCGAGTTGGAACACATGGGGACGCGTTGTCGATAAGCTGTCAGCAGAGTTCAAACTCTACGCAGTTGACCTACGAGCCATGGGTCGAAGCGGACGATATGGAACGGGTTCAAGTCGACAAACTTGGGCCGACGACATTGCCGACCTCATTCCTAAACTCAGCGACAATCCAGTTTACTTGGTCGGTCATTCACTTGGTGGCTGGATTACGGCTGCTGTTGCGGCGGAACATCCCGAACTTGTTTCTAAGGCAATACTTGTGGAGCCATACTCAGGAGCCAACTCCGAAGTACGTAAGCAGGCGCGCCAGAGACCACCAGAGCTACGAAGCCTCAGAGCTCAACAAATACGTGACGCTGCAACGCCAAACGATCTGGTTAAGTCGGTTGCTGAGCAGTACGGCGGTGCTTCTGAGGACAGCATAAGACGCATTGCGCAGATGTGGTTCCAGATGGACCCTGCGTTAGAAGAAGGTCCTATTAGTCGAGCCGAAGACACCGAGACGTTCGACGATATGTTCTCTTCAATCCAGTGCCCCACTCTGATGATCAACGGAGCTGCGGATAAAGGCGGAATACTTTCTAAAAAAGAATCTGAACGGGTAATACGGCTCATTCCAAATTCCCGGCTTCTCACTTGGCCAAAAGTTGGGCACTCACCACATATAGCTCGTAACCACGACTTCATCCGAGCAACAAAACGCTTCTGGGCTGAATAGTTACTAAACCGATATGAGCCCTTTAGCCTTCCCCTAAAACAAAGATCTGTCATTACGAATTTATTTTAAGCGTCAATCGTTCGATCTACACATTCTGCCTACCCACCCATCCCTAACGACCGTTCGGCCGTTCCCGCATCTGCTAATCTCTCCACGAAATCACCCTCACACCAGCCTAAATCCATGAATACTTACCCAGAAAATATATTCGCAGCCAGCACTATCGAGGTGAACTACGCAGAGGGTCCTGATAACGGACCACCATTGGTGCTAATCCACGGTTTAGGTGGACGCTGGATGAACTGGTCGTCAGTGATGGACGAATTTGCCAACGATTGGCATGTATTCGCGGTCGATCTACGAGGACATGGCGACTCGGGTAGAACTCCCGCTAGCTACCGATTTATCGACTACCCAATCGAGATAGTCGAATTCCTACGAAATGTTGTAGGAGAGCCAGCCTTCCTCGTTGGTCACTCATTGGGTGCAGTAACGTCGAGCGGAGTCTGTGCAGTTACGCCAGACCTTGTTGCCGCAGCAGTTCTTGAAGACCCACCTCTGTACGTAGAACGAACCGATCAGTTTCAGTCGATCTTAGATATTCGGAAGAAAAATCTCAGCGTTGAAGATACCGTCGTTGAACTTCAAAAGCTTAGCCCGGATGCCTGTGAAGAAACGATTCAGCAAAAGGCAATTGCCGTTACTAAAGTAGATCCTGGAGTGTGGGTTACAGCCAGTGAGGGAACAATCGCCGAACTTTGGGATCCTGACGCTGTCCTGAGTGAAATTGACACGCCGGTACTGCTAATGCAAGCAAGTCCCGATTTGGGTGCAGCACTGAGTGACGTCGAAGCCACACGAGCTGACGATCTACTAACCAATGGTCGCTATGTGAAGTGGGACGATGTTGGGCACGGCATGCACGACGCTGAACCAGAACGATTCGTTCAACTAGTCAACGCGTTCTTAGTACAAATCCTAAGGAAATTGGCAAAAGCCTAAGCGAAGAAGATCAGCCGCACAGCATTGAGTACTACGGCTCCGATAACCCCCGCAGCTATATCGTCGAACATGATGCCCCATCCGCCGGGCCAAGCTTCAATTTTGCGGATGCCCAGTGGCTTGAGAATGTCCAGTGCTCGAAAAATGAAGAATCCGGCGATCATCCAAGGCCAAGTGACGGGTAAGAACAAAACCGTCACCCAAACACCAACCCACTCGTCAATCACACCGCGTTTCGGATCGTGATCGCCTTCGTTATCGATGTAGTCAGTTGCCCAGATTCCGACCGTTGTCACAGCACCAATCAACACGAAGAACCAGATAGAATCACCCTGGCCATCAAACACTGAGATATCGAGCAACCAGTACGCAACTAAAGCTGCAAACGTCCCGACAGTCGCCGGTGCCACGAAAGGCCATTTTCCAGATCCTAGACCAGTTGCAATCGTTTCAGCTACGAACGAAACAACGGGGTTATTTTGTGTTTGGGAAGAGGATGCCATTACTACTATCCTGTGTTCTTCAGACCAGCGGCAACACCATTGATCGATAGCAGCAATGCGCGTTCAACCGAAGGGTCGACTTCTTCAGAAGATCGGCGGCGAACTAACAACGAAACCTGCAGGTAGTTGAGCGGGTCAACGTAGTATTCTCGAACCGCCAAGGTTCGCTTTAGAACCGGCTGGCTATCCAGCAGATTTTTCTGATCGGTTATTCGAAGCAGCTCCTGAACAGCTTTGTTTCGCTCCTCTTTGATGTCTTCGAAAATGTGATGCAAGCTCGGATCGACCAGCGTATCGACGTATCGACCAGCAATCTCCATGCTCGATTTCACAAGCGTCATTTCAACGTTTGATATGAACGTGTTGAAGAATGACCACTCGTTGTACATCTCTGTGAGAACATCTTCCATTCCTGTCTGTCGAGCCTCGCGTAGTGCTTGCCCAATACCGTAGTAACCCGGTACAACCTGCCTACTCTGCATCCAACCGAAGACCCACGGAATAGCTCTAAGATCGTCAATACTTCGCGTTCCGTCCGCTGAGGTCCGGCGCGCTGGACGCGATCCGATGTTCATTCCAGAGAGTTCTTCAACTGGCGTTGAATCCATAAAGTAATCGACAAATCCTTCGGTATCGATCAGGCTACGATATTTCGCATAAGCCCGCTCTGATATCCAGTCCATAGCGGCGAACCACTCTTCGAGTTTCTCATCGGTATAGCGTGGCTCATCATGGAGTAAACTTGCCTCAATTACTGCGGCAACCGATA
>Ga0315316_10001635_pt1 | contig 15925 bp, 25 predicted proteins | sample M160m3416metaG_FD_203702 | JGI IMG/M metagenome (GOLD analysis project Ga0315316, IMG submission 203702) | Ammonia-oxidizing marine archaeal communities from Monterey Bay, California, United States - M1 60m 3416 | ecosystem: Environmental > Aquatic > Marine > Intertidal zone | place: USA...
TGATAAGTTAGCAGTTGAAGTTATGAAGGTAAGAAAAGGTGGATGAACGATTTATTGAAGAGCTAAGAAAAAAGCTTAGAGAACTAATGAACGAATTAACAGATTCCGTTGCTTTGGGATCTGCATTGAACTACGAACAATATCAACGAATGGTTGGACAAATAGAAGGTCTAGCTATCGCAGAGAGAGAACTCCTTTCTCTGGCAAAAAATTCAGACGAGGATGAAGAATAACCGTCTGCTGGTTAGCCACCAAACACAATAGGAGAAAATATGACTACAGTGTACTCCACTGCTGAGGTTGTCATTCCTGATGATTATCCTCAACCAACAGGTTATCGCATACTTATAGTTATGCCCAAAGTTGATGAAAAAACTAAAGGAGGCGTTCTTCTTCCTACCGATACACGGAACAGGGAAGATGTCGCTTCAATTATTGGCAAGGTCGTCAAGATCGGACCAGACGCTTATCCATTGTCAGACGCAAAGTTTAGCAAGGGCGCATGGTGCAAAGAAGGTGACTGGGTTATGTTGTCTAAGTATTCTGGACACCGTTTTGAATGTGACGGGTCAGAAATGAGGATAATAAACGATGATGCCATAATAGGGGTTATTTCAGATCCAACCAAAATAGCGAGGGCGCACGTATGAGTGAGCAAGAAAAAGAAGCTGTAGAAAAAGAAGAAGAGAACTTTGAAATTGATTTGGATGAAGTAGAGCATATTAATAAAGGCGACGCTTCTGAAGAAAGCACTCCCAAAGTTGAACAGGAAGAAGTAGCAGAGGAACAAGAAGAGGTTGTTGAGGATAAAGAAAAAAAATCCCAAAAGCCTTCAAAGTTCCAAAAAAGAATTGATGATTTAACTCACCGTCAAAAAGAAGCAGAACGACAAAGAGATGAATATTATAAAGTTGCTTCTCAGACGATGGAAGAAAATAAAAAGTTAAGAAAGCAAGCCAATCAATTTGGTGAATTCGGCACAAAAGAAATGGAAGGTCGAATTAACAGTGAAATGGAATCTGCAAAGCAAGCTTACAAAATTGCTTATGAAGAAGGCGATGCAGATAAAATTTTAGATGCTCAAACCAAAATGATGGAAGCCACCAATAGGCGTGGTGAGCTTGCACAGATGAAGCAATTTTCTGACCAGTCAAAACAACCAAGTGATGTTGACAGGTCAATACCACCTCCACCAAATGCCAAGGCAGTTGAGTGGGCAAGTGGCAATCCGTGGTTTAATAGTGATATGATTATGACGAATGCGGCATATACCATTCACGACGAACTGCTTAAACAAGGAATATCTGGAGACAGCGACCTTTATTACGAAAGACTTGATAATCGTATGAAGGAAGAGTTTCCACATAAATTTTCTTCTGATGACACTATGACCGTTCAGAAGAATGCTGGTAATCCCGTGAATACCACTTTGGTCACTCCTGCTGGAAACCAATCGCCAAAAAAATCACGCAAGGTCAAACTTTCACCCAGCCAAGTGGCTGTCGCCAAAAGGTTAGGCGTTCCCCTAGAGGAATATGCCAAACAATTTGTCGCACTTAACAATTAGGAGATATTCTAATGGTAGCTAAAAAACAAGCAAATCGTACACCCCGTGAAATTGAGAAGCGAGAGCAGGATGTGCGCAACGAAGACTGGACACCACCAAACTTATTACCCGACCCACTGCCCCAAGAAGGGTGGAGCTTTAAATGGGTGCGCACTTCTACTTTGGGAAAAGATGACCCGATGAATTTCAGCAAGAAACTTAGAGAAGGATGGGAAGCAGTTCCTGTCAATGAATGCCCTGAAATGGAACATCTTGTGTTAGACCCAAGCCCAAGGTTTGAAGGAAAGATAGAAGTTGGTGGATTGCTTCTTTGTAGGATGCCCACAGGAAGAGCGTCTCAACGAAATGAATACTACAGAAAACAATCTACTGAAGCTATACGTTCTGTTGACTCGTCTCTAATGAGGGAATCCAACCCTAGAATGCCTATCAATCAACCTGACAGGAGATCTAGTGTAAAGTTTGGAGAGTCATAAGACTCTTCACAATATTAACCTTAATAGGAGAAATGGATGTCAACTACATCTGCGCCCCGTGGTTTAAAACCCATAGGAATCCTTGGAGGTACGCCATTTGCTGGTTCTACTAGAGAATATTTAATCAACTCTAATTATGGCACGGCTATTTTCAACGGTGATTGCGTTGGCTTTGCAAACGTTGCTTCTTCAACTGACGATGGATATATTGTCAGAGAAGCTGTGGCAAGTGAAGTAAACCCAATCGGTGTGTTCTTGGGATGTTCTTATACAGACCCAAATACAGACCAACCAACTTTTAGGCAATACTATCCCGGTAGTATTGTAGCAAGCGACATTAAAGCTATTGTCGCTGTACACCCTCACACTTTGTACGAATTGCAATGTGACGGAGCTATTGCTCAAACCTCATTAGGTATGAGTTTAGATCTTGTTCAGACTGCAAGTGGTAGCACTGTAACGGGTAATTCTGGAATGCAAGGTGATGCATCAACTGCTTCAGTTGGTGGAGAAGCTTGGAAAATTGTGGACTTTATTGAGAGAGCAGGTTCTTCAGTTGGGGATACTTACACAGATATTGTTGTAATGTTAAATCCAGCAGAAAATGCATTCTTAGTAGATCCTATAACATAGGGGGCTGAGTAATGGCTATATCTAGAGCGCAACTTATGAAAGAGTTGCTTCCGGGTCTGAACGCATTGTTCGGCATGGAATACGCACGATACCCAGAAGAGTGGAGATCTTGTTTTGAGGTCGAAAGCTCAGATCGTGCTTTTGAAGAAGAAACCAAGCTTTCTGGTTTTGGAACTGCACCAACTAAAGACGAAGGTGCAGCAATTGCTTATGATGATGCGCAGGAAGTATACACTGCTCGTTATTCACACGAAGTAATTGCACTTGGGTTTTCACTAACTCAAGAAGCAGTGGAAGATAATTTATATGACAGCCTTTCGGCTCGTTATACAAAGGCTCTTGCTCGTGCGTTTCAAAACACTAAGGAAGTTAAGGGTGCAGCGATCTTCAATGAAGGCTTCACAGGTCAAACTGGAGGAGATGGAAAAAGTGTATTTGCTACCGATCACCCACTAGTAAGTGGTGGTACAAATGCTAATGAACCATCAACTGCGGCTGACTTAAATGAAACTTCTTTGGAAGCTGCCGTAATTGCTATCGGTAAATGGACAGATGAAAGAGGTCTTAAAATAGCCGCAAAGCCAAAGAAATTGTTGATCCCATCCGATCTTCAGTTTGTGGCAGAGCGACTTATGGCTTCTGAAAAAAGATCAGGAACATCAGACAATGATGTAAATGCTCTTAAATCTATGTCTGCCGTTCCGGGTGGTTACATGGTTAACCACTTCTTAACTGATACAGATGCATGGTTCTTAGGAACTGACATTCCAAATGGCTTTAAGCACTTCACAAGAGTTGCAATGAAGACTGGAATGGAAGGCGACTTTGAAACAGGTAATGTACGTTACAAAGGAAGAGAGCGTTATAGCTTCGGTTATTCCGACCCTCTTGCTTACTACGGCTCACCAGGAGCTTAAATACTTTGGGGGAGAGAAATCTCCCCCTTTTTTCTTGACTGCATAATGCAGACTTTAGCCACGACAAGGAGATAAACATGGCAAACTCTACTTTTAAAGGCACTCTTCGTTCTGAAGGGGGCTATTCTCAAATTTCAACTGCATCAGGTACAGGCGTTGAAACAACAAATACAACCATTGACTCAAGTGGCAACGCTTCCATAGGGGGAACACTAGGTGTCACAGGGACAACAACTACTTCTGGGGATTTAGTTTCTAGTGGTGGAATGAATGGCATGACAGCCGCTTCATGGTATAATGAAGGAATTGGCACTACAATGTTGGGAATGAACCCACAATGGAATCAGAACTTTGGTAAGTTTGGGGCAACTGGCGTTGTTGCAAACGTGGATGATGTTTTGACTGAACCAATCATTGCGCTTAAACTAGCTCTTGCATTAGAAGGTGTAGCCACGCAAACGGCTGTTCCGACTGTTGCACAGACAGGAGCAATCTTTGGTGGAACTGGCGTTGTAGGAACAGACTTTACAATTGCTGCTGGCGCTACAAGCATGGCTGCAAATCAAAGTGTAGTAAGATACAACGGTAATGTTGGTTCTACTTTGGCATTAACAGCATCGACTACTGACCTTGCTTCAGATACTCATAAAAGTATGATTATCTTTAACAACAATGTCATTACTGCATCACAGGTTCTTACTTTACAAGTTCACACAAACAACGAACTTGATGCTTCCTCATTTGAAGCTTTTGTAACAGGTGCTGGAACAGGCGTTCTTGAAAGAGAGGCGACTACCACAGATGATCATGCTAAAATCATCTTAACTGCATCAGCTGCAGACACAACTATAATAGCTGGTTCTTACATTTATTTTGAAGCCGCTGCCGACACAGACAGCATGGCAGTCAAAATGATGATTAGAACCTCTGGTGGAACAATAGCAGTTACAACAGCTAACAACTAATCAATAGGGGGGTGTAAAAGCCCCCCACATTTTAGGAGAATTTTATGGGAAGATCAGATGTTCAAGCTATCACCATTAGTGATGAAGTAGCTCTGGATGCAGATGGTATATCGACAGCCGCCGCCGTAGGGAATAATGCTGCTTTGACAATTGGAGGAGCTTTGCATTCTGGGGGTACTGTTACTAACGCTTCTGGAAGACAGGTTACTCTTTTATCTGCTGGTGATGATAGTGCAATTTCTTTTACCGTTGTAGGTACAGATGTTAACGGAGACGCTTTAACCGAAACAGTAACAGGAGCTAACGCTGGAACAGCTACAAGCAGTGGATTTTTTAAAACTATTACAAGCATTACTGCCGTTGGAGATCCAGCAGGCAATATGTCAGCAGGTATAAACAATTCAGCTGCAGATGTTATATTTGAAGGAAGGGCAAGGCTTAAAGGCTTTTCAATTGTTTCGGGTGGTACAGCAGGAACTATCGAATTTAGAAATGCAAGTCCTACTGGCACAACTCTTTTTAAAGCAAGAACTATAGGAACAGACAATACAACTCTTGACAGAACAATACCCGAAGAAGGCGTTGTTTTTAAAGACGGGATGTATGTTACTTATACTGTCGGCACAATCGACATGATGACGTTCTTTTACGCATAATGGTTACAAATACTTCACTTAACCTTCTTAAAAGAACGATTGCTCAAGCCAGATCTAGACTTGTTGTTCCAAACAACAAAATTGTTAGGGCTGGCAAGGTAGATTTAAAACCTTTAAACGTAAAGGCAAAAGATGCGTCTAATAATGGAGCAAAAAATGACTGAAGAACAAAAACTTGAAGTGGCTTTAGCAAGGCTTGAGGAGCGAGTTAAGGGGCTTCAAGATGATATGGTAGAAATGAAAACGGACATGTCAGAATTAAGAGCTACGGCTAATCGTTGGAAAGGCGCATTTTGGGTTATGATGGGTCTTGGAGGAGCTTTAGGTGTAATAACAAACTTTGCAATAGGATGGATAAAATGAAATTCCCAGATTTAAATAAAGACGGAAAAATAACTAAAGCTGATATTTTAAAAGGAAGAGGAGTAGCCATGATGTACGGTGGAAAAACCAAGCACAAAAAAATGCAATCAGGTGGTGTTGCAACGCCTGTTTCTAAACCAAAAATACGAATGCCAGTAAAAAAGCCAACGGCTGTTGAGCGAGACAACGCTTTAAATAAAGCTAAAATAGAAAAATTAAGGAAACTTCGTTCCGTTACTCAGAACCCACCGATGCCAAGACCTAAAAAATATGGTGGCGCAACCAAGCCCTATGGCATGAAGCATGGTGGAAAGTGCAGGGGTATGGGAGCAGCGACTAGAGGTGGTAAATATAAAGCAACGTGAAAGTACTGTGGGTTTTAGTTGTTTTGTTGCATGGTACGGAAATTTCAGAGGAGATATATACAAATGATTTGGATGGATGTATTACGTTATCAAACAAGCTACAATCCCAGAATACACACCAAAGACGGGCAGGTGACACTGTATATCTCAAGGCTTATTGCATCCCTAAAAAAGTGGATTAAGAGAAAAGAAAACGAAATACCAAAATATTTAGGGAAGAAATAATGGCAACAAAAAAAGGAAGCATGAAGGGTCATACAATTGGTGGGGGTCACAAGCGACCTACCAAATCTGGCGCAGGCATGACGGCTAAAGGGGTTGCTAAATATAGAAGAGATAATCCGGGATCTAAACTTAAGACTGCTGTGACTGGAAAAGTTAAAGCTGGAAGCAAGTCTGCAAAAAGAAGAAAATCATATTGCGCTAGAAGTGCAGGACAAATGAAACAATTCCCAAAGGCTGCTAAAGATCCAAACAGCAGGCTAAGGCAAGCAAGAAGAAGGTGGAAATGCTAATGGCTATTTCAAGATCAAATTTACCCAAATCAATGACAACAGGAAGAAAAAAGAAAAGGAAGAAAAACAAATGATGTTTGCATTTCCCAATCCGTTTCAAAGACCTAGAAATCCATTTAGTGGACAAGGAATTCAGTCTTTATTGATGCCAATTAGAAATCATTTAACCCAACAGCAAGACACCAGCGAAATAGATGCTTTAATGGAGCAAATCGGTCAAATGATTACTTCTTTTCCTAAGCCTTTAGAAGAAGCAAATGGACAACCTGAGCCGTTTGGTGGTGAAACAATGAAGCCTCCATACGATACGACAAATTTTGCGCAGGTTGAGCCACCAATGAAGAACACACCACACCTTGACGCTTTATATGGTGGGATATCTGGCTTAACTTAGCATAAAATAATTTTTGGGGGGGGAAAAATTGGTAGATCCAGTAACGGCTATAGCTGCGGCAACAACTGCATTTAATTTAGTAAAAAAGGGCTTCCAAGCAGGGCGTGATGTGGAATCTATGTATTCTGACATCGGGAAATGGATGGGTGCGTGTTCTGATGTAAACCATGCAACTAAAATGGCACAGAACCCACCGATTTTTAAAAAACTATTTGCTGGGTCTTCTGTTGAGTCAGAAGCAATGGATGCTTTTGCTGCTAAGAAAAAAGCTGAGTCTATGGAAGATGAGTTGCGCACTTGGATTAATATGACTCATGGTCCGAATGCTTGGTCAGATTTGCTTAAAATGCAGGCAAAAATAAGAAAGCAAAGGGCTGAAACATTATATAAACAAGCCGAGATGAGGAAAAAAATTAAAGAGTACATTGCTCTTGGTTTAGGAATATTAATAATAACTTCTGGAATTGTTTGGGTTAGTTACTTGGTACTAATAAGATTTACGGAACAATTATAATTTTATAAGGAATTTTAAATGGCTACTAGCACTACAAGCGTATTTAATTTAGATGTAGACGAAATAATTGATGAGGCTTTTGAAAGAGCAGGAATGGGCAGGGCGTATAGTGGTTCTGACTTTAGAACAGCCAGAAGATCATTAAACCTCTTAAGTCAAGAGTTTGCTAATAGAGGAGTTAACCTTTGGACTATTGAAGATGCTACACAGGCACTAACTAGTGGTACAGCTACTTATACTCTGCCTGCTGACACCGTTGCAATACTGGATTACGCTATAAGAACGGGGACTGGTACTGGTCAAGTAGATACAACAATATCAAGAATGCATGTTGGCGACTATGCATCCCTTTCTAGTAAAAACACTACAGGAAGACCAACGCAAATATATATTGAAAGATTAAGGGATGCCCCTCAAATCACAATGTGGCCTGTGCCAAATAATAATACTTATACCCTCGTTTACTACAGAGTAAGAAGAATTCAAGATTCTTCAAATGGTGGAGATTATCAATACGATGCACCAACTCGATTCCTCCCTGCCGTCGTTGCTGGATTAGCTTATCATATAGCTTTAAAAAATCCCCCAGCAATTGAAAGAGTTCCCATGTTAAAACAAATGTACGAAGAAGAGTGGCAATTAGCCGCCACTGAAGACAGGGACAGATCTAATTTTAAAATAGCACCTTCAACTTCTTATGCGTGGTAAATATGGGAAACGGTAAATACGCATTTGGAATTTGCGACAGAACAGGACTTAAATACAAGTTAAGCGACCTTGTTTATGAAATAGCTAACAAAAGAAGAAATGGATTAAGAGTAGGAAGGGATGTGGTTGACAAAGACCACCCTCAAAATCATTTAGGCTCTATAAAACCAAAAGATGACCAGTCAATTCGTGGTGCAAGACCAGAACCAGATGAAGCATCGGTCAATACATCAACCTTTACTAACCTTTATCCACATACAGCAGGAACAAGAACATGACGACTTATGCACTACTTGTCCAAAACATAAAAGACTTTATGGAAGATGATGGAACAGAGTTTTCTAATGAAATAGACAAGTTTATTGATATAGCCGAATTAAAGCTTTCAAGAGATATTTCAACACCAGAATTTAGAAAAAGAGTAACCTCTTCTTTAACTCAAAGTGATCCATTCTTAACGATGCCGTCAGACGCAATAACATTAGAACATCTTCACATTATAAATTCTAATGTTCGTTCAATTTTATTATTAAAATCTGATGAGTTTATGATGGAATACTGGCCAAACAGAACAACCACTGGTACACCTAAATACTATGCTTACCTTGACACTTCTACAATTTATGTAGCACCAACCCCGTCAACAAACTTTTCAGTTGAATTGTCTTATGAAGCACGGCTGACAGGGTTGTCTAGTGACAATACAAGCAATTGGCTCAGTACTAATGCTTCAGATGCTTTGTTGTACGCCTGTATGATAGAAGCGTCTACGTTTAATCGAAACTACAACTTACAAGACAGGTATACTGCAATGTACAAAGAATCTATTAAAGGCATTAATAAAGAACAACATCAAAAAATATCTACTGACAATTTTTATATGAAATCGGAGGGTTAACCAATGGCAACCTCAAATGCAGCAACCAATTATTTAGAAAGAAGGTTGTTAAACTTTTTATTTAAAAACAATGCAGCTATAGGTGGCGTTACCTTCGCAAGTCCGGGCGATAGTATTTATGTAGGTTTAGCTACAGCCGTATCTGCGGCAGAAACAGGTTCGTTAACAGAAGCAAGTTATACCAATTATGCAAGACAACAAGTAACAGCATCTGCTTGGACAACTATCGGGGCTGATTCAACTGATGCTCAGACAGCAAAGAATACAGCTAATATAGAGTACTCAGCTTCTGGAACAGATGGAACATCTACCATAACACATGTATTTATTGCTGATGCAAGCTCAAGTGGTAACATACTTTTTGTGGGTCAGTTAGATGCGCCAAAAGCAATTGCTGAAGGCGATATATTTAGAATTAACGCAACAAACTTGAGTATTGAATTGAAGTAATGGCATTAGCAATAAAAGACAGAGTTAAGGAAACCACTACCACTACAAGTACAGGAACGTATACGCTTGGTGGTGCAGTAACAGGCTTTGAGACTTTTAATGATAATCTTAGTGATGCTGATACAACGTATTACGCCTGTACGGATAATACAAATTTTGAAGTTGGCATAGGCACGTTTACGTCTTCTGGTACTACGTTAGCTAGAACAACAATATTAGCTAGTTCTAATTCCAACAGTGCCGTTAACTGGTCATCAGGAACAAGAACAATCTTTATGACATACCCTGCTGACAAGGCAGTGTTTAAAGATGCAAGTAATAATATAAACGGCACTTTTGTAGGAAACATAACAGGTAATGTTACAGGCAATACTTCTGGGACTGCAGCAACTGTAACAACGGCTGCTCAATCAAACATTACTTCATTGGGAACACTTACAACGCTGACTGTTGATAATGTTATAATTAACGGAACAACGATTGGGCATACAGACGACACCGATTTAATTACATTGGCTGATGGCGTGGCAACAGTTGCTGGAGAAATTTCAGTTACGACCTTAGATATTGGAGGAACAAATGTTACCTCAACTGCGGCAGAATTAAATGTACTTGATGGTATTGCATCTATAGATACTGATATTAGTTCTGTGTCTGGAAGTGATGATACTTTAGCATCAGCTAAAGCAATTAAAACATACGTTGATGCAAAGGTAACAGCAGAAGATTTAGATGTTACGAGTGATAGTGGTACGATTGCGATAGATTTAGATAGTGAAACTCTTACTATAGCAGGTGGTTCTGGTATAGACACTTCGGCAACGTCTAATACGGTTACGATAGCAGGAGAAGACGCTACAACTTCTAATAAAGGTGTAGCTTCATTTAGTTCAGATAATTTTGCTGTATCAAGTGGTGCAGTAACAATCAAAGACGGTGGCGTGGTAACTGCTGAATTAGCAGATGATGCTGTTACAGCAGATAAGTTAGCAGATGATGCAGTTGTAAATGCAAGTGTAGCGTCAGGAGCGGCAATAGCTGTATCTAAAACAGCCTTAACTGCTGGAACTGGTATAAGTTTATCTACAAATACTTTAAATGTAGATGCAGCACAAACTGGCATTACTTCTCTTCTTGCTACTGATATTAAAATTGGTGAAGATGACCAGACGAAGATAGATTTTGAAACAGCCGATACAATTAATTTTTATGCAGGAAACGAAAAGCAATTAGTTCTTACGGATGGAGCTTTAACTCCCGGAACTAATGCAATTCTTGATTTAGGTACAGATGCGTTAGAATTTAAAGATGCTTATTTTGACGGAACTGTTGAAGCTGATGCAATTACTGTCGGTGGTACAGCACTTAACACTGTAATTGCAGGAGTAACAGTTACAAATGCAACAACAGCAGCAGTTGCTACTACAGTAACTATTACTGACAATGAAAGTACAAATGAAGATAACGCTATTATATTTACAGCAGGTGGTGATGTAGATGGTGGTAATATAGGATTAGAATCAGATGGTCATTTAACTTATAACCCAAGCACTGGTACATTGATAGCAACTATATTTAAACCAGAAAATGGCAGTCAAGCAAACGTAATTTTTACTAATAGCGATGGACAATTATGTTTTGCGATGGATGGCAATACTAGTAAGATTACTTTCTTTTTAGACGATGAAGATGGGCAACCAATATTTACTTTCCAAGAAGAAGATGGAACAGATATTATGGATGGTGGTGATACAGATGTTACTGTACATAAACCATTTATAGCAAATAGTACAATAACAGTTGCAGGTGTGGTTGATATAACGGACACTACTGACTCTAGCGATGCTACAGGTGATACAGGAGCATTAAGAGTTGAAGGTGGTGTAAGTATAGCTAAAAAACTTTTTGTTGGCACAGACGCTGATATAGACGGAACTCTTGAAGCAGATGCAATTACAGTTAACGGATCAACCTTGGCTTCAGTAATAGCAGATGAAGCAACAGCATTAGCAATAGCGTTAGGATAAGATATGGCAAATACATTTAAAGTAGTAACTTTTGCGGCAGAACCTGCATCGGCAGGAACGGAATATGTTTTGTACACTACAGCAGGAAGCACAACAACAATTATTCTTGGACTTTTGTTGTGTAACATCCATACATCTCAAGTTACAGCAACTGTTCGGTTAATTAGTGACACAACAAAAACAGGTGCTACAGGAAATGCAAATAACACAACAAGTGTACTTGTGAAAGATATTCCCATCCCAGCAGGAAGTTCTGTAGAGATAATGGCAGGAAACAAAATTGTATTAGAAACAACAGACCAGATAGATATAGATTGCAGTGTAGCAGATAAGTTAAGTGGCACTATGAGCATTATGGAGATAACATAATATGCCTTATGTAGGTAACGAACCAACAAGCAATTTTGCATCCGTTACTAAAGACCTGTTTAGTGGAGATGGGAGTACAGTAGCTTTTACGTTGTCCAAAGCATCCACAACCAATGGCGTTGCCGTTTTTGTAGAGAATGTAAGGCAAGAACCTACAATAGCGTATGCAGTCAGTGGTACGACATTGACGTTTACTGCTGCCCCTGTAACAAGCAGTGGCAATAACATTTATGTATTGCATCACAACGCACCTGCAAGCACAGCCAATCATCCTGCAGCACAAGATTTGACTGCTGTTAAGGGTACATTTACAGGCGATGTAAAACTTCTCAAAGGAGATAGTAGTGCTATATCGCAATATTTTCAAAACTCATCTACAGGTTCAGGTGCAACAGATGGTGTTCAAATTGCTTTAGGTTCTAGCGAAGATTTTCAAATATGGAATTATGAAAACACAGCACTTACTATTGCTACTAATAATGCTGAAGCTCTAAAAATAGATGCTAATGGTCATATAACTATGGCAAAACAATCTGCTTTTCATGCACCTACGGCTGACCAAGCTAACATGGCAATTAACACACTGCATACTATTGCTTTTGGAACAGAAGTTTATGATATTAATGGAGATTGGGATAGCAGTTCATCTACATTTACTGCACCTGTTACTGGGAAGTATCAAATTAATGTTAATTTATATTTAGGTTCAATAGATATAGATACGGCTTATTATCAATTAGAATTTCGTTCATCTAATAGAGTTTATTATTTTATACATGGTGCAACTCATGGGGATGCTGATACAACTTGGCAAACTATTGCTCTTTCTGCTTTAGTTGATATGGATGCTTCGGATACATTAATTCCAAAACTTAATATACCTAACAATGGTGCAGCACAAACTGACGGAACTACTTTTGGTTCTATTACAGGATTTTTAGCGTGTTAATACAGGGTGAAATAACCCTCTTTAAAAGGAGAAAATAAAATGGCAAAATTAACATTAACAATAGAAGTAGATGATACTGACCAAACAGTATTAAAGAATGATTTACTAGACATTAACGATTGGGTACAAGCTGCAATGACAGGTAAAATTAATAACGCTTGGAAACGTATGCAGACTGAATGGACTACAAAACTAATGAATGACGATAGCTTTACTGACAGCATACCCTCTAACAAAGCAGACTTTGTAACATTAGTAACGGCTCGTTCTGACTATAAAGACAGAAAAGCCAGAGATGATGCAAGTAAGATAGGATAATAATATATGCCTTATATAGGGAAATCTCCACATTTCGGTGTACGCAACCGATTTATCTATACTGCCACAGCAGGTAATACATCTAAATCTGGAGCAGACGATAATGGGGCTACCTTAACCTTTACAGATGGTGCGTATGTAGATGTTTATCTTAATGGTTCGTTGCTCAAGCCTGACACAGACTATGTTACAACAACAGCTAATACTATAGGCAGTATTGCAGCCATGTCTCTTAATGATATACTTGAAGTGGTTGTGTATGATGTTTTTAGTGTATCCGATACAGTAAGTGCGACAAGTGGTGGTACGTTTAGTGCAGGAGTTAATATAGATGGTGGTGTTGTTGTTAATGAATCAAGTGCTGATGTAGATTTCAGAGTTGAATCTAATGGACAGACACATAAGTTGTTTGTTAATGGTGGAGAAGACGTTGTTTGTTTTGGTTTTGAAACACCTGAAACAATCGGTGGTATTGAATCAGGAGTACAAATTGAAGGAACAGATTACGCAGGTGGTTCTTTAAGTATTTGGCGAAATGCAAATGATGATGCAGGTGGATATTTAAATTTAGGTAAAAGCAGAGGTACTGCCGTTAACTCTGATACGATTATTCAAGATAATGATGATTGTGGGATTATTAATTTTTTTGGTGCTGATGGTGGTGATAGAGCGCATCCTGTAGCTTCAATCCGTGGTGCTGTAGATGGTACACCCGGAAGCAACGATATGCCCGGAAGACTTGAGTTTTGGACTACTGTTGATGGTGGTACAACTATGGCAGAAAAGATGAGAATTGATAATGCTGGCAGGGTAGGTATTGAAACTAGCAATCCAAAAAGAGAATTATCTATTGGAACACATGGAAGTTCTAGTACTGCTGAAATAGCATTTGGTACAACAACTACTGGTTATGCTTCATTGTTGTTTGGCGATAGCACAAGTGGTGCAGCTTTATATAGTGGGTATGTACAGTATCAACACAATGGCGATTATATGATTCTTGCATCTTCTGGTTTAGAAAGAATGAGAATTCTGTCTGATGGTAATATAGTTGGAGGTAGAACTTCAAATGATTTAACGGCAGCGGGATGGAGTTTAGAAGCGTCTGGTACAGGTGCTTTTATAAGAAGTGGCGGCCCATGTGTTATTCTTAGCCGTTTAACAAATGACGGTGAAATTATTAGACTTGACCAAGGGGGTACAACAGAAGGAACTATATCCGTTAGTGGTTCAACAATATCTTATAATGCCTTTAGTGGTTCTCACTGGTCAAGGTTAGCAGATAACTCCAAACCAACCATATTGCGTGGTACAGTCATGGAAACTATTGATGAGATGTGCGATTGGTATCAAGCTGAATATACCTCACAGGAAGAAGAAAAGTATGAAGATGGAGATGATATTCCAGATGGCAAAAAAGTTGGAGATGTAAAACAAGAAAAGATAATTTCTAAAGATTCCATTGCCTTACCAGAAGGTAAAAAAGTGGGTGATACAATTACACATACTGTTGATGGTGTAGATTATACAGCTAAGATACTTCAAGAAACTGATTATAAACACCCAAAATGTAAAATATCGGATACAGCCGATTGCACAAATGTCTATGGTGTGTTTTTAGCTTGGGATAGTGATGATGATGCTGTTAATGATATGTATGTAAATGCTGTAGGTACAAATGTTATTAGAATACACAAAGACCAAACAGTATCTAAAGGTGATTTATTAACATCTAATGGTGATGGAACAGCTAAGAAGCAAGATGATGATATTATTAGAAGCAAGACAATAGGTAAAGTTTTATCTAATAAAAAACAAGAAACATATAGTGATGGTTCGTACACTGTTCCATGTGCCTTGTATTGTGGTTAGGAGTATAGATAGATGAGTAGAGCAAGAGATAGAGCCGATAGTCCTTTTCTTGGCACAAAAATAAATTCTTTCACTGTATCTGACGATGCTACAGTAGATATTAGTAGCACTTATATAACAGATGATTTTGATACTTATGATGTTGTATTTTCAGATATAGTTCCAGCAACTGACAATAGTTATTTTGGGTGTAGGTTTGGTGTAGGTGGCACTATACAATCGGCAGGTACAGATTATGGTTATCTGTACTATGCTTCTGGTAATAATGCAACAAATTCTAACGTTTGGTCAAATTGGGTGGATAATCTAAGTGGTATAATAGTAGTAGCAAACAACGGAACTAATATGGGTCTAGGCACTGGAACAGGTGAATTTTATAATGGTCATGTGCGACTTCATAATCTTAGAAGTACAACCCAATATAAAAGTCTGTCAGTTTTAGAAGCTCAGTGGCTTTCCCATAATGGTCATTTTTGTGAAACAAGAGCCACAATATCTTATGGTTGGCTACAAACAGACCGAACAAATAAAGTAGACACTCTAGAATTTTCAATGGGGTCTGGGAATGTAGCAAGTGGAACTTTAACATTGTATGGTCTAAAACCATAATAAGAGGTGTAGTAATGTATAAAAATGTAGATGGTGTACGTATTAAAATGACGGATGCAGAAGTTGAGCAACGTCAAAAAGATGAAGAATACTCTAAGAGTTCAAAGTTTAAAAAAATGTCTTTAAGAAGTGATAGAGAACCTTTATTGCTAGAAGCTGATTATAAAATAAATACTCTTGTAGACAATGGTAGTGATGCATCGGCTTGGCGTAAGTATCGTCAAGAGCTAAGAGATATTACCAAGGCTGAAGATTTGGGTAACGTAACTTTTCCAACGAAACCCAGTTAATAATAAAAGGAAATAATAATGGCAATATCAAAGATAGTAGCAAACTCCGTAGATTTAGACGGAGCTATTA
>Ga0315316_10001636_pt1 | contig 15923 bp, 10 predicted proteins | sample M160m3416metaG_FD_203702 | JGI IMG/M metagenome (GOLD analysis project Ga0315316, IMG submission 203702) | Ammonia-oxidizing marine archaeal communities from Monterey Bay, California, United States - M1 60m 3416 | ecosystem: Environmental > Aquatic > Marine > Intertidal zone | place: USA...
CCCAAATATTTTACTGAGAATGCGCTGCATCAGGCCGTTCCGACTCCCCGCGTCCCCGGCCTGAGATGCCGACGTCGTTCCCCCGTAGCGCGCTCGGCCGCCTCGGAGGAGGGGGTCGCCACCGTCGGACTCGACCGGGGCCCTGGGAGCGCTCTACGCTGGAAGGCCGAGGGTAGGAGAGGCCTCCCCCAGCGGCAAACCATGCCGCCTGGCGAACATCCCCACCCTCAGTCGAAGATGTAATCGAGGGGGTCGCGGGTCTTTCCGTCGACCTCGACGACGTAGTGGAGATGAGGTCCTGTGCTGCGGCCGGTGCTACCGATCGCGGCGATCTCCTGTCCCCGCTCGACGGTCTCGCCCGTCGTGACGTGAATTTCCTTCGTGTGGCCGTAGAACGTCTTGACGCCAAATCCGTGATCCAGAACGAGGGTTTTTCCCAGGGGCCCCTTACGCCCCACGAACGTGACACGCGCGCGCGCGGGCGCGTAGATCGACGTTCCGCTCGCCGCCGCGATGTCGATGCCCGCGTGCAGCTGCCGGCGGCCTGTGAAGGGAGAAACGCGCGGCCCGTAGCGCGACGTGAGCCAGCCCTTCGCGGGCCAGATGGAAGGCATCGAGACGAGCCGGTGACGCTTTTCCTCGAGCTGCTCCAAGAGGCCAACCAGGGCAGAGGCACGCAGGCTGGCATCGGCCGCGAGCGCCAACGCTTGCCCATCCAGCCCCTCCAGCATCAAAAGGCTCGGGGCCTGTGTCGAGTCTTGAGGGAAGGGTTGCCCCCCACCCTGGCCGTTCAACTCTGCCGGCCCGGTCGGCCGCTCGACGGGGACCCCCGCCGGCGGCGAGAGCTCCGCCCCTTCCGGCACCAGCTCCGAGACACCTTCGCCACCGACGCCGGCACTGCCGGGCAGGTTCGCAATGATGCGGACCTTACGCTCCAGCTCGACCACCTCGCCGATTTGACGATCGACCTCGGCGATCCGATCTCGAAGCTGCGAGACCTGCTCTCGTCGCTCCGTGGCCTCCACCCGAAGGGCTGCGAGTTCCGCGTTGTCCGCCCTCAGCCTCCAGTAGTCCCAGCCAAGCCCGGCTGCGATCACGAGCAACACGCCAAGGAAGCCAACGAAGGGCCTGACCCAATGCTTCGGGATCAGGATCTGGGTGGGCCGCCCGTGCTGCTCACGGAGAAAGAGAAGCGTATACGAGTCCATGACGTTTCCGTCGCTCCTTGCCACCCTAGAGGGGCAGCGTCACACCAATACGCAGCGTACCCATCTGGATCTCGTCATCGCTCGCCAAAGGCCGCTTGGTGACGCGCTCGCCATTCACCAACGTGCCGTTGGTGCTGCCGAGGTCCTCGACGAAGAAATCCGCGCCATCGAAAACGATCACCGCATGGGCCCGCGAGATCGTGGCCTCCGCGAGCGCAAGATCCGCTTTGCGGCCACGACCAATCACGGTGCGTGACTGATTCAGCTCGACCTCGAGCCCCTCGTAGAAGCCCGACAGAATGACCGCGCTCGCCCCGCTCGGGGGACGCGCTTCGCTCTCTGCCAACACCGCTTCAACGACCGACATCTTCGAGTCTGCTCCATAGGGTCCCTCGATGCGTTTGCGATCGCCGGGACCGGCTGCTCTTTACTCATCGGCGGCGCCCCCCTTGTTCTTAACCAAGGCCCGGCATAGATCGCCCTTCTGGAAGCCCTGGCGTTCTCCGCATCCGCAACTCGCCCAAAATGGTTCGAGATGTGGGCAAAATCCACCTCTCAGGGGCGGCATCGGCTACCGCTGAAGCAGAGAGCGCGCGTGTTCGCGCGTGACCTCCGTCACGTTCTCCCCTCCTGCCATCCGCGCCAACTCGTCGACGCGCGCCTCGTCCCGAACCTCCGCGACGAGCGTCCGCGTGCGCCCCCCACTCGCCTCTTTTCGGACGACGAAGTGCCGATCCGCGAAAGCAGCGATCTGAGGCAGATGGGTGATGCAAAGAACCTGATGCTCGGTCGAAAGCTCAGCGAGCACGCGTCCCACTCGCTCGGCGACCGCCCCTCCGATTCCAGCGTCGACCTCATCAAAGACGATCACCATGTTCCGGTCTGCGCGGCGCAAAGCATTCTTGATGGACAGGAAGAGGCGCGACAATTCTCCACCCGACGCGACCTTCTGAATCGGCCGAGGCTCCTCTCCCTGGTTTGCAGAGAAGAGGAATTGAGGTCGTTCGCTCCCCGCCGGTCCGGTCCCGAGCCCCGGGGCAAACATCCCCGCATCCAGGGCAGCCAGGTCCACGGTGAACTGTGCACCCGCCATCGCGAGATCGGCGAGCTCGGCTTCGACGGCTTTGGCGAGCTTTTTGGCTGCCTTCTTACGCGCTCGCGTGAGCTTCGCTGCCGCCTCGTTCGCTTCGCCGACGGCCGCCTCGCGCTCGCCCTCAAGCGACCGAATTCGGTCGTCCGCCCCTTCCAACGTGGCGAGTTCCTCCTCGACACGCTCGTGATGCGCCCGCATTTCTTCCACGGAGCGACCGTATTTACGGCGCAGCGATTCGAGCCGCCCGATCCTCTCCTCGACCTCAGACAACCTGGAGGGATCCACCTCTAGATCAGCCAGATAGTCGGCGGCGCGTACGGAAAGGTCTCTGAGTTCGCTCTCGACCCCCTCGAGCCGCTCGACCAACCCTTCCAGAGAGGGGTCCATCCTGGCACTCGCCGTCAGCGCCCGTCGCGCCACCCCCAGCGCGGCCTCTGCGGATTCCCCCGCGACTTCGTCCCCGTCCAGAGCGCGGCAGACCGCCGCCATCTCTTCAGCCAACCGCTCCGCGTGGGTGAGTCGACGATGATCCGCCTCGAGTGTCGCGACGCTCGCAGCGTCGAGCGTTTCGGCCTCGAGTTCTTGACGCTGGTACTGAAGAAAATCGAGTCTCCGCGCGCGCTCTTCCTCTGCTGCACGCAGCTCGCCGGCCTCTCGATCGAGTGTCGCCACCGCCCTGACTCGCTCAGCGATCCTTTCCCGGACTACGGTCTTGTCTGCGTAAGCGTCGAGCGCGACGGCGTGCATCTCGGCGTGGCGGAGGGCCTGAGAGCCGTGCTGACTCGAGATTTCGAGCTGCCCCCCAAAGATCTCGACCAGCGACGAGACCGGAACCAGTTGCCCTCCGACCCGCGCCCGACTCCGGCCTCCTGCGTGCAGCGTGCGCCGGACGATCAGATCCGGGAAGTCGTCGGAGTCCGCTTTTCCGCTCGCTTCTGCCGCAAGACCCCGCGCGGCTAACGCCGCGGCGACGTCCTCATGTCCGTCCATGCGAAAGAGGGCCTCGACACCGCCCTCGTTCGCACCACGACGCAAGGTTTCGCCGGAGGCTCTCGACCCCGTCAGCAACGCCAGTGCGCTGAGAATGATCGATTTCCCCGCGCCCGTCTCGCCCGTCAGGACGTTCAGCCCGGGACCAAACTCGAGTTCCACCGACTCCACGAGGGCGAGGTTCTCGATACGCAACACTTCGATCATCGGTCTCCAGACCCCGCCAGGGCGCTCGTAGCGCAAGCTGCGCCGCAACCGGCATGATCCCGCTTCGTCGCCCCCACCTCAAGCCCGTGACATCGCTTTCCTCGTCTCGTCTCGAAGCCGTCGGCTAGGCTTCCGCCATGCCGCCTCCGGACGACACCCTTGACCTCTTCCCCGAGAAAGTCGAACGGCGCCTCGAACCCCACGCTCCTCTGGCCGAACGGATGCGGCCACGCAGCCTGCAGCAGTGGGTCGGCCACGAAGAACTGCTCGCGCCGGGCAAGCCTCTCCACACCCTTCTCGAAGGGGGCACATTCTCTTCGATCCTCCTGTGGGGACCGCCCGGAAGCGGAAAAACCACCCTCGCCTGGATCCTTGGGGAGCGCCAGGACGTACGCCTCGTGCCCCTCTCGGCGGTGAGCGCAGGGGTCCCCGAGATTCGAAAAGCCGTCGAGACCTCGAGGCGAACCCGACTACGCACCCTTCTCTTCATCGACGAGATCCATCGGTTGAATAAAGCGCAACAGGATGCGCTCCTGCCCCACGTCGAGGCCGGCGCCGTCACGCTGATCGGCGCCACGACGCAGAACCCCTCGTTCAGCGTGATCGCCCCGCTGCTCTCCCGCTGTCGTGTCATTGCTCTGGAGGCGCTCGGGGCAGAGGCGCTATCTGGGGTCCTCGAGCGCGCCCTGGAGGATTCGGTCCACGGCCTGGGCGCCACGGGGCTCACCCTCAGCGAGACGGCCCGGGACGCGCTGATCCTCGCCTCTCAGGGCGACGCGCGGCGGCTGCTCGGAATGCTCGAAGCGAGCGCGACGGTCCACCTCTCGAGTGGACGGCGCGCCGAACCGCTCTCGAACGAAACGGTCCAGCAAGCGGTCGGTCGGATTGCGCTCCGCCACGACCGAGATGGCGAAGAACACTTCAACGTCGTCTCGGCTTTGATCAAGAGCCTACGCGCGAGCGACGCGGACGCCGCACTCCACTACCTGGCCAGAATGCTCGAGGCCGGAGAAGACGCCCTCTACGTCTCACGCCGGCTGGTGATCTTCGCGTCGGAGGATGTCGGAAACGCCGACCCCACGGCACTCGGCCTTGCGGTGTCGGGCCATCAGGCCGTCGAACGCATCGGGATGCCCGAGGGACGTATTCCGCTCGCACAGCTGGTGACCTACCTGGCCTGTGCGCCCAAGAGCAATGCCGCCTATCTCGCCCTGGACCGAGCGACCGCAGACCTCGCGGGCCAGGGCCCGCTCCCCGTCCCCCTCCATCTCCGAAATGCCCCCACCCGCCTGATGAAGGAACTTGGCTACGGAGAGGACTACGTTTACCCACATGATGCCGAGGACACGTTCGTTGGAGCCGAGAATCTGCCCGAGGCGTTGAGTGGCGCTCGTTACTACGAGCCCTCCGATCGCGGAGCGGAGGCGGAAATTTCCCGACGCCTGGCGGCCTGGCGAGCGCGCCGTCAGACAGACCGCTCCTGAACCACGCCCGGCCACACCCGGCCACACCCGGCCACACCGAATGAAAAGGGCCCGCCTGCGACCAGCAGACGGACCCCGTTCGAGTCACAACCATGAAGAGATTCAATGAAGAATGCGTCCGAAGGGAAAGACGCCGACGGCCGGCGCTCGGTTCCGCATTTTTGGCCGCGACACCAGAATTTCTTCCCCCCGCCGACCCACACAGCCCTTCCCAGGCGTCACCCGCTTTCATCGAGCCCCGAAAATCGAAGTCCCGATCCCGTGATGCCCGGGCACTCAATTCAGGAGAGTCGCTCGCGCGGCATTCTCGGCCCGGGTGGGTCGAGGATCACTCGCTCGCCAACCGTTCGGCTCCCACCAGGCGTACGGGTCCGGGGTTCGCCCCGGACCCCTCTGCGCCTCGGGCCTGCCCTCCTTGCCCCACCACTCTGGATTCTCGATACCCTTCGGCGCCTGCGTCACCGTGACCGCGCAGGAAGGGACTCATGACATTTCGATCGACCGAGAGTTCGAGCCATCTGCCGCAAGGAGCCACCTTCGACCCGGGCGCTCAGGGAGCATCGAACCTGACCGCCGCCTGGGCCCGGCATTGGGCTCACGAACCCGAATTGCCCCAAATCCACGACCCGGATCAGGGCTGGCTGAGCCGTGGGGATCTCGAGGCGGCGAGCGCCGTGCGGGCGGGCCGCTTGGCTCGGCTGGGTCTCGAAGCCGGCGACCGCATTCTGCTCTGCGCGGAGAGTTCCTTCGACCTCGTGGCCAGCTACGTCGCCGCCCTCCGTATGGGATTGGTCGTGATGCCGACGAATACAGCCTACGGCGCGCGGGAGTTGTCCCACGTCATTCGCGACGCCCAGCCCAAAGCGGCGATCGTGGACGCCCCCGACAAACAACTCGCTATCTCCGATGCCGACCCCTCGATCTGGACCATGACCGCCTCCATCGATCTCAGCGATGGCCCCACGCCCCCACTGGATTCGCAACCCTCAGACGCCCCCGCGCTGCTCTGTTATACGTCGGGCACCACGGGGCGGCCTAAGGGCGCACTCCTCACCCACGCAAACTGCCTAGCGAGCGCTGAAGGGTTGCGACTCGCGTGGCGGTGGGAGCCAACCGACCGGCTCTCGCTCTGTCTCCCGCTCTTCCACATGCACGGGCTCGGCGTCGGACTCCACGGCACGCTCCACGCGGGTGGCTCCGCCGTTCTCTACCGCGGATTCGAGCCCGGCATCCTGCTATCGGACATCGAGCGTCACTCGGTCACGCTTTTCTTCGGCGTTCCCACCCTCTATCACCGACTCGCCGGCCATCGAGAAGCCCAGCGCCTATGCCCCCTTCGGCTCTGTGTCTCGGGATCGGCCCCCCTGCCCGCCGCCCTTCACCGGGAGATCGAGCAGGCCACCGGTCAGCGGGTCCTCGAACGTTATGGGATGACCGAAACCTTGATGCTCGTATCGAACCCCTTCGATGCCCAACGGCGCCCCGGCACGGTGGGTCTCCCGCTACCCGGCGTCGAGGTACGGCTGGAAGGCTCTCCCGCAGAAATTCAGGTCCGTGGACCCAACGTCTTCTCGGGTTATTGGGAACGACCCGAGGCGAATCGCGAAGCCTTCACGAAAGAGGGCTGGTTCAAGACCGGCGACCTCGGATCGGTCGACGCGGACGGGTATCTCTCGATCGTAGGGCGCGCCAAAGAGCTCATCATCAGCGGCGGCTACAACGTCTACCCACGCGAGGTCGAGGACGTCTTGCGAACCCACCCCTCGATCGAGGACGTCGCGGTCGTCGGCGAGCCATCCAATGAGTGGGGAGAGCGTGTGGTCGCCTACGCCGTCACGCGGGGAGCCCTCGACCTCGCCGATTTAAGAGCATCGATCGGGGATCAACTCGCCCCCTACAAACACCCACGCAACCTACACCGGCTCGAAGCGCTGCCTCGAAATGCACTCGGCAAAGTCCAAAAGCATCGACTGGCGCAGGGGCGGGTGCTGCCGGAGTGAGCGGGACGCAGCGGGATTTCGTTTTCAGGGCCGCGAAGCAAGTGATCCCTCTAACGGCTCGTCCATCACCTCCTGCATCCGCTCCACGAGTCGCCGTGTACTGAAAGGCTTTTGGATGAAGTGGCACTTGGGGTCGAGAAAGCCCCGATCAACGACCGCCCTCTCGGAATACCCCGACATGTAGAGCACGCGTAGCGGCAGAGATTTCGTCAACTCCTCAGCCAACCGAACCCCATTCATCCCCGGTAGGACGATGTCCGTCAGGAGCAGGTCGAAGGACTCCTCGTTCGCACGCCCAATCTCCAGCGCCTCGGAGGCGTCGCAGGCCGCGACGACCCGCCCCCCACGCTCCTCGACGACCTGGCAGACGAGTCGACGAATCATCTCCTGATCCTCGACCACGAAAACCGTACGCCCAACGAAGCAAATCTCGTCACTCACCGAATCCGAGGGCTCGGCGATCTCGAGCGGATCCGTCTCGCTTCGCTCCACTCGAGGGAGATGAACTCGAAAGGTGGACCCGACCCCCTCGCGACTGTCCACACCGACATTGCCGCCGCTCTGCTCCACGATCCCGTGAACCATCGACAATCCCAGACCGCTCCCAGTGCCGGGACGAGTCGTAAAGAAAGGCTCGAAGACACGTTCGATCGTTTCCCCGCTCATCCCGACTCCGGTGTCCGAAACCGACAATTCGACGTATTCGACGGGGGGCCCCGATGTCTCGTCCGGCGGGGCCACAGATCGATTCGCAGTTTCGATGATCAAACGTCCCCCCTCCGGCATCGCCTCGCGGGCGTTCACGGCGAGGTTCAGGACGACCTGTTCGAACTGGGCCGGATCGACCGAGACCGCTCCCAAGTCCGGGCAATATTTCACTTCCAATTCCACGTCTTCACCGAGTATGCGACGGAGCAGCCGGTCGCCCCCCACGATGACCTCGTTCAGGTCGAGGGTGACCGGCTGGAGGACCTGACGCCGGCTGAAAGCAAGCAGTCTGCGAGTGAGCTCGGACGAACGCTGCGCGGCATCTTCGATCTCACGAATGGGCGACCCCTCGTCCGCCTCGTAGTCCAGCGCGAGGAGTTCGGCGTTCCCCATGATGACGGTCAGGTAGTTATTGAAGTCGTGGGCGATGCCGCCCGCGAGCTTCCCGACCGCTTCCATACGTTGCGCCTGGCGAAGTTGCTCTTCCGCCTCGAGCCGTTCCTCCTCTGCGCGCTTGCGCTTGGAGACGTCTCGCGTGGCGCCCGTCAATCCGATGAGGTTGCCTTGCTCGCCGAAGAGCATCCTGGCCGTCGTCTCGCACCAGACGCTGCTCCCATCCCGCCGGCGTTGCCTGGCCTCGAAACGAATCGAGTCTCGGCCGTCGGACAGCGCTTCCAGGATCACTGCGGTCGCGTTCGGCGCGCCCCCCTCCCATTGCCCCTCGGAGGCCACGCGGCCCAGCACTTCCTCGGGCGCATAGCCCAGAATCCGTCGCACTGCTGGACTCGCGTATTGGAAACGCCCATCACTGTCCAGGCGCCATATGAACTCGTCCGAGGTATCGGCGACGAGTTGATGCAGATCCGCGCTCTCCCGGGCACTCTCCAAGGCGGCTCGGATGCGCTGAAGCGCGTTCCAGACGAGTCCTCCCACGGCGACAAACGTCGCGACCTGTGCGGTCCAATAAGTCAACGGATCCCGGTCGTGCAACTGCTCGGGAAGTTGCCCCCCCATTTTCAGCCAGGTGATCGTCGTCGTCGTGATGATCGCGAGCACGCTCGTCACGAGCGCGGCGCGATGGCCGATCGTGAAACCAGCCGTCAGGATCGAGAGCAAGTAGAGGCTCTGCGCCGAGGCCGAAATTCCACCGTGAATGATCTGATCGAGGGCTCCGTTCGCTCCGAGAATCACGGCGATCGCCGTGCCCGGCAGAAGGCGATAGCCCCGATGTGCCATCAAGGCCACACCGCTCAACAGCAAGGCCACCGATAGGGACATTCCGGCAGCTAGCAGCCCCTGCGGCAAGAACACCCAACTGAAGATCATGTAGAACATCGAAGCGAGAACCAGCGGGATGATCACCATCATCACGGCCTCGATCGCCGGCCGAGAAGTCGGGCCGATCGCTGTCGAACCAGCCGGTTTTCCCCAACCCAAGCGCTCCGAAGTCAGGCTGACGGGGGGCTTAGGGGCTGCGGGCCGACGGGACTCAGGCGAGGCGGCAGTGCTGAATGCGCTCATCGAAATGCTCCTCCTCCAAGAGAAACTCCGCTTCACGTCCCGGTAGGAGTTTCTTGATCTTCTGGATCAGTGTCGTCCGATTACAGTGGACCAGGCGGGCGGCATGAGACTTGTTTCCACCCGCTCGATCGAGCGCCTGTTCGATGAGACCCCGCTCGAAATCCTCCACCGCTTCCCGAAGTACCAGCCCTTCGTCCGGGAGTCTGACCATCGTGCCCTCGGTCGGGAAGTCGGCTCCTAAAGGTCCTCGAAGGGCCTCGGGCACGTCAGAGAGGCCTAACGCGCCCTCCCCCCTCAGCACGACCATCCGCTCGATCGTATTTTCGAGCTCGCGAACATTACCCGGCCACGAGTAACGGCTCAGGCAGGCCGTCACGCTCGGATCGAGGGTCTCGATTTCGGAACCCAGCCTACGGTTTGCCCGCTGGACGAAATGCTCGACGAGCATCGGGATGTCATCGGCCCGCTCACGTAACGGCGCGATCTCGATGGGGACGACGTTGAGTCGATAGTAGAGATCTTCACGAAACCGGCCGTCAGCGACCGCCCGCTCCAAATCTACGTTGGTCGCCGCGATGATCCGCGTATCGATCGGGACAGGCCGATGGTCACCGACCGGAACGACCTCTCGTTCTTGCAAGACGCGCAAGAGCTTCGCCTGCAAGTTCAGGGGCAACTCGCCGATCTCATCGAGGAAGAGCGTGCCGGTGTTCGCGGCCACGAAGAGACCCGGACTCGCGGTCGTCGCTCCAGTGAAGGCTCCCTTGGCATGACCGAAGAGTTCGCTCTCGATGAGCGTTTCGGGGATCGCAGCGCAGTTCAAGACCACGAGCGGATTGGAGCGCCGCCGGCTCCCCGTATGAACCGCTCTCGCGATCAACTCCTTCCCGGTCCCACTCTCGCCGGTCACCAGCACAGAGGCATCCGTCTGGGCGACCCTCCGCACCATCTCGAACATCGCCAGCATCTTCGGATTTTCGCCCAGGGTCTGCGGCGCGTGTTCCCTGCGCCAGAGATCGATCGGACGATCGCGACGAGGGCCTCTCGCCGAGCGCATTCCGCTGACCCGAGAGCGATTGAGCGCATCATCGAGCGCGTCGATCGAGAAAGGCTTCAGCAGGAAATCGCTCGCCCCTCGGCGAAGCGCGTCCACCGCGTTCTCGACGCAGCCCTCTCCGGTCATCACGACCAGCGAAGGACGGTCCGCGCGCTGCTGGATCTCTTCTAGCAGTTCCCAGCCCAAGCCATCGGGCAGGTTCAGATCTAATAGGACCGCATCGAGTGAGTTCTCCAAGGAAAGAATCTCACGCGCCTCGGCGCAATTCGACGCCTCGATCACCTTCCAGTCCAAGCGGTCGAGCCGCTTGGCGAGAATGCGTCGAAGAGCGGGTTCATCATCCACGATCAGTGCAGTTCGGTTCATAGCGGGGGGCTCCGTCCGAGTTCCCAGCCAATCTATCCGCCACAGCAGCCGGTAGGCATGATGCGAATCCCCCTTTTTTCATAGGAGAAAACGCTCATCGGGCGCAGGCTTTTTTGAGCACCCGATCGCCCCCTCGCGTGGAATAAGGACGGCGAGCCCACGCCCGCGCCACCGAGCCCTGCCGCGGCCACTCGGAAACCACATAGAGACGGCCCGGTTTTTTTTGGGGGGGGCTGCCCGACGTCCGTCCGAGTTCTCTTCCTCGGATCGGCACATTGGGCGCCGTCGGACACCATGCCAGGCATCCGATACCACAACCCTCTGTTTTGTATGGGGAAAACTGGCGGGCCGGACGAGATTCGAACTCGCAACTTCTGGCGTGACAGGCCAGTGCTCTAACCAGTTGAACTACCGGCCCGCATCAGTTTGGGGCGCTTACTTTTAGCGGAGATGCGGACTCATCGCTAGCGCGAAAATCCACCCCCGGCCGCTGAAGCCGCCGTCATCGCGATGGCCTGCAGCTGCAGAATCAGACCCAGGTCGCCCTCGAGTTGAAGCTGCCCCGAAATCAAAGCTTCGAGGGGGTGCAAATCCCCGACCCGGATGGCTTCCGCCTCCGGCATCCCCAAGCGAATCGTCGCCTGTGGCGATTCGGGAAGAGCCCCCTCGCCCACCAGGACTCCCAGACACCAATCCCCTTGCGCGTCGTCCTCCTCCGCCTCGATACGGAGTTCGATCAAGCCACGCAGGTCCGAGATCCCTTTCAGTGGATCGGGCCTCGGTCCTCCCCCAGCCGGACGCGGCGGCTGAAGGGCCTGAGCACCCTCCTCCCGAACGAGCGCAACCCCCTCCGCAATCAGAGCGGGACGGCCCTCCCAGATCGCCGATCGCCAATCACGCACCGTCTGGACCAAGGTCAACTCACAGCGCTCATCCCGCCCGGAAGCAATCCCGAGTTCTCCGTCCACGAAATGCAGAGCCCACTCGCCGCCCTCGTCTCCGAGCAGAACGACGCCTAGCCTCAGTTCCGTCGCAGCCTCTGCTTCATCGAGTTCGACGGCGGCGAAGAGCGCGGGGACGACGTCTTCGACGAAGACCCGCGGCGAGACCGGCTGGGCGGGGATCGCAGACATCGAAGTCATCACTCCGAGGGGACGACGGCAGGTCGAGCCGCGTTCCCGAAAAAATGCTTTCGCCTCAAAGGGCCCCGCTCTGGACGAGACCCGGACGTCGGCCATGGTGGGCGCGCAGGGACTCGAACCCCGGACCCCCTCGGTGTAAACGAGGTGCTCTAGCCAGCTGAGCTACGCGCCCGAAGAAGCCTAAACCGACCGGATCAGTTCACACCCGCCGGGTGCGGCACGTCGGTCGTGGTCCGAGCGATTCCACCCGGTGCAATATAGATCTCTTCGATCTCGTGGATCCCGTCTCCCTCCGCGAGAAAATGCTCTGGATTGGGTACCGCAAGCGCGAAATTCAAGACCTCGTCCATATGCTCGACCGGATGAATCGTGAGGTTCTTCTTGATCACGTTGGGCAGGTCCTTGAGATCCTTCTCATTCTCCTTGGGCACGAGGACGGTATCGACCCCGCCTCGATGGGCCGCGATCAACTTCTCCTTGAGCCCGCCGATCGGCAGAACCCGGCCGCGAAGGGTGATCTCCCCGGTCATGGCCACGTTCGAACGCACCGGAATCCGAGTGAGCGCCGAAGCGATCGTCGTCGCGAGCGTGATCCCTGCAGACGGGCCGTCTTTCGGCGTGCCCCCCTCCGGAACGTGAATATGGACGTCCACCTGCTCGTGAAAATTACTGGTGAGCCCGAGCTGCTTGGCCCGGGATCGGATGTAGGACATCGCAGCATTGGCCGACTCCTGCATCACCTCACCCAGGCGACCCGTGATCTGAAGCTTGCCCTTGCCTGGCATGATCGAGACCTCGGTCTGCAGGAGCTCTCCCCCCACTTCCGTATAGGCGAGGCCTGTCGTCACACCGATGCGGTTCTCCGTCTCGGTCTGGCCGAAGCGATGCTTCTGGACGCCAAGAAGCTTCCGAGCCAGCTTGGCGGATACCTTGACGGGCTTGAAGCCCGACCCGACCGACACCTTCTCCCGAGCGATCTTTCGCGCAATCGAAGCGAGCTCTCGCTCGAGTCCGCGCACCCCCGACTCGCGGGTGTAGTGACGGATCACCTCCAGGATCGAGCTGTCCGTGAAACGCATATCCTCGTCGCTCAGTCCGTTATCCGACCGCACTTTGTCGACGAGATGTTTCTTGGCGATCTCGAGCTTCTCCGACTCGATGTAGCCGGGAATCTGGATGATCTCCATCCGATCTTGGAGCGGTCTCGGAATTTCTCCGAGCACGTTGGCCGTACAGATGAACATCACCCGCGAAAGGTCGTATTCGACGTCGAGATAATGGTCGGAGAAGGTGTTGTTCTGCTCCGGGTCGAGTACCTCGAGCATCGCCGAGCTCGGATCCCCCCGAAAATCCATCGACATCTTGTCGATCTCATCGAGCTGGAAGACGGGATTCGACGATCCGGCCTTCTTGAGACCTTGGATGATCTTGCCGGGCAATGCACCAATATACGTCCGCCGATGTCCTCGGATCTCGGCTTCGTCTCGCACACCGCCCAGTGAGATGCGCACGAAATCCCGGCCCGTCGAGCGCGCGATCGACTTCCCAAGCGACGTCTTCCCCACGCCCGGAGGACCGACGAGACAGAGGATCGGCCCCTTGATCCGCTCGACCAGCGTCTGAACGGCGAGGTATTCGAGAATGCGCTCTTTCGGCTTATCCAGACCGTAGTGATCCGCGTCGAGCACGCCCTGAGAGACGCCCAGATCTTTTTCTTCGTCCTTGAACTCGTCCCAGGGCAGGGCAAGCATCCAGTCGATGTAATTGCGAACCACCGTCGCCTCAGCCGCCATCGGCGACATCTGCTTGAGCTTCTTGAGCTCCTTCTCCACGCGGTCACGCGCTTCGTCGGGCATATCCTTGGCCGCGAGCTGTTCCTCGAGCTCGCTGTGCTCGTCCTTCTGCTCGTCGCGGTCGCCCAACTCCTTCTGGATCGCCCGCATCTGTTCGTTCAGGTAGTACTCTTTTTGTGAGCGCTCCATCTGCTTTTTGACGCGGCCGCGGATCTTTCGCTCAACCTCGAGCACCTCGATCTCCGCCTGCATCCGGTTGTACACCTCTTCGAGGCGCTCGACCGTCGACATCACCTCCAGCAGCTTCTGGCGATCCGGAAGCTTCAGATTCAGGTGGGATACGACCGTGTCGGAGAGTTTGCCCGGCTCGCTGATCGCAGAGACCGAATTCACGATCTCGGGGGCGATTTTCTTATTCAGCTTGGAATAGGAGTCGAAAGTCGTGTGCACCGAACGAACCAACGCTTCCGCTTCGGGCGAATCGCCCGCTTCGTCTGCGAGAACGTTCACGTCCACTGCGAAATAAGGGTCGACGGACGAAAAACCTCGGATTTCCGCCCGGCTTTTGCCCTCCACGAGGACCTTGACCGTCCCGTCTGGCAAGCGCAGGAGCTGAATGATCGTACCGAGCGTACCGATGTCGTAGATGTCTTCCGGAGTCGGGTCTTCCTCTCCGGCCACACGCTGAGCCGCCACCACGAGCTGCCGATCTCCGGCCATCGCGTCTTCGAGGGCCTGAATCGACTTCGGTCGCCCGACGAAGAGCGGCACCACCATGTGGGGAAAGACAACGATGTCTCGAAGCGGTAGGAGCGGGATTCGTTCCCCGCTGGTCGGCGTACTCATGCTTGCCCCCTGATCACCCTGTGCTGCGACTTCAGCAGGCCGGGTGTTCTCGATTTCCGCCTGAACCTAGGTCCCGACGGCTGCGTGTCTAGGCCGACTCGGCTTCTCGCTTCAGCCCCAACACGGGCTCAGCACCTTGCTCGATCACCTCTTCGCCGACGACACACTCCTCTACGTCATCGCGCGACGGCAGCTCATACATGAGTTCGAGCATCGCGTTCTCGAGAATCGCACGGAGCCCGCGGGCACCCGCTTTCTGGGCCACTGCCTTGCGCGCGACCGCGCTGAGCGCACCCTCGGTGAAGCGAAGAGCCACATCTTCGAACTCGAAGAGCTTTTCATATTGCTTCACCAGCGCGTTCTTGGGCTCCGTCAGGATGGCAATGAGCGCCTCCTCGTCGAGTTCTTCGAGGGTCGCCACGACCGGGAGGCGGCCGATGAACTCGGGTATCAGCCCGAAATGCAGCAAATCCTCCGCCTGAACGTCCCGCATCATCTCACCCTTCTTGCGATCGGTCTTGTTCTGGATATCGGCCGCAAAGCCCATTCCCTTCACCCCGACTCGCCGTTCGATGATGCCTTCCAGTCCAACGAAGGCCCCGCCACAGATGAACAGGATATTCGTCGTGTCGATTTGCAGAAATTCCTGCTGCGGGTGTTTTCGCCCCCCCTTGGGTGGAACACTCGCCATCGTGCCTTCGATGATCTTCAGCAGTGCCTGCTGAACGCCCTCACCCGAGACATCCCGCGTGATCGACGGGTTCTCGCTCTTTCGAGCGATCTTGTCGATCTCATCGATGTAGATGATGCCGCGCTGGGCCCGCTCCACATCGTAATTGGCTGCCTGGAGCAGGTTCAGGACGATATTTTCGACGTCTTCTCCGACGTAGCCCGCCTCCGTCAGCGTCGTCGCGTCCGCGATCGTGAATGGGACATCCAGGATCTTGGCCAGGGTCTGGGCCAGCAACGTCTTGCCAGAGCCCGTGGGACCGAGCAGCAGGATATTCGCCTTTTGCAGCTCGACGTCCGAGATATTCCCGCTCTCGATCCGGCGATAGTGGTTATGCACGGCGACGGACAGGACTTTCTTGGCCGCATCCTGACCAATCACATACTCATCCAGAGCCCCCTTGATCTCCTTGGGCTTGAGCACGCGCGGCGGGGCCGAGCTGGCCTCGTCCTGCCCGTACTCCTCTGCAATGATGTCATTGCAGAGTTCGATGCACTCGTCGCAGATATAGACCGTCGGCCCCGCGATGAGCTTCTTCACTTCCTTCTGCGACTTCCCACAGAAGGAGCACGAGAGATTCGCGTTGTCGTCTCGCTTCTTCATGTTCCCTCACCCCCCGGTGGATTCAATTCGCTACCTGACGGCACCCGAAGTTCGCCGAGGAGGACCCAACTCTCAGGAGTCGCGGTCCTCGCCCTGCTCACTCGTTTCCCCGGTTCGCTGGCTCGCAACCACGTCCACAATGCCATATTCCCGGGCCTCTTCGGAACCGAGATAA
>Ga0315316_10001639_pt1 | contig 15912 bp, 13 predicted proteins | sample M160m3416metaG_FD_203702 | JGI IMG/M metagenome (GOLD analysis project Ga0315316, IMG submission 203702) | Ammonia-oxidizing marine archaeal communities from Monterey Bay, California, United States - M1 60m 3416 | ecosystem: Environmental > Aquatic > Marine > Intertidal zone | place: USA...
GCCTGGGATCAGAGCAGTTGCCACCCGCGTAAGCAGGAAAAGCGGCCTTTTACTACATTCTATGGGGATAATGGTTCACTGGAAATCCACCGCTCCACCTACAAGCAGTTCGATAAGGCGGGCAAGGAAGTAAAAGCCAATGAGGCTGCATGGGATGATGGTTTTCATTTTGGTAATTTCCTCAATGGCATCCGTACGGATGAACCCTTGAATTCAGAGATCGGTGACGCGCAAATCAGCTCGCGTTTATGTCACTTGGGCAACATTGCCTACCGTAGCGGTGGAGCAATTGATGTGGACCCCAAAACCGGTAAGGTTACAGGGAATGATAAGGCTATAAAGGAATACTGGGGCCGCAAATATCGCAAAGGCTGGGAACCCAAGGTGTAGTTAACTGATCGCTTCCACGCAGCGCGTGCAGCATTCTGAGTGGGCCTCGTGTTGGCCTACGGTTTCTTCCCAGCGCCAGCAGCGGGTGCACTTGGCCCCTTCAGCTTTGCTAACAACGTATGAAGGGGCGTCGTTTTCTTCATCTTCAACCAGGTAAAGTTGGGAAATATTGATCAGTTCACGCAGGGTTTCGATGTGCTTCTGAGCGGTTTCCAGTTCAGCTGGTTTGGCGGTGATGGTGACCCGAGCCTCAAGAGCTTTGCCGATCAGTTTTTCCTGACGCGCTTTCTCCAGTTGGGCCAAGGCCGGTTCGCGGTGGGCAAAGAGGTTTTCCCATATGGCCTTTTCGTCAGAGGTCATGTCAAACGTATCCTCGGGCCAATCGGCTAGATGCACCGAGTCGGTCTTGTCGCCGGGAAGAAACTCCCATGCTTCTTCAGTGGTGAAAGCACAGATGGGGGCGAGCATCCGGATGAGTCCGGTGCAGAGTCGCAGCAGTGTTGTTTGCGAGGCACGCCGGCGAAGCGTGTCGGCGCCGTCGGCATAAAGTCTATCCTTCACACAGTCATGGTAAACCGAAGAGAGTTCCACAGACACAAACTGGCTGATTCGCTGGTAAACCACGTGATATTCAAATCGTTCATAGGAGTCGGTAACATCGCGCTGCATGGCGCCAAATCGATCCAGAATCCAGCGGTCTAAACCAGTGAGTTCATTATCGGCTACCGTGTCCTTGGTTGGATCAAAATCATATAGGTTGCTGAGTTGATAGCGTAATGCGTTGCGCAGGTTGCGATAGGTTTCAGCGACTTTCTTGATGCGCTCGTTACTGACTGTGATGTCATTGCGAAAATCCTGCGACGCCACCCATAACCGGACAATATCCGCGCCATACTCGCCGACGTAGGCTTCACTGGTTTGTGGCTTGGCGTAGCCGCCTTGACTTTGTTTGCTTTTGGAAATTTTGTCCCGATCCGCATCGACCATAAAGCCGTGGGTTATCACTGTCTTGAAAGGCGGTGCCTCATTGCCCGCCAGAGAGAGGAGTAGGGAGCTTTGAAACCAGCCGCGATGCTGGTCGCTGCCTTCCAAGTAGACGTCAGCTTGCCAGTTTTCTGTGCCTTCCTTCTCGGTGTGATGCAGTTCTTCACGTTGCATGATGACCGAACGCGAACTGGAACCTGAATCAATCCATACATCCAATGTATCCGTGGATTTTCCATCAGGTGTAGGGCCATCCCAGTCTTCAGGTTGAACATCGCTCCAAAGCGCGTCGGCATCCCGCTCGAACCACACGTTGGAGCCATGTTCCTCAATGAGTTCAGCAGTCTTGCGCACGACACGGGCATCAAGGATCGGTTCAGTCCCTGCGTAAAACGCTGGAATTGGGACACCCCAGCTTCTTTGCCGGCTGATGCACCAGTCTGGGCGCCCTTCCACGGCTCCTTGAATGCGGTTTTGGCCCCAACCCGGCACCCATTCAACCGAATCAATGGCAGTCAACGCCTGTTGACGGAAATTCTCGTGGTCGATCTTGATAAACCACTGGTCCATCGCGCGGAAGATGACCGGTGTCTTGCTGCGCCAGCAGTGCGGATAGCTATGAGAATAGTCTTCCAGATGAACGAGTCGGTTTAATCGGCGTAGAAGCTCGAGAACCGACTCATTGGCTTCACTTTTACCGTTTTTCTCCAGGATAGATTTACCGATCAGCTCTGCGGGCATCTGGGATTCAGTCGGTAGGTCGTTGGTATGTGCGAGCCTACCGGCATCATCGACAGGCGAATAGATGGGAAGCCCATTCTGACTGCCAAGTCCATAATCCTCCAAACCGTGTCCAGGCGCGACGTGAACAAACCCTGAACCGGTACTGTTTTCCACGAACGTGTCTCCGGCGAGAATAGGACCGGTCTTGTCAATGAAGGGATGTACGTAACGCAATTGGCTGATTTCCACGCCGGAAATTTCGCCAACCGTTTCAACGTTTTCCCAGCCACAGGTCTCTGCCACCTTGGGCAAAAGCGTGGACTCAAGCAGATAGATTTCCTCGCCCACATTCGCGCGTACGTAGGTAAACTGTGAATTATATGCTACTGCGAGATTGGCTGGCAGAGTCCATGGGGTGGTGGTCCAGATGATAATGAATGTATCCTTCTGATTTTCTACGGGACACTTCACGAAAATAGACTGGCTGATGTGGTCGGCGTATTCCACCTCTGCCTCTGCCAAGGCGGTGCGGCAGGGAATGCTCCAGTAAACTGGTTTTTTGCCACGGTAAACAAAACCCTTTTCGACAATGTCAGCAAAGAGGCGCAGCTCATCAGCTTCGTAATTTTTTTCGAGTGTGAGGTAAGGGTTATCCCAGTCACCAAATATGCCGAGTCGTTTGAATTGAGTGCGCTGATGGTCAATGTATTTGCGGGCGTAAGCTTCACATTCGCTTCGGATTTCTGCAGGGGTGGCATCTTCTCGACCGGATTTACGAAGCTCCTGAACCACCTTGAATTCGATGGGTAATCCGTGGCAGTCCCAACCCGGCACATACGGTACATTTTTGCCCCGCATGGTCTGGAATTTCAGGACGATATCCTTGAGAATTTTATTGAGCGCGGTCCCGATATGAACGTCACCATTGGCAAAGGGTGGTCCGTCATGGAGGATAAAGGTTTCCTTGGCCTTCGCGTGCCGTTTGCGAAGGCGTGAGTAAATATCCCCTTCATACCAGTGCGCCAACCGTTCTGGCTCACGTTCTACTAATCCGGCTTTCATGGAAAAACCGGTTTGCGGAAGATTTAACGTGTCCTTGTAATTCATGGCTGACAAAGGCGGGGACGCTATCAATCGCGCCAGAGTGTGTCAATGGAGCGGCAGTTCGACTCCTTCAATTCTTAGCAACCGGATTTTCCAGTTCATACCGGCTGAAAACCCGGTGAGGCTGCCGTTTGCTCCTACTACCCGGTGACAGGGCACCAGGATCGGTATGGGGTTAGCCCCGCAGGCACCGCCTACTGCTCTGGCTGCTTTGGGTTTGTTTAGTCGATAGGCAAGTTCGCCGTATGCTTCTACTCCTCCCATCGGGATCGATTGCAGTAAAGCCCACACGTCTCTCTGAAAATCCGTGCCCGAAGAGAGATCCAACGGAGGATAAGCTTTCGGGGTATTACCATTTAGGATGGCATTCAAAGCTCTCTTGGTTTGGTTTATCCATTGTTTTGAGGGGGCAATCGTGTTTGAAGCACGGGCGATTTTAGTTTTTGGAAATTGCAACCGGGTTAATCCTTGTCTTGTATATTGAACCCGGAATTCGCCCAATTCTGTTTCAATTAGGGAGGAATTCACAACACACGGTTTTGATTTAAATCACAACTGCGGGATTAGCAGGCTGAGAATGCTCCATAGCACGCCAATCAGGACGAGCGTGAGCAGAATAAACCGATTACGTGCAATCCGTGTCTCCTTGCGCAGGGCGGCATAGCCGTTACTCCGGCCGGTGGCTAGGTAAGTGACAAGTTTTTCGTTTGGGTTAGGTTCGGGTAAGGGCTCTTTCGTTTTGATTCGTTGCCACCAACCGTGTAGATCGAATTTTCGCACCCCTTGTTGATTGTATAAGCTTGGACAGGCGCGTTTGGGCTTGTTTTCATCTTTCCTCAGATTGGGGTCGATAGAAACAGGATTCGTTTTCTCTAAGGTCTTACGTATAAAAGCAGGATTCTCCGAATGTGATGCATCCTGAAGAGCAAGAATCTGTTCCTTGAGTTTATCTATTTCACCGCTCAGCTCTTGCGTACGATGAGTCACGGGATTGGTCTGGTGCGTAAACCATCCCATGCATTTACCCTTGTGTGCACAATACGGCCAAAATAACCGTGCCAATCAGTAATATTGGCCAAGTAAAAGCGAGGCCCCATAAACACAATTCACCAAAAGATTTTGGCAACGGCATGCCGTTTTGGATTCCGGAGGCAGTCGTAACTAATGGGGGAGAGGATGATTCCTGTCCGCTAGTTAATAGAGACCATTTCAAACGGGCCGAGTTGAGCTCCATGCGAGCATTTTCGATGGTTGTGAGATTGCGTGTAAGGGCGACCTTCCATTGTTCATCATGAGTATCCACGTCCTCAAGCAATTCAACTTTTGAAAGGGCATCGCGAAGATCGTCCATCGTGCGTGCCATTTGTTCCGCTTCACGTTGGGCGTCCATTTGGGATTCTTCCAGCAGACCGAGGCTTCGTGTGATTTCATGAATCATCTCCTCACGCCCGGTTTCAAACTCAGAAAAGCGCCTTCGCGACTCCTCTACAGTTGCCTTTTCACGTTCTAGTTTTTCCCTGGCACGGTTCAGTTCTGCAAGTTTTGTTTGCAGTGAAGTTGCTTGATTATCCAGTTCTTCCCGGTCTTCAGGAAGTCGGGTTACCGGCTTCGTTTCGATGGGGAAATCCTCCTCCAGCAAATCCGGCTCATTAAACGTAGCCATAAGTTGTAGACTAAAATCCTTGAATCAAAAAGTAAAGCACCGGTTGGGGTGTTTGGGATAAAATACCACAACCAGTTGGGGGGGGTGAATCAATGTTCAAAATTACGAACTTTCCGGAGGCCGTACGCCAAGGGCCCAAATCCTACCGAAAGGGAGAAAATCAGAAATAGGCCTAAATAAATCAATTGCTGGGTTCCGTTCGCTCGTCCAAAAATCTGCCAAGGGGATCCGAACGGGGATCCGATCCCCAACATCATTACAGCCAGTCCGATATAAACAAAACTTACCACCAGACAGAACGTGCCACCAAAACCAGATACAATTTTGCTGGGATTATCCTCTTTGAGATCCGGGTACATGACCCCCATACCCATGGCCAATCCATTAAGTGTCAAAGCCATCACTGCAATCCCGCCGCAGAAGAATAATTTTTGAGGGGTCGGCATTTGTAACATATTGGAGGATAGCCAGATAAGAGGGATGGAAATAGCCAAGGAAATAGTGGTGGCCAGAAAATATTTGACTAAAACCACACGGTTTAAGCCTAGAGGTGAAAGCCCGACAATCCAGAGACGTTTTCCTTCCAGGGAAAATTGCGGAAAAACAAAACGCGTAGTTAGTGTTGCCAGATTCAGCGCGCAGGCGGCCAGATTCATAAAACTAACAAGCTTGGAAAAATAATCGCTTCCAAAACGACCGCCTGAAAAGAGAGAAGTAAATTGTTCAGTAAAGAAACGTAAGTTTAAAATATAAATCCCCAATATGCCGAAGAGGATTAATGATTGACCCCATTGTGCGGTGTCTCTCCAGAAGATGCGGATATCTTTCAGCACCACAGCCCGTATATCCGGGGAAAGCAATGGAAGCTGTTGGAGGAGTCGGTCCGTGAAACCTGGCTGAAAGGTGAATACCTTTTGCTGCTCTACACGTTTCTGGTACCACCTTTGGTAACTGCTGGTGAGGGGGTTTTTCCATAACGCACAGCAGATTTGTATTACAGATACAATGACAATAATCCAAGCACCCGTCCCAATGAATTTCAGGGCACTCAAGTTTTCAGCCTCACCTAATTGATTTTTCCACTGGGCAGACTGCGTCATAAAGGTTCCCATTAGCAAAAGAATCCCTGCTCCTGCAAACAAGTGGACGGCACGCACATTAATGATCCATGAACCGATAGCCAATAGTGGAATAAATAGTAAAACGGTTGAGGAAAGAGAGACAGGGTAGCCGGAATGATGGACTACAGCTTCAGAGGTGTCAGTCACTTGAGCTAATGCCCATCGGTCCAGCTTGTTGGAGGCAACATGAGTGGCTTCCCAAAAGTCCTGAGCGACGGTTCCTTGGATGTGAGCCCCGAAATTGGTACTGGAAAAGGTCAGGAGCAATTGGGTTTTACTTTCTTCTGCTAAGGTGCCTTCAAAATAATTCCCAAAATCTGTCACAAACATGTTCTCCCCGGTAGGATTGTTTTCTGTGTCGACTTTCTCTACTAGCCGACGGTAGTACAAACGGTAGATTGTGTTGGTTTCTGGAGTGGTTGCTCCCTTTGGGATGACAAGGTGCGTCTTGGTCATTGACGGTTTGGAGGTCATTCGCAACATATTTACGACCTTTCGAGGGGCTTCTGGCATCAGTGTTGCCTCAGGCTCAGAGGCAAACTTCATGGCTTCACCTCGCAGGTGACTGCGGTGCCTGGCAATGTCCAATCCTGAAAGGTTGGATCTCAGGTTTGCGTTAATCAAATACTCCAAGTCCGGGCCAAGTTGCTGCATTTCCCCAGATTCAATCCGTTCATAAAGCCGGCGGATTTCTGGTTTGAGAGCAAAGAGGGAGCCGTTTGCTAGACGGGGTTCGATCTGTAAAACTTGATTGGTTGTCCAGTTTCCAAGGGTTTTTGTGGAAATATCTATATCGTTCTTCTGAGCAGCATAACTGACTGCCAGAGGTTTAAATTCCGTCAACCAATACCCTTTGAGGGAGGAGAGGTCGATCATCGGTAAAAACCAGGCGAGTAGGATGACTTGCGCGCACATTCTGGGAGCAAAAGAGAAAGCATGGCTCCAATCGCCTGCAAGACTACCACGACTAAGGGTGGATGAAAGTGACTGGTAGAAATATTTGCCGGTTTCGGTGAATCCAAGAAAACCAAAAAACAGGACGTTTGCAGTGAGGACGGCGATGAAGAACTGGGTTAAGGCACGCGCCCCATCCACCCAGTTGGTTAGAGTGCTTGAAAGCCAGTAACTGGGAAGGAATGGGAATTGGGCAAACTCTGTCTTTGCCAGAAGGCGATCAGTGAGGTCCAGCACGCGCGTTTCGAGTGTTTGTTCGGTTGCCGCTTCCGGTTGCAGATAGACTTTTACCATGTAGACCATGGAAACCAGCAATAGAACTGCTGTGGTTTGGAATAAGCTTCGATCCAAGTAGCGAGCCATAAATACGGCAATCCAGCATCCGAAAATAGCCGGGAGGATAATGAAAAGCGCGACTAGGAAAGGAGTGATCAGATAGAAGTCCAGAGTTGCTCTTTGATGGATTCCGTAGGCGATAATTAGAGGGGCAATGAGCAGCAAAAATGCCCAAGAAGCAAAGATAGTGGTTTCCACCAGTTTCCATTGAAATATATTGTTTGCCGAAAAGGGAAGTGTCTGTAGAAACCGTGTTTCTTGGTTGCGAAACATATTGGTGTACCCCACCACCACGTTGGAGAAAAGCAGCAGGGTAAACAACATGGCGAAGAGCAGAAAAATCAGATGCTCAATCAGTAAGTCACCCAGTCCAGGGAATTTAGATATGTAACGCAAACCACCCCAAAACATGGCTGAGGCAATGAGTGGGTAAAAAAGGAGAAACATTGCCACCATGGCAGACAAGGTGCCCGAGCGAGTGCCTGCTTGAGTAAGTTGCCTCCATATCTGCAGAAAATTCACCCGCAATAGCAGGACAAAGGGAGAAGAAAAACCTTTAGGCGATTGGTCCATTAGCCCTGCTGTAATTGCCGTTGTGCCACTGCATCTGACTCCTCGCGGGTGAGCGCCAGAAAGGTCGCCTCGAGCGCTGCATTGTTAGTCCCTCCCAAGTCGTGGAGTTCTTCCCTGGTGCCAACAGCCACCATTTTACCCATGTGTACGATTCCAATTCGATCGGCAACTTCCTCGGCTACGCTTAACTGATGAGTAGAGAGAAAGACGGTCATGCCTGCTTCAGCGCGTTCTTTCAGGACCTCTTTTAGAATGAATTGATGGTGAGGATCCAATCCCACCATGGGTTCGTCTAATACAAATACGTCGGGGTTATGCATAAGGGCTGAAACGATGGCAATCCGTTGCCGGGTTCCATGAGACAAGCTTTCAATGCTTTTTTTCAGATAGGGCTCAAGCGAGAATCTTGGGATAAGGACGCGAGTGCGTTCCTGAATTTCTTCCTCTGTCATGTGAAAGAGCTGACCGGTAAACCGCAGAAACTCCCACGGGGTGAGTTTGTCATAAAGAAATGGAAAATCAGGTACGTAGGCAAGGCGTTTTCGAACTTCTATGGGGTCAGTCTGCACGTTATAACCGCATACTTTAGCCGTGCCACTGGTGGGAGCGATAAGCCCAACGAGCATTTTTATTGTGGTGGTTTTGCCGGCTGCATTAGGGCCGAGGACCGCAAAAAATTCGCCCTTGTTGACAGTTAGACTAATGTCGTCAACTGCGGTCAAATCACCAAATTCTTTAATTAGATTAGTTAGTTCGATCATGGGTTGCGTCTTAGCTTTCCGTAAAAATTTTGATTACGTAAAACAATGGATTTTGGGAGGTTAAGCTTGGCGGTTTTACTAATGGTATCGATAAGTACTTCAGGGATCTCAACTCTAAGGATTTCTCCGATTATGTTGACGTATACTTTAATCAGCATGTTTTCCACCACAGGGATATCGAGTCGGTATACTTTAACGCGTGAGCGGACGCCCGGCAGCAGGTCGATGTGTGCTTGTCGAGGGAGATCTATTTCGAAGTTGAGTTGAGGTATCTGCAGCTCTTTTGACTTGAGTAGATTCTTAACGATTAGTGTAGCTCCACTCGCAGCGATATCCGGTATTCCTGCCAGCTTGAATCCGGTTTCAATTAGTTTTTCCGGTTCTTTCAGGTCAGTATAAGGGACATCTGAGTTTTGCTGTAAGTCACCTATTTCTACTGATAGGTTCATGAAATCATTGGTTGTTTGCGCATTTACTGCAAATGCATAATTGACTTCTTTAACCTCACGTTGAACACCTAATTGTAGACTCTTCCATCGGTTTTCTGGGAATGGGCTGAAACTCAAATGGAAATCGTAAATAAGGTCCTCACGTGAATTGGCGGCATATAGGCGCCCGCGCCTAATATCGAGTGTATACTCATAGACCTTTTCCACCATTCCCTCAACACTGCTCCTGCTGCCGTTCATGTCTCTGACCACATTGGGCATCCATTCCAAAGCCCCAAGTAGTTTGCTTGTGCGTTCATCTACAATTTGGAGTTTCGCTTCATCCTGTGCATTAAGCATTTTTTTCCATACCACTTGTATATCCACAGCTGCCCCAAGGCTTTGTCCGGCATATTCCACCATCCAAAGCCGGTAGCTCATGAATGCCCAAAAGGTAAATAGAATGAAAAGGATTCTGCGCTGCATGTTGGGAGCGCGGTGAGCTTACTGCCCACGGGCTGGAATAATCAACTCTTGACCGATCTGTAATTTAGCTGGGTTCAGGCCTGGGTTGGCCCTGTAGAGTTGCTGGAGCGTAATGTTGTAGGTTCTGGCAATGCTGGTGGGGTTTTGCCCGGACTTTACCATATGTCGTCTCGAATTGTTGTTTTGTGAAAGGGGAGTGCGGTTTTGATTTCCTGTATGAGGGGGGAGATTTACAGTTTGATTGTTGGTGGACAGGGAGATGGGGGCAATCCCTTGGGTTTGAAGTTGATGGCGAAGAGCCTGATTTTCCGCCGCTAAGCGGTTGAGTTCGGTTCGTAATTGCTGTATTGCGCGCCCTGGTTGGTTTTTGGGTGAGCCGAGAGCTTCCTTAGCAAGATCTCCTTTGAGTGCCTCTATATGACCTCGGATTTCAGGTTTATCAGGGGCTTCGGTCATAAGTGTGAGATAACGCTGAAGATGGTATATTGCAGCGGCTGGATCATTCTTATGCGAAAGGAAAAGTAGACCGATTTCTCTGTGGGCTAAAGAGGATCGGGGGTTAGCTTCCAGAGCCTTGTGGAATGACCGTTCCGCCCCTTCAAAATCTCGTTGTTGCATTTGACGACGCCCGTCAAGATAGTGGGGTTCTTTGTCCTCGGCATTGGCTGTCCCGCCAGTAGGTTCGCACCCAAAGAAAAAAAAGCTTCCGGCGAGCAAAGCGAAACTGACTAGCAATCCACGCATGAATCGACAATGACCGGAAATCGCTGTGATTGGCAACAGTCAGTTGTGAACAGTTAAGCGAAAGGATTCTCAGAATCAGACGACTCCACTTCATCCGCCGGAGTTTCTGGTTCCTCTTCCCCATCGAATGGATTCTGGGCTGAATGTAAAGCGCGCGGGAGAAAGAAAGGTGAGAAGAACAGGTAGATCCAGCCAGTTACACAATACAAAGGTATCATGATCAAGAATCCTATTAAGGGCAGGAGGTTTAACGCATAGCAAAGACTGGCAGTGGCTATTAGTGCTCCGGGGGGAAGCCATGCGGCAGTGCTAAGACGTAAGAGCGGTCCAAAACCGACTTGGCGATCAGAAAAAAAAGCCACCGTTTTGGATGGCCAGGTGCCAATAAGGCCTATCAGCAGGCAAGAAAAACCATATGTCAGCCCAATACTCAAACTGATACCAATTAATAAAAAAGGTCTTCGAGAGCCCCACCAGGGAATCTGCTTCGTTCGGTTGAACTGGAAGGTTTGGATTGCATAGGGGAATTCCATATAGCCCAGTGTCGATCCTATGACCCAACTCTCACTGTGTAATTCGATCTGGAAATCAGCCAGTTGCCCATGCTGTTGTTCATCGTTTGGGTCGACGATGATTCGCAGGAATCGGTTTCCAGAAAGGGTGCCAGACTGGGCATCAGGCCAATGTAAACGTCCTTCAGTTAAACCGCCTTGCTCCGGAAGTTGGGAAATGGCTGAGTTGAGAACCGGAGACCAATGTTGCCCTAAAAGCAGCATGAAGCTGCCCGCAATTGCTGCAATCACCACTGCCTGCCAGAGAAAGACCCGGCCCCAGCCAGTTGATGCAAAGGAGGCAACTCCCGAGAAAGTCAGGGGAAATCCAGATTTTTTTTCGGGTGAATCTTTTGCAAAAGAGGATTCAGTGAGCTCTCCGGACAGGGTGTTGGGTGGCGGCTCGTTTTCCTCTCTCATTATCTTTCTAACGCCCGCCGTCTTCAGTAGTTTTTTTCCGGCCTTGATTTTTTTGGGGCACCAGATTTACCGGAAAGGGATAGCGCAACTTAAGCACATCATCCACATTGACTTCTATCTGGTAGCATCCAGGTTCTTTGAATTCCACATTGCGAAACAGGTGTACATTGGTGAGAATGTCTTCTGGGCGTTTCAGCTCATATTTAATCTTGTTTTCGCACAAGGTTGTAGAGCCGTCAGATGCGATAATTTTTACGTTCTCAGTGAACTCACCCACTCCGGCAGTCCAGCGATTGAAGCAAGCAATTTGGTGTGCGGTTACAGGAAGCTGAGGAACGACCAGTCCGGTGAGTACACCGATGAGCATGGGATTGCCGTTGGCTTCCTGGCGTATTTCTTCGCACATTAGCGAACATTGGAGATCGGGGATAATTCGTGTCACAAGATTAGCTTAATTGAAAGTATTGAGATCTTGCCCAGTGGCTTTGATTGCCGCCCGGACAGTGTTGCGCAGCAGCATGGCGATGGTCATGGGGCCCACGCCGCCGGGGTTGGGAGTGATTTTACCAGCTATTGGCTGAACGGCACTAAAATCCACATCTCCAACCAAACGGGTGCCATTTTTAGCGGCGGGATCAGCAATGCGATTGACACCGACATCGATTACCACTGCGCCGGGTTTTACCATATCCCCTTTGACAAATTCTGGCACTCCCATTGCGGCAATCAGGATGTCCGCTCTCAAACAATGTTCCTTAAGATTTTTGGTTCGCGAGTGGCAGAGAGAAACAGTGGCATTGGCGGAGTCCCGTTTCTGGCAGAGAATGGCTGCCATGGGTTTTCCAACAATGTTCCCTCGGCCTAGGATGACTACTTCTGCTCCACTGATTTGGATACTGCTGCGAATGAGTAGCTCATGGATACCTGCCGGGGTGCAAGGAGAGAAACCATCGGAATCCCCTAGGAGCAATTTACCCACATTCAGCGGATGGAAACCGTCAACATCCTTATTGGGGGATACGGAAGCGAAGACGGTTGCTTCATTGATTTGTTCAGGCAAAGGTGCCTGCACAAGAATGCCGTGAATCGAAGGCGCAGTGTTAAGTTCGCCGATCAGTTTTAGTAACTCCTTTTCCGTTGTGTTTTCTTTAAGGATATGGGTTTGAGAGTGGGCACCAAGTTGAGCACACGCCTTTTCTTTCATGCCCACATACACGCGGGAAGCGGGGTCTTCGCCGATCCTTACAAAAGCCAACCCCGGCGGACCGCTCTTTTCTTTTAGGGCGGAAATATGACCCCGGGTTTCCTCGTGAATCTGATCAGCGATGGCACGGCCATCGATCAGGTTATCTAGAGCCACGAGCGATTATTTCTCCTTCGGCGCTTCTTTTTTTTGGTTTGAAGCTTTTGATTGGTCGTTAGCAGTCGGCTGGTTTTTTCCGCTTTCTTGGTGCTTCTTTTTTTCCGCTTTCTTGGCTGCTTCAGATCGGGCGGACGCAATCTTGGCAATGAAATCTTTGGTAAGTTCTCCTTTAAGGGTGCTCACCAATAACACAGGAGTAACCGCGTTTCTGGCATCAAGGGATTCCTCTCCTGTGACGAGAACTTGTTTACCGATAAACCAATTAAGTTTGAGGGCTATTTTTTTATCAAGCACGAGGTAATTGATTTTCTTACCGGATTCCAGATGTTCTAAAACGTAACCGGAGGGTGACTGGATATCCAGAGTGCGCCGGATAATGCCTTCCCGATGGACAATACGCACCGGCGCATCGGTAGTTGGTTTGGCGGTAGTAGGTGCCGGTAAAGCAAGGTTTGCTTTGGCAATCTGGATTGGTTTTACCGTTTCCTTCGGTTTAGATGGCACGGCGGGTTTAACCGGATTGGTTGTAGTCGGTGGATTTTTGGTTGAGGGATTGCTCTTGATCTGTACCCCTCCTGGAGTTTGCGGGTTGGTTTGCCCAAATTTCTTGATTTCAACAGGAACCGCTGAAGCGGGCGAGGCAGGTTTGATCGCCGCAGTAGTAGGGTTTGCTGCCGAAGGGGTAACAGTTGTTGAGTCGGTTGCAGGTATTTGGGGTACTGCAGCTACTCCGGAGGTGATCTGCGGGCGGGTTATGAATTGGGCTGCGACATAAACTGAGGCGTTTTTCGGAGCGAGGACTTCTCTCCATTTCGCTTTGCTGGCGCCGGTGAGGACCACCTGTGCTCCTTGCGGCAGTTTCGAGAGAATCGGGAATTCTTCACCTGAACCCCCTCGAACATTGAGTAGGTTGGCTTTGACCGCAGCAACATTCAGTTTAACCTGCTGCCCCTGGCTATTAACCCCGTTGATGGTTGTAGCTGGGTTTAGATAATCCGAATGGACCCATAATCCCGCGTCTGAGGGAACCTGTACCCGATACCATCTGCGAGGTTCACCTGCTTTGGGATTGTCGACGGTGATTTCCTCCAAAATGTTTAGCGGCTCATTCTGGTTAAACTGGAAGACAAGGGCACTGAAAATCGTGGCCTTACCACGTGCGCTTACCTTAGTTCCTCTCACGATGCCTAGTCCAATGGATGGATCTGAGACAGGTTGTTGGGGAGCCAAGGTGATCGCTTTCGCTGGAACCGGAGCGGGTGAGGGGATTGCGATGGGCGTAGGGATTGGCTTTGGGGCCACAGGTTTGGGTGTCGTTTTAGCCGGGGCAACAGGCGCTGGAGCCGGCTTGGGGGCAACAGCGGGGACCGGGGCAGGCAAGGGATCTCCCGGGGCCGGGAAGGGTTCAGGTTTGCCTTGTTGAGCCACAAGCAATGTAGTTGTGGCGAAGGTCAACACGGGGATGATTATTCGGGTCAGTTTCATTTTGTCCTCTGCAGTGTTTCTATTTCTGTTTTTGTCAGTGTTCGCCATTTACCAGTTGGCAGTTCTCCCAACTTGACGCTGCCAATTTGCATCCGGATTAGCCGGATAATCTTTATCTGTTGTGTCGCAAACATACGGCGGATTTCTCTATTTTTCCCTTCGGTCAATACTAACTCTACTACACTCCGTGAACGGTTGGCGTCAAGGAGCGTGGCTTTCTGTGCGCGCAGCATTTGTCCGCCATGCTTTACGCCTTGGGTCAAAAGCCGGAGCGTGCGATGAGGCACGCGACCTTCGGCTTCCACCTGATACACCTTGGTGACTTCGTACCGCGGATGAGTGATCCGTAGAGCGAAATCGCCGTCGTTTGTGGCAAAGATCAAACCCTCACTGTCACGGTCCAGCCTTCCTACAGGTTTCAGGTCCCAGTCGGAGGGCAGCAGATCGCCTAGAATCGTTCGCTGCTTTTCATCCTTCCGGGTACACAAAACCCCGCGGGGTTTATGCACCGCTACATAGCGGTGACGAAGGGGTTGAATCATTTGGCCATCTACACTGACCACGTCGGCAACCGGATCAATCTGTATCCCTTGCCGTGTGACCGTTTGGCCATTTACCTCCACGCGCCCTTCCCGGATAACCGCTTCACTGGCACGTCGCGAAGCGATTCCGGCCTGAGCCAAGAATTTTTGCAGGCGCACCATCAACTTTACTCCGGATACAAAACACGAGTGAAGTATCCTAACTCCATTGAAAACAAGAAGATGCACATCCAGGCAAAGGCCTAGGACATCAAAGCTAAAGAAAGGAGCGAGGCTATTCGGCCGGCTTGGTTTTACGCAAACCGGAGACGCGGTCGCCTTCCTTCCATTGACCGCGCTTCTTTAGTAACGCGACACGTTCCCAGCGTTTCAAAACACTGCGTTTCGCTCCTATAGACCCTGCGGTTCTCAAACTACGATGTCGTGACATAAATCTGTTTCCTCGTCACCTCTCCGCAACAATTTCGGCGTCCTGTTTAAGGCACACCATCCTTGGCACGGGCGAGGTAGGTATTCTGTTGATGGCTAACGCCAGCGGCAAAAGTTAGTTACTAACACTGCTAACACCTGTTAACAACCGTTTTTTTATGTTTTTAACTGCCTGACAATGGTGGACTCCATTGATATAAAATTGGTTTTCGCATAGGTTCCCCCTTTGTTGTCATGGAAACGCTCCTCATTGCACTGCTGTCGGGAATCGGGTTTCTTGCCGCCTATCACACCTATGGCCGTTGGTTGGGTAGTAAGATATTTAAACTCTCTGCAGATGCCGTTTGCCCGAGCGAACGTCTTGAGGATGGCGTAGACTACGTGCCTACCAGCAAATCGGTCGTTTTTGGGCATCATTTCACCTCGATTGCAGGGACAGGACCGATAGTCGGTCCGGCCATAGCCATCATGTGGGGTTGGGTTCCGGCGTTACTTTGGGTGGTGTTTGGATCCATTTTTATTGGAGCAGTTCATGACTTTGGGGCTCTGGTGGTGAGTTTGCGTAATAATGGCCAAACCGTTGGAGATATTGCTGGGCGCTTACTCAATAAGCGCGTTCGCCTGCTCTTTCTGTTTACTCTTTTCATGGCGCTCACTGTGGTTTTAGCCATCTTTGGCTTGGTGATAGCCGCGGTGTTCAAGCAATATCCTGCCGCCATTTTTCCATGTGCGATTCAGATTCCGATCGCCGTGGTAATTGGAATTTTACTTCATCGCAAAGGGGTAGGGTTACTCGTTCCCTCTCTTTTGGCTTTAGCTATCATGTATCTTACTGTGATATTTGGTGACAGCGGA
>Ga0315316_10001642_pt1 | contig 15902 bp, 12 predicted proteins | sample M160m3416metaG_FD_203702 | JGI IMG/M metagenome (GOLD analysis project Ga0315316, IMG submission 203702) | Ammonia-oxidizing marine archaeal communities from Monterey Bay, California, United States - M1 60m 3416 | ecosystem: Environmental > Aquatic > Marine > Intertidal zone | place: USA...
CCTGAATGAGTAGTGAATTCAGACTTCGCAGAGAACAAATCATCAGCAACCATGTTTGGACCGGCCGTGATTAAGCACAAGAATATGCCTAAAGATAAACTTCGTATTTTCGTTTTAATCAAGATATATCTACAGAAAGTAGACGTACTTCAAAAATTGGTCTGTCATTATCGCCAGTTTCAACATCACTAATTGCGGTTACTGAACTTAAACCACTCGAAACTTTTCCAAAAACTGTATGCTGACCATCGAGATGAGATGGAGTACTATCTTCGGGAACAATAAAGAATTGACTTCCTCCAGTATTTGGACTACTTGTTTTAGCCATCGAAATAACTCCAGGCTCATGAACTAGACCATTATTTGCCTCGTCTCCAACTGTCCAAGAAGTTCTATCACAATCGCTCGAACTAGCTTCTGCTTGACCATTACAGTAGCCGTACCAATTGTATGCATAGCCTCCACTACCTGTGCCCGATTCAAAATCTCCTCCTTGAATCATAAAACCGTCTATAACTCTATGGAATATTGTTGATTTATAGTTATCATTAACAGAATGAGCAATGAAATTTTCAACATGGTCTGGAGCCTGCGATGCATACAAATCTATTACCACCGTAGCTGTAGTTCTACTATCCTCATTCATACCATTAGGAACATATGAAATCTGCATAGTTGCTTGCGAACCAGAAACTGATGCTTCTTCATTCATGAAATCAGCCAGTACTTTGACTGAAGATAATAGAAGAAGACATACAACTAACATTACTACTAATCCCATTGGAGTTGGACTGCCATTATCCAATACTTGGAAGGTTGAGCCTGTTGATATCCCCTCTTGATCCATAACTGAAATTAGTTTGCCTCTTTCTCGAAGAGTTTCTTTTGATTTAGGATCTAGTTTTAACGCATTAGAATAATTCTTGTATGCTTGTTTTAAATTTGTCTTCCTAGATGATGTATCAGTATTAGCTTTGATAACATAAATATCGGCTGCTAGAGATAGAGTTTTGGCTCTCTGTACATCGTTTTCACAGTTGTCCCAAGCAACTGAACGGAGTAAAGCTAAGGCTTTGTCAGGATGGTCTTGACTTGCTATCGAATTCTTTGCTTCATCCCAAGCTCTTTGCAGTTTTTCGGATACGGGCATGTGCCTCGGAAGAGCACCTAATAAAAAACTACAACGGAACTAGTTCCGCTAAAAATTTCGGATTGGTGAACGGCAATACATAATACTAGTTCTCTACGGCAGTTGACTCACGCAAGCACCTTACGGGCTACGGTACCAACGGAGAATGTGAAATAATGAACCCGCGAGTTAATGACTTTACAATCAATATAGCAACAGCAAACGGAACTGGTTCTCAATCAGCAAATCTAGTCATTCTACATTCAATGTATGAAATGGGAGTTCCTGTTAGCGGGAAGAATTTATTCCCTAGTAATATTTCAGGACTACCTACTTGGTTCATCATTAGAGCAAGTGACGCAGGATATCAAGCACCTGGAGATTACACTCATATACAAATTTTGATGAATAAAGATACATGGCAAAAAGATTTAGATAAACTTGAACCAGGAACTGTAATAATTTACAATCAAGATACAAAATTACCAGTCAATAGAGACGATTGTATTGTACTTGGAATGCCGATGACTAAGATGGCTAGAGCGATCAGTCCAAAGATGGCTAAACTTATGGCAAATATGTATTATGTAGGTGCGCTGACTCATATCTTAAAAATAGACCAAGAGGCTATTAGAAAGGCAATTTCTCAGCAATTTGGCGGAAAAGAAAAAGCTATTGAATGGAATATGCAGGCCATATCTGAAGGCATTGAATATGCAAAAGAGAATTGGGATTATGAATCTGAGTATTTAGTAGAGGAGAGAGAAAAAGATCCAAACACTTTCCTTATTGAAGGTAACGAGGCAACTGCCCTAGGTGCCATTTATGGAGGAATAAATATGCTTTCTTGGTATCCCATTACTCCGTCATCTTCTGTTGCGGAGTCGATCATTGGATGGATTCCAAAACTCAGAGAAGGTGAAGACGGTGGTGCAACTTGTGCAGTAGTACAGGCAGAAGATGAATTAGCCGCTGCTGGGATGGTTTTGGGTGCTGGATGGGCTGGCGGTAGAGGAATGACCTGTACTAGTGGACCAGGAATTTCATTAATGTCCGAATTTATTGGATTGTTTTACTTCTCTGAGGTGCCAGGAGTTATTTGGGATGTTAATAGAGTAGGCCCTTCTACAGGATTACCTACTAGAACTCAACAAGGAGATTTGTCAATGCTTTACGAAGCAAGTCACGGAGATACTCAACATATTGTATTAATTCCAGGAAATGTCGATGAATGTTTTGAATTTGGATGGAGAGCATTCGATTATGCTGATCGATTCCAGACTATGGTCTTTGGATTTGGCGACTTAGATTTAGGTATGAATAGGTGGAGTACGGCTGGTTTCAAATATCCTGAAACACCAATGGATAGAGGAAAAGTAATCAGAAGCCAAGAACAAATGGACGCGATAGCGAATTATGGGCGTTACAGAGATGTAGACGGAGATGGAATTGCATATCGAACATTACCTGGAAGTGGTCTAGACCCAATTCTTTACCGAGGAACTGGTCACGATGAAGATGGAATATATTCCGAAGACCCTCAAGTTTATCATGCAACAATGGAAAGACTGAGGAGAAAAATTGATGGGGCAAGAGATGTATTACCCGCACCTGTAATTAGAGAAGAGAAAGAAAAGAGTGTAGGAATAATTTTCTACGGTTCTATGGAAAACACTATTGTAGAAATTGATGACATGCTTGAAGAAACTGGATTATCAGTTAGTACCTGCCGTGTCCGCGCACTTCCTTATCACTCCGAAGTCCAATCATTTATTGAGGAACATGAAAAGGTGATTGTTCTTGAGATAAATAGAGATGGGCAACTATTTGGCATTCTGAGAAAAGAACTCCCAGTTCACTTACTGAGTAAAATTCAAAGTGTTGCTTACAGTGATGGATTGCCACCAAGAGCAAAGGTGTATTCAGATATGATTATTGATGCTTTAGGAGAGGTGGAATTATGAGTATCTTAAAACTGAATGTAATTGATTTAGAAAAGTCAGAATACAAAGGTGGGAAATCATCATTATGTCCTGGCTGCGGACATGACCAAATTTCAAATGTAATTATTCAAGCAGCATGGGAAAATGGAATAAAACCAGAAGGTATTGCAAAAATGAGTGGCATAGGTTGTTCATCCAAAACACCTGCATATTTCTTAGGAAAGAGTCATGGATTTAACACCGTTCACGGAAGAATGCCATCAGTTACAACTGGCGCAAATATGGTGAATAAAGATCTCTCATTCCTAGCTGTTTCAGGGGATGGAGATACTGCTAGCATAGGTATTGGACAATTCATTCATGCAATAAGAAGAAATCTTGACATGGTATATATCATTGAAAACAATGGCGTATACGGATTGACTAAAGGCCAATATAGTGCTACAGTCGAAAAGGGTTCCAAAAAGAAGAAAGGGGCAATGAATGAACAAGCACCAATTGATTTGTGCGCAATGGCAGTAAATTTAGGATGCAGTTTCGTAGCAAGGTCATTCTCAGGAAGTAAGAAACAATTGACAGCTTTACTAAGAGCAGCAATGAGTCACAAAGGTATGGCAATTATTGATGTTATTTCACCATGTGTTACATTTGCAAATAATGATGAATCATACAAATCATACAATTATGTTAAAGAAAATGATGAAGTATTACATATCGTAGATTACATACCTCATTTCTCACCAATTGAAGCAGTAGAGGTACCTGCGGGTGAGTTCAAAGAAATCAAGTTATTTGATGGATCTACATTAAGACTAGAAACTGTTGGAAGTGAACATAATCCAAATGACCCTGTGGAGGCTTTGCGTGCAATTCATGAAGCCGATAGAGAAGGAAGACATGTTACGGGCTTACTATACTATGATTCTGATAAGAAAACAGCTACGGAAACACTTGGATTAACAAACACTCCATTAATGGCTCTACCAGATTCTCAATTAAGGCCTAGTAAAGAAAGCTTAGAACTATTGAATGCTGGATTCAGAATAAAATAATTGCCTTAGATGAACTAAGGTTTTCTTGAAATACATAATCCTTGTCCGGCTAATGTTAGTCCCTTAGTGTAGTGGTCCATCATGTGGGGTTCTGGATCCCATGACCCTGGTTCGAATCCGGGAGGGACTACCAATTAATTAACTGGAACTTTCTTCCTTGATATTGCTGCGGTAATTATCGATAGTAAATAAATAAATAGCGATGGTGCGGGAAGAAGCCCGTTACTACCTAAATTTATTTTTATCACTGATTCATCAATTAATTCCTCGACCCATGTCGATGAATCAATTACTCTTTTTTGATAGTGGACAGTCCATACCCCATCAACTACTAAACTGAGATTCTGTGTTTTAACGATAATCTCAGATTGATTCGTAGCATTAACACCAAAATTCTCTGAATGCCACAGCAAGTTCCCGCTTGAATCAGAATAATGGAAAGTAGCATTTGAAGTACTTGCGTGCCCAATATTAGAAACATCAGCAAGAATTTGATTATCTGTAATTTCGATATTTTCGACTACTAACCTAGCACGCCAATACCAAATATTCTGAATTAGATACCTCATTACATCTAATTCTTCCCCCAACCTATCTGAAAGTGCTTCTACAGTCCCTAACAAGAATTGTTCATCATCAGTTTCAAAAGTGAATGTTGGAAAACCCATAATTCCATAACCATAATCGCGGCTAGTACCGCAATTTGGATAGAGGCCTTGATTGGCATTTCTGATTGGTATCTCTGAGATATTATCATTTACATCATCCCGAATATGATGGAATAATTCCCAGTCTGATGGCTGTTCAGGCCATTTCCCCCATGGATAAAGCATGATCCAAACTCCAGTATGCATTGTGACATAGAGGTCTGCATCTGAAACTACTTCATTCATGTAAATTGAATTTGCAAGAGTCTCTGACTCACTGAATGCACTACTTCCCGGTTGTGTGGAATCACAGGTATTCCAGTAATGATCATAATTCCTATTCAAATCAACCTGATTTATATTCCATCTCGTATCGAAATCGTTTCCATCAGCATTTAACATGATGAGAATATGCAACTCAGTAGTTTGTAAGATTTCAATAACTTCCTGATTTCCGTCCCCCCAACCTTCAATGTAATATTCGGCTGTAAGAAAAGCTAATTCAGTACCTAGGTGTTCATTTCCATGGTGACCACCATCAATATAAGCTACTTCTTTATCGGTACCATCTGGTTTTGTTTCTTGGCTCCAGTCTGAAATTTGTAACATCCATATCTCTCTTCCAAGCTCTGTTTGCCCTATAGAAAATAAAATTACGATTTCTGAGTAATCATCTGCCCACTCATTCAGATCTAGAGTGAGTGTTGCGTATGAGTGATACCAATGTTCCTGTATAATATCTGGTTGACCAATCTGTGCAGTAACAATTGGAGATGCCGAAGTGACTAGTAATGAGGTCAAAACTACAACGACCCACGACCGACCCATGCTTTGCTGTGGGGGTTACTACATAGAATCATTTGCATCTGTATTTACCTATACTTAAGAGATTAAAATAAAAATCCAACTTGATTAACAATTACAAAAGTATATACAGATAATTACTAATTGAATGTTATGATGGATACGGTAGTGATGGGCCTACAAATTATCATAGCTTTGGTGATTTTTGCTGTTTGGATTTTTAGGCCTAGTCTAAATACGAATTACCGGGCAGGTAATGCGCAGAACATTTTTGAAGAATTTGCAGTATATGGATTACCTAAATGGTCGGTTTATGCAGTTGGAGCTACAAAGTTATCATTGGCATTTATGTTGGTTATTGGTATATGGTATACTCACTTAGTTCAATTTGCAGTAATGGCAATGGGTATTTTGATGGCTGGAGCATTAGTTTGCCATCTTAAGACAAGAGGTGATCCTCTGAGTAGGGCAACCCCTGCATCACTAATGTTAGCAATGTGCGCCTTAGTGCTTTATTTTGGTTGAATTATAATAATTCTTACAGGGCGACTTAGATAATTATATCTAAGGGAAAAATTACGTTGCCGAAGCAACGACTAAAAATACATTATGTTCAGCAGAGTATATGAGTCAAATGAAATCTATAATTTTGGTAATATTAATGCTAGTTTCTATTTCTTCTGGATGTCTAGGGAATAGCGATGAAATAGATCAAAAAAATGATACTATTACAAATCTTGAGAATGAAATTATCAATCTAAATCAAGAAAATGATAATTTATCGAATCAAATAGAATCAATGAATGAAAACCTTGCACTGATTGATAATATTTCCTCTGAATTGGAAGGGTTGTTATTTTCTGCTAATTCAACATTAGAGAGTCTATATATAAATCTCGAGACTAATGAGCAAACTATAAATTTACTGACAGAACAACGTGATGACTTACAAACAGAATTACAACTAGTAATCGATTCTAATTCTACAATGATTTCTGAATTGGAAGCAAATATTGTTCAACTTAACCAACAGATAAATGACCTAGAAACTGATTCTTTATCATTAAATTCTCAAATTGTAGATGCACTCGAAGAAATTTCTGAATTGACAAATACAATCAATGCTTTAACTGACCAAATATCCAAACTAACTTATCAATTGTTTACAGACACACAAGGTTGTCCTTATTCAGCACCCTCTGAGAAAATGAAGATTGGATGGGATTTAAATTCCGATAACCAATTATTAGGGAATGAAGAAATTCAAATGATTTCTGGAGATTGTATGGCAGGAATTGGAAAAGTAGCACCTGTAGACGATAATGGAAATGAGAGGATTGCACAGATGGTAGAAATGGGAGGAGTACTATATTTTACAGCTGATGACGGAATTCATGGATCTGAATTATGGAGATCAGATGGAACAGTTGGAGGGACTTATATGGTGATTGATTTAACACCTCGAATGTGTCCAACCTGTGCAAATATGGATACTGATATTTCAGAATTAGTTGCTGGAGATTCGAAGTTATTTTTTGCTAGTCCTGTCCAAACTGCAGGGGTACCTGACCTGATCAAAGAGCTGTTCGTAAGCGATGGTACAGAAGCAGGAACTACCTTGGTGAAAGATATATTTGATTGCCCAACAAATACTGGAGAAGTCATGATAGATTATAGTGGAATTAATTCCCTAATGGTTATCCCAGGTTCTAGTATTGGTCCATCGGGACAAGATAAGGTTGTTTTCTCAGCATTCGATTGTTCAACTGCTGATTGGACTTGTTATGGTGAAGAACCATGGATTTCAGATGGCACAGAAGCAGGAACTTTGCAAGTGGATAATCTCAGAATAGGGGACACTCCGATGTCTACTCCAGATGGATTTGGTGTGGTTATAGATGCTGTTGGAAGTCAACCAAGAAATTTCTTCCAAGATGGAAATCAGATTTATTTCACTGCAGATGATAATGTAACAGGTCGAGAAATTTGGAATTTTAACTTTCTACAACTTTCAAACGGAGCTCATCTAATTAAAGATATTAATCAAGGCGCTGCTGACTCTTTCTTATTTGATTCTGATATAGAATTTATAGGATTAGATGGCGATATATTGTTTGCAGCTAATAATGGAATTGTGGGTAATGAGTTGTGGAAAACTGACGGAAGCATTGAAGGAACAACTTTACTGAAAAATATTGCAATTAACGAGAGCTCAAGTAATCCTTCTCAATTTACTTTAGTGGGTGGAGACACTGTTTTCTTCACAGCAAATGATGCCATACACGGGACTGAGTTATGGAAAACTAATGGAAGCTGGGCAGGGACTGAAATGGTAGAAGATATATTGCAAGGATCGGAGGGTAGTAATCCTAATTATTTGACAGAATTTAATGGAGCGATATACTTCAGTGCTGAGAGTGATGATGTTAGTGGGCAAATAGCTATGATAGCAAATCATGAGCATTTGACTTGGGAATACCCAATGCAAGGTACTGTTCAAACTCTGGACGGATTTTCTTCAAACTATATACTTATTTCAAGTAAACCGATAGTAACTGAAAACGGATTATACTTCATAGGGACATCTCAACATACTAATTCTGATGGATTTCTTGGCACTATATCAGTACTACATCATTATTATTGGGAAGCAAATACTATGATAATGGATGAAATAATTTGGGAAGAAGGTGCATTTGAAAATGCAATTGGAGGATTATTAGGTTCTTTAGACAATACCTTATATTTCAAAATGAAAGGTTCAAATGATTTTTCATACTACAAAAGTCCATTAGATGTTTATACAATGACATTTGATAACTAATATCAAATTGAACGATAAAGAATATCCGAAACCCAAGTAATCATGATTATTATCATAAACCAACCTAGAGCAATTTTTGCTCGAGGTTTCGATTCTTTTCTTGGAGGAAAAGGATCTATTCCTGCATCTAATGCTGCAGCGATAATTGCTAATTCTTCTTCAATAGTTTGAGGCTCTTTCATAATAATCACTCACGGTTCAATTGTAGGGTTCCATCCTGAGATATATGATTCTTCAAGTGAAGAAAAGTCTTCAATAACATCAGAGATATCGATATTAAGAGAATCTATATTTTCAATTATACGAGCAGGATTACTTGATTTAGGTATTGTAATACAACCATTATCATAGACCCATTTTATTGCAGCCTGAGCAGGGGTACAGCCAATAGATTGGGCAATAGAAGCAAGATTAGGATCTGTAACTTTGTGCCCTCTGGCCAGCGGAGAGTATCCCATAGTAATAGCTCCAATTCTCTCATTCGCTTTCCTTAATTCTAACCTTGGTAGCCATGGATGTACTTCAATTTGATTTACAGAAGGTAAGATAGTTGCATATTCTTTCATAGCCTCGAGATGTTCAATTCCATAGTTTGAAACTCCTATTGATTTGGTCAATCCTAATTTAAGACATGCTTCCATAGCTCTCCATACCTCTCCACGGACTGAAATATTCTCAGGAGGTGCGTGTACCAAATACAAATCAACAAAATCAAGACCGAGACGCTGAAGACTTTCTCGGCATTGAGATATTGTTTCATCAAAACCAGTAGCATGGACTCTTCTTAGTTTGGTTACTACAAAAATCTCATCTCGAGGTATTTTTGAACTTCTAATTGCCTCCCCAACAGCATTTTCATTACCATAGGCAGTGGCTGTATCAATTAGTCGATAACCGTTATCTAATGCATGGAGAATAGAGGACTTACATTCGTTATCATTCATCTGCCAAACGCCAAGACCGAATCTAGGCATTAAAATTTCGAAAAGTTTTGTGCCATTTTGATTATCTCTGTGACTAATCGGCACGTAGTCAATCATGACTGTCGATTAACGTGATAGACTTGAGTCATTCGACAGGCTGGTTTGAAATCATTGACCACCTCGAGGCTTCATGGATGAATTGCCCGAGGGTGTGGTTTTACCCAAGGCTAATGTTGCAATACCCAGGCCATCTGCTTCACTAATAGTAAGTAGAATGAATGGAAATATTGGTGAGATACTGTTATGTCATAGAGTCTCAGAGGTACCTTCTTTTCCCGACTTCTGGGCGTTTCCAGGAGGTGGAGTCAGTCGCACTGATAGAAGAGCCTCTGATGAAAATCCAAAATGGTTAGCAAACACCCAAGATCCAGTAACAAGTATTACCTTACTGAGAGAGCTTGTTGAAGAAATAGGATTTTCTCCTGATGGTAAAGGATCACTAGAATTAGTTAATGAAGAAATTCAAGAGAAGATATGTATTAATAAGGAAAAATGGGCATATTATGTTAAAAATGGAGAAATAAAAATTGATAATTTTAATTCACAAATTATAGCTGTTAGGACTATGCCACCATTCGCACCGATTAGATTTACAAATACATTCCATCATCTTTCTATCGGAGATTCAAAAATTGAACCAAGATTTCCAAAAGGTATGTCTGAGTTTGATGAATATAGGTGGTGGAAACCAGAAAATCTCCTGCAATCATGGCTAAATCATGAGGTAAGATTACCACCTCCTCAAGTAACACTGATTAGAGATATTTGTGAATCATTAGAGGAAAATGGAGATTTGACATCAGCTTTTGATAAACTTTCAATAAATCCTTCAGAAGGATATCATATCTTAGAATTCGCACCAGGTGTTGAATGCATACCATTACCTACCCAAACACTACCTCCAGCAACTCATACAAATTGCTATGTTTTAGGTGTTCCAGGTGGAGAAAGAGTAATTATAGACCCTGCTGCTAGAAGTAAAGATGCCTTAGAGATATTATCTAAAAAAATAGATGAAATAAAATTATCTGGAAGTGAAATCATAGCAACAATTTTCACACATAAACACCAAGACCATATTGGTAATTTAGAAGAAATTGACAAAATGTATAGGGCGCCAATTTGGGCTAGTAAAGAAACTCTAGAGGCTATTTCAAAACTAGAAAACAATAAGATTTTACAAGAAAATGATTCATTCGTATTGAAGGGGAATAATTCTTCAGAATGTTGGAATATAATTGATACTCCTGGCCATTGCCCAGGTCACATCTGTTTGGTTGGAGATGCAGGTATTGTAAGTGGAGATAATGTAACCGTAATTGGTACAATTCTTGTTCCTTCAACTGATGGAGATATGAATAAATATCTAGAGGGTTTACAGAGAATGAAAGAATTAAATCCTCCTCTTTTATTCCCCGGACATGGCCCGTTTTCAGCCAATCCTGAAAAATTACTGAACAGATATATCAAGCATCGAAGTAAAAGGCATCAATTAGTACTCGATGCTGTGAAAGATTTTTCTGATTTACAAGGAATCGCTAAAAAATCATATGAAGATACTCCGAATGCTCACCCTAAACTTTTGATTGATCAGACTTTGTCACATTTGAAAGGGCATATTGAATCTGGAGAAATTATTCATGAAAATGGCAAATATTCATTTTTTCAGCGTTAAATGAGAGATGATGCAGTTAATATGAATAATTGTTACTTCTAGGGTTAATCGGGCGATTACTCATGAGTGAAGACAAATGGTGGGGTAAAGAGGAGAAGAAGGAATCGTCAAAAGAAACCATTGAAGAGATGATGAATCACACTGAAATGATGAGAATCAAAAGAGAAGAAGAAATGGCCCAAGCGCAACATGAGGCTGAATTAAGCAGGCTGAAGGACGAAACTATTGTGGCTAAGGCCAACGACTCCCCCCCTGTTACTCAGGAACCTCCAAGAGTCCAAGCAAATAAAGGGCTATTTGATTGGATGACAGATGATCCAGGATATTTGTTCTTGACTATTATTGTTGCATTAGGATTCGTTGGGATGATTATTGGTGGTTCTCTAACCCCTAGTGTTGATGAAAAATGGGAAACTACCGAGGGAATTGTTCTGGAAGGTACTGAATGGTGGGAAGATGAAATAGAATTCGAAGATTGTTTATATGACGAATATTATGACGAATATTATGATTGTATTTACACATACACTTATGATTGTGGCGCGGATGTTTACTATAATTACACTGTAAATGGAATCACGTATTTTGAAGAATATTATGATTACTTTCTGGGAAATTGGAATGATTATTGTTTGGAAATTGTTCAGAATGAAACATTACCAGTAAATTCAAGCGTAATGGTTTGGTATGAGTTTGAAAATGAAGACTCCAGTACTCTTGAAGAACCTAGTGAATTAGGTCCTGTATTATTCTTTATTGCTTTTTGCTGCTTATTACCAATGATTTTAGGGCTGATTTTTTTCATGTACTTTGAAGGTAATAATGAACAATATAATCAGTCTTCCGTAGATGGAGGAGATGTCCATATACATCATCATCATCATGGAGGAGGAGCATTATTAGGAGGAGTTTACTATGGTACACCTTGGCATAGGAGACCTTGGTTCCATCGTAGAAGGAGTAGGAGAATAACCAGAAGGACAAGATCAACAAGAACATCAGGTGGCAGTCGTAGTTCAGGTGGTGGCGGTCGTCGTTCAAGTGGTGGCGGTCGTCGTTCAAGTGGTGGCGGTCGTCGTTCAAGTGGTGGCGGTCGTCGTTCAGGTGGCGGAAGAAGATCACGCTGAATCTCAAAAGGTGTTTGAATGAATAACCATTGGAAAGGAATACCAGAACTTCCAAATTCTATCGGAGAGGAAAGGATCATCAGAGTTTCTGAAAATCTTTCTTTGAGAGTTTTTATTTGGAAACCTGTCAAAAAATCATCAAAAACTCCGATATTAATGGTTCCAGGTTGGGGGTCGGTCTTCGAGGGTTGGAGACCTTTAGTATCGGAATGGGTCCAAAGGAGAAAAATTATTTATATTGAAACTCGCGAAAAAGCTAGTGCTATATTTGATAATAAAATGAAACCAAAAGATTTCGTTATGAGTAAATACATAGAAGATATAGAGACCATAATCGGAAAGTTACAATCGGAGAATGAATTGGATGATGATTTCCATTTGTTTTCATCATCTTTAGCCTCCACTATTATAATTCATGGATTACAAGAGGGAAATATATCGGGTAAGAGTACGATTTTTCTAGCACCTAATCAAAAATTTAGGTTTCCTTTTTGGGCAAAAATTTTAATCAAATTGCCATTACCTAAATTTACATTAAAATGGCTTATTAGAATTGCAATATGGGCAGTCGAAAGGAAAGTGGAAGAAGAAGGACAGAAGATTAGATATCGAAGAACTCTACTTTCACAGAACTATGAAAGAATGAGATATTCTGCTAGATATCTAATGGGATATTCATTACCAGAAAGTTTGTCAAATATAGATATACCCTGTGCTATTCTAACCGCTGAATCCGATAAATTACATGGGACGAAGGATGTTGAATTTATATCTAGGGAGATATCAAATATAGAAATAATTCCAATTCCATCAAATCAATATGCACATCAGCCAGAAGCTCTCAATGAAATCGAATCTTTCTACTCAGACATAGAATTGAATGAATAAACTAAAGCGATTGCCTGATGAAGGATGATGCTTACGGAACAGTGAGAGACATGCGTGAACAGGCTTCTTCATTTGATGTTGCACGAATTGTTCGTGAACTTTCATCAATGATTGGTGCCAGAGCACGTAAAGCATACCAACCTCACTATGAACAGGTTGTAATACGCCTCAATCCTAAAGGTTCGCCATCATCTGATTTAGTTATTGTAAGTGGAAGAAGACTATATCTTTCACAAAGGGACAGACCTATGCCTTCACAACCATCTCAATTTGCAATGGTATTAAGAAAACATATGAATAATTCTAGACTAATTGAAGTAAAACAACTAGGATTTGATCGTATCATTTCTATGACCTTTGAGCATGGAAGTGGAAAATTAAAACTTATTATTGAGTTATTTAGAGATGGTAATGTACTACTCTTAGATGATGATGGCGTTATTATTCAACCTTTGACTCATGCTAAGTATGCCAGCAGATCTCTAAAGAGAGGAGTCCAATACGTACCCCCACCTGCTGCAGTTGATCCAAGAGAAATGAATCGGAAGAAATTAGATAAATTACTTGATGAAAGCGATGATGATTTAATTCGAACATTGGCAGCAAGGGGGAATTTAGGGAGAATTTATGGTAGTGCAATTTGTGCTTCGGCCAGTTTAGAAGAAAATCTCAAAGCAAAGGATCTGAATGATGAACAGAGGGATGTTTTAGATACTGCAATTATCGGTCTTCTTGAAGAATTAGCAAATAATGATTCTAGTAGAATGTGGTTTGAAAATAAAGAAATTTTAGAGAAATGGAATAAAACAAACGATTTGAACGAGAGAGATGAGTTGTCAGGAGAAATAAAGGAAATTTCCCCGATAGATTTGAAATATCTAGATAGTGAACTATCAGTGGAAATAGATACTTTATGCTCAGGTTATGATGCTGCTTTTGGCTCTCATGATGCTTCAGCATTTATCAGAAGAGAAGAAGAAAAACTCATTGAAATCGGACAGGATGAAGGTGAAAAGAAAGCAAAGTTGGAGAGAAGGGCAGATCAGCAAAGGAATGCTATCGGAAGATTTCTATCACAAGCTGCAATCAATCAAGAATTAGGAAAGGCAATGCAAGAAAATTGGCCTCATTTAGAAACTATTATGAGTCAATTCAATGAAGCTATTTCTAAATTCACTTGGCAGGAAGTATCAGAAAAAGTTAGGGAAATACAATGGATTGATAGATTGGATCCGAAAAAAGGTACTTTCGTTGCATTTCTACCTGACGAACAGGGTGAACCAGGCGCAAGCGTCACTCTATATGCAAATAAAACGGTGCATCAAAATGCACAAAGATACTTCCAAGATGCAAGAACTCTAAAAGAAAAATCAAAAGGTGCCAGGAAGGCACTAGAGAATACAGAAAACGCAAAATCAAAACAAGAAAAAAGAAGGAAGAAGGATGTCGCAGCAGGTAGAGTAAGGGGCATTCAGAGAAGTAAAAAATTCTGGTTTGAAAAGTATAGGTGGGCAATTCTTGATAATGGCCATATTATTGTTGGAGGAAGAGACGCAAGAGGGAACGATACAATCGTCAGGAAACATCTAAATTCTAATGATTTGTATATTCATGCAGATTTACACGGTGCACCCTCATGCTCATTAAAGTTAAAAGATGGATTCACAATAATGGGTGACATCTCTGAATCACAAAATGGTATTAAATCAATGCAAATAGCTCAAAATTTAGGTGATGGAGTAGATGATGCTAGAGAACTTGATGGAAATATCATTGCTCAAGCCGCTCAGATCGCAGTTTGCTGGTCTAGGGCATGGGGTAGTGGAGGCGCCGCAGCAACCGCTTTCCATGTTCGACCAAGTCAAGTATCTAAACAAACTGAAAGTGGAGAATCTCTTGGAAGAGGGAGTTTCGTCGTGAGAGGAAAAAGAACATGGCACAGAGATATGAATTTAGAAATCGGGATGGGGATTGGAGTAATTAATGGCGTACCTCTACCTGTTTGTGGAACTGTTGAAACCATATCAAAGGCATTTGAAAAATGGATTAAAATAATACCAGGAAGAGAGAAAAAGGAGTCTATAGCCAATAAAATAGCTAAGGCTACCGGCTTGATCCAAGATGATGTACTAGCCTCACTTCCTCCCGGAGGATGTAGTATTGAAGATCATGGGTTGATGAATAAATCTTAGAAGACTTTGGAAATAGTGTAAATACTAGAAATATACGCTTCTAAATCCGAACGGCCCCAACAGTAATGATTCAAGAGTGAAACGCTATCGGACGTGCATGAGTGGAGAGAATTGGACCTATGGGAATTATTTACAATTAGATGATTTACTAAAATTGCAAGGAGAAGATAGAGGAATTACTTCTGATGAAATGCACTTTATCATTGTACACCAAACATTTGAATTATGGTTTAAACAAATAATAAGAGAACTCTCTGAAGTCAGAAATATTCTATGCCAAGAACAGGTTCCTGAGAAAGATATTCCTAGAGCAGTTGAAAGTCTTGGTAGAACTACAGAGATTTTCAAATTAATGGCTACACAATGGTCAGTAATGGAAACATTGACTCCTCAAGGTTTTCTTTCATTCAGAGACGGATTAGGTTCAGCATCGGGTTTTGAGTCTTTTCAAATGAGAAAATTTGAGATATTACTCGGGTTAAAAAATGAAGATAGGTTATTTGGAATGGACCCTATAGATACATTTAGAAAACTAGCAAAAAATAGTAAGAAAGATGCTGATATTTTACAAGATTTAGAAGATGCCTTAGCAATGCCATCTTTGGAAACATCATTAATGAAGTGGATTTCAAGAACAC
>Ga0315316_10001647_pt1 | contig 15892 bp, 9 predicted proteins | sample M160m3416metaG_FD_203702 | JGI IMG/M metagenome (GOLD analysis project Ga0315316, IMG submission 203702) | Ammonia-oxidizing marine archaeal communities from Monterey Bay, California, United States - M1 60m 3416 | ecosystem: Environmental > Aquatic > Marine > Intertidal zone | place: USA...
TCTCGAGCTCGACCCGAACTAATCAAATTCATCGCGGACTCATAGTATTTATTGAGCCCATATTTTTCCGTAGCGCGATCAATCTGTGGCATCCCACTGTTAATCAAATCTCGTAGTCGAGACCGGCGGTTCAGTCGGCCCGTCGAAACTTCTTGCCGTAATTGAAGGTCGTTTACATTAATGCGATCCATTTTTGTTTGATCTAAATCGCCGCCAGAAGGAAACAAATAATATGGATCATAAGCACGGCCTAAGAATCCAGCCGTGCCAGATTTGTTGACAACATTACTTTCTTGTAACGGTCGTGGCATCATCACAAACGGCAGCATGGCTTCTTCTGGTGGTTTCATGCGAATGATATTCGAGCCAAAATTAGGAAAATCTTTTGGGCTCGGGGGTTCGAGCTGACCAGATGGGCTTACTTTGTCAGCCGTATAGCCCGTGTGAATTTGGTAAATAGCGGCGGTATGGTTAAATAATCCAACAGGCGTGTAGCTCATTGAACGAACCATTGTCAGTTTGTCAGTAATCTGTGCGAGCTTTGGCAAATTCTCGGTCACATCCATCCCTGGCACTTTGGTCTTAATGCGCTTAAAGACACTGCGAACGTTATCCGGCACATCATCTTTCGGATCCCATAAATCCAAATGGCTTGGGCCGCCTTGCAAATAAACCAAGATAATGCTCTTCGCCTTATTCCAACCTGGACCACCACCATCGGTGGCTGACTCAGCGCGAGCTTTGCCCTCCATCATCTGTCCTAGCGACATGCCCAACATCGCCGAACCGCCAACCCGCATAATATCACGTCTAGTAACGCCTAAGGTTTTATCACAAAGATCTTTGCCAGCTTGTCCGGGAATACGCAACATAATTTTGCTTCCAATAAGGAGGTAACTTATACGTGTCAGTTAGGTCAGAAACAGGAGATCGCATCAGCCGGTCACGGGATGTGATCCAGCGGAAAAGCGGTCTGATGTTATTATAATTCGTATTAAAATGTCCCGTCAATCGAATTAATTTATTCGATATAAGGAATACACGCTATTAATTGTACCGCGCTAACACATTTTTAATGAACGACCTTGCTACAAACCAGTCTTTTTCAGTACAAATCTCTCCACGCTCCTCCAATTTGGGTATTAAACGGTCTACCAATAACGAACAAACGCGAGAGAGATAGGGGTTATGAAACGACGACAATTCTTATTAGATGCGACACGTGGCATGCAAGGCGCGACTATCGGGCTGTTGTTTTCCCCGTTGATCCCTAGTCTCACATCACTGCGGGCAGGTCCAAGCGCAAAACTAATTGATCAGCTCAAAGCTGGTTTGAAGGTTCGCAAACCTACCGAAAAATTATTTATTGAGCGAGTCGTTCAATTGGTTGATCAAAAAGTGCTTCCTTTATCAATGGTTCTCGGGGTTTTTCAATATGCCCGTAAAAAAGAGGACCGTTACCCCTTTTTCTACTTCCGCGAAGCGTTAAAAATAAGAGCTGCCAAAGAACTTGGTGTAAAGCTCTAGTCCTTTAAGGATCCCTCGTCGGCTATATTGCGTCGTTAGATTGCTTATGCGCCTTTTATATAAGGGATGCATCTGCATCAGCTTGTCCAGCCATGAAGACACTAATTAAAAACGCTCACGTTGTTCTCCCCACTGAAACGACACAAGTCGACGTATTAATTGACGAACAGTCCATTGCAGCTATCGATCCAGCGATCACGGTTTCGGCTGACTCGATAATCGATGCGACGGGGCTACATTTGATTCCTGGAGTCGTTGATGACCAGGTTCATTTTCGTGAACCTGGATTAACCCACAAAGAAGATTTGGCACACGCGAGTCGCGCTTGTGCCAAGGGTGGTGTCACAACATTTTTAGAGATGCCCAACACAATTCCCAATGCCATTAACCAACCGCTACTAGAACAAAAGCTCGCGTTAGGCGCCGAACATAGCTTGGTTAATTATGGTTTTTACATTGGAGCCACCGGCAACAATGTAGAAGATTTACGAACCGCAACACGAACCCCGGGAATTAAAATATTCATTGGCTCGAGCACCGGCGACTTATTGGTGGATGGCCAAGATGACCTAGAACGCATTTTCGCGGAAACCACTTTACCACTCACGGCTCATTGTGAAGATGAAACAACCGTTCAAGCCAATCGTCAGAAATGGTTGGACACCACCGACGTCCGCGACCATAGCCGTATCCGCGATCATGAAGCAGCCATGATCGCCACTCTACGCGCCATTGACTTGGCCAAGCGACATAATCATCGATTCCATGTCTTGCATGTTTCCACGGGTGCCGAAGCCGATATGCTCTCCGCTAACGGACCATTAATTACTGCCGAAGCATGTCCACACCATCTGTTTTTTAACGTTGACGATTACCAACGGCTTGGCACTCTGATTCAAATGAACCCTTCCATCAAAACCCGAGAAGATAACCAAAAAATTTGGGCCGCATTACACGCTGGGCGCATCCAAGTTATTGCCACAGATCACGCTCCTCATACACTTGAAGAAAAACAACAGCCCTATCCCGCGTCACCCTCTGGATTGCCTGCGGTGGAAAATTCGCTGGCGCTGATGCTCAATGAAGTCCACCATCAACGATGTACTCTGCAACAGGTGGTGGCGTGGATGTGTGACGCGCCCGCGCGAGTGTGGGATATGATTGGAAAGGGTCGAATTGACGTTGGATATGATGCCGACCTTGCACTTGTCGACTTAAACCGCGAACACATAATTCGCAATGGAGAGCAAGAAACTAAATGTGGCTGGTCCCCATGGGACGGCGAAATACTCGTTGGTTCTTGTGTCAACACGTGGGTGATGGGTCATGAAGTTTACCGCAATGGCAAATTTGATCTAAGCTACCGCGGGAGTGAAGTTCAATATGACCATCACCGCGGGGGCTATTGGGCTACGAAGTAGAGAACCTCCCTGCATTTATGCTCTCGCAATAATTTAATATCGGTCTTGCAGCGCTTGTACGTCCATTTCTTCTTCTTCCAAGGCTTCCATCGCTTTAACCGCAGCTTCAGCAGCTTGAATTGTTGTGATACAAGGCACGCCATATTGCACAGCAGTCGCTCGGATTTTACCTTCGTCTGTCCTAGCTCCTTTTCCATTGGGTGTATTTAACGCCAGCATTACATTACCATCAATTAAATGATCAATCAAATTAGGATGACCTTCGGCGATCTTCTTCACTCGCTGCACGGGAATGTCTGCTTCCTCAATTCGAGTAGCCGTGCCCTCGGTTGCCATTAGAGTGAACCCCATCGTATGTAACCGCTTGGCCAACTCCTTGATTTGCTCTTTGTGCCGTTCCGTTACGCTCAGAAAAATGTTTCCTTTTTTGGGTAATATGATTCCCGCACCAAGTTGGCTCTTGGCAAAAGCAATCGAGAATCGATCACTTGATCCCATCACCTCGCCGGTCGACCGCATTTCTGGGCCCAAAATAATATCGACACCAACAAATTTGCGAAAAGGAAATACGCTTTCTTTAACCGACACACAGTTTGGAATGGGCGCGGACTCTATGCCTAATTCATCGAGTGTTTTACCGGTCATCACTTGTGTGGCAATTTTTGCTACTGGAAAACCTGTCGCCTTCGCAACAAAGGGGACAGTACGACTAGCCCGTGGATTGACTTCGAGTACATAAATCACCGACTGGCCATCTTCCTTTTTGACGGCAAACTGAATGTTCATCAGCCCGACTACCTTTAATTCCATTGCCAAAGCAACGGTTGCTTTTTTGATTTCTTCAACAACAGGGCCAGGCAAACTATAGGGTGGAATGGCACAGGCCGAATCGCCAGAATGAACCCCTGCTTCTTCTATGTGCTCCATAATGCCTGCGACAACGACTCTTTCACCATCACAAATCGCATCCACATCGACTTCTGTCGCATCCTCTAAAAAGCGATCGATTAATACTGGTTGTCCTTGGGCCACAACAAAGGCTGCTGCGACAAAGCGATCCAATTGCGTCATGTCATAGCAAATTTCCATCGCTCGACCACCCAGTACAAAACTTGGGCGAACTAATACCGGAAACCCAATCTCAGCAACCTCTCGACGAGCTTCATCCATCGTACGAGCAATTCCGTTAGCGGGTTGCTTTAGCTCGAGCTTGTACAATAACCGTTGAAACTTTTCGCGGTCTTCAGCAGCTTCAATCGTATCTACGGATGTGCCAATAATCGGGACCCCTGCATTCTGCAGTCCACGAGCAAGGTTTAATGGCGTTTGACCACCAAACTGAACAATAACTCCATCAGGTTGCATGTAATCCGTAATGTTCAACACATCTTCGGTTGTCAGGGGTTCAAAAAAAAGCAGGTCGCTGGTGTCGTAGTCGGTGCTAACGGTTTCCGGGTTGGAGTTTACCATCACAGATTCGATGCCCATGTCACGCAGAGCAAAACTAGCGTGACAACAACAGTAGTCAAATTCGATCCCCTGTCCGATGCGGTTGGGGCCGCCACCAAGAATCATAACTCGCTGCTTGTCTTCCGATTTACCAGGCGCTTCATTCTCATCTTCGTACGTCGAATAATAGTAGGGTGTGTATGCTTCAAATTCTGCTGCACAAGTATCCACCGATTTAAAGACCGCGACGACGCCTAAACCGATACGCCACTGGCGAATATCGATTTCATTACTATCGAGCATGGTAGCAAGTTGTCGGTCTGAATAGCCAAATTGCTTAATCTTCTTTAATGTTGGAGCATCAATGGCATCACAGCTACCAAAAGCTATAATACTCTCTTCCATTTCGACAAGCTCAAATAATTGATCAAGAAACCACGGATCTACTTTCGCGATAGCGAACAACTGTTCAGCTGTGTAGCCGCTTTTAATTGCGTAACGCAAATACCAAACTCTATGTTCATTTGGCACAGAAAGCTTTGCGCGGATCTCTTCGTCAGTTGGCTGTTCTTCGGTGCCCCACAGATCTTTGCCATCACAGCCAAAACCAAAATGCCCTGTTTCTAATCCACGCAGCGCCTTTTGAAAAGACTCTTTAAACGTCCGACCGATGGCCATCGTTTCACCAACACTTTTCATTTGAGTCGTCAGCGTAGCATCCGCTTCTGGAAACTTTTCAAAAGCGAACCGAGGTATTTTGGTAACAACATAGTCAATCGTAGGTTCAAAACAAGCAAGCGTTTCGCGCGTAATGTCATTTTTTAGTTCATGCAGTAAATATCCAACTGCCAATTTTGCGGCAATCTTAGCAATCGGGAAACCGGTTGCTTTACTAGCAAGTGCACTTGATCGACTCACCCGCGGATTCATTTCAATAACAATCATGCGGCCATCCTCGGGATCGATAGCGAATTGAATGTTTGAGCCCCCTGTTTCCACGCCAATTTCTCGGATAACCGCTAGCGATGCATCGCGCATCCGTTGATATTCTTTGTCGGACAGCGTTTGAGCAGGAGCAACCGTAATGGAGTCGCCAGTATGAACCCCCATTGGGTCAAAATTCTCGATACTGCAAATAATAACTACATTATCCGCATGGTCCCGCATCACCTCCATCTCATACTCTTTCCAACCAATGATGGATTCTTCTACGAGTACTTCGGTAACTGGGGATTGGTCGAGGCCATCTCGAACTAGTACATCAAACTCTTCTCGATTATAGGCAATCGCTGATCCAGACCCACCCATGGTAAAGCTCGGACGAATAACCGCTGGTAGTCCAATTGTGTCCAAAAACCCACGAGCATCGTCAATGGTGCGTACTGTCTTGCCAACACAAACGTCCAAACCAATCTTGCCCATCGCTTGCTTAAACTGTTCGCGTTCTTCAGCTTTTGCAATCGCATCAATCCGCGCACCAAGCATCTCAACATTATATTTTTCCAGCACACCTTCTCTATCCAGGTCCATTGCCAGGTTCAAACCAGTTTGTCCGCCGAGCGTTGGAAGCAATGCATCAGGGCGTTCTTTGACAATAACTTTTTCGAGAATTTCCCAGGTTAACGGTTCAATATAAGTACGATCCGCCGACGCCGGATCTGTCATAATGGTCGCTGGATTTGAATTAACCAATACAACTTCATACCCTTCTTCACGTAACGCTTTGCAAGCTTGTGTTCCGGAGTAATCAAATTCACAGGCTTGGCCAATAATAATCGGGCCCGATCCTATGATTAATATTTTTTTGAGGTCGTCGCGTCGTGGCACGCTATTTAATTCTTTCTATGTTCTAAACGAACACCCTAGTTTTATTCGGGAAATAACTGCAGAAAAAATCCCTGCTGTGTTGTGTTGTGTTATTTTTGACAGCAGGGAAGCAATCACAGTTAGTGTATAAAATTTCCTGATTGTATCCCCCCGCTGGCCTTTTTCGCAAGTAGCCCACCTGTTGAATTGTCATATTTTCAGAGTATTCCGCCATTACCGCAGCCATTGATGACATTTGACAGGTAGCCTCGATCGACTTTGGCACAATCAATATTTATTGACAGCTATCAGTGCCGTCTCTAGCATAGGAAGACATGCGAAAGCAAACACCATGCTTTCAAGCTCCTTTCCTTTTGAGCGTATTCCATACACTCAACACAACAAGAAAAATAAAACCCTGTGGACAGCCCCTCTCGATCCGGTGTCTTTGACGCTGCTGCTGATAATCGTGTCGCTTCGTTTACCGAAAGCATTAGTTTTGATGCGCGGTTATATGCCCATGACATTCTCGGTTCCATTGCCCATGCAAAGATGCTTGAGGAAATTGGCATTCTTACGTCCGATGAAGCCGTTGCTATTGAAACAACCCTACTTGAAATAAAAACAAAAATAGAAGCCGGAGACTTTCAAACCAATGCTGCTCTCGAAGATATCCACATGCATATCGAGACTTTATTGATCAAAGAATTGGGCGATGTTGGCAGAAAACTGCATACCGGCCGAAGTCGAAATGATCAAGTCAGCACCGATTTTCGGTTATGGGTGCGAGCTGCCTTAGACAATGTCGATCAACAATTACTCAGCCTGCAACAATCCTTTGTCAACCGCTGCGACGACGATCATGATGTAATCCTGCCTGGGTACACTCACTTGCAACGGGCGCAGCCGGTGCTAGCCTCTCATTATTGGCTAGCCTATTGTGAAAAACTTCAGCGCGACCGCCAACGAATTGCCGACTGCCGTAAACGGGTCAATATATCGAGCCTAGGCGTGGCAGCCGTCGCCGGCACCTCTATTCCAATCAATCGCGACACCACTGCGGAACTCCTGGACTTCGATCATGTTGCTGCAAACAGCCTTGATGTCTCGAGTGACCGAGATTTTGTGCTGGAGTCAGCCTTTGTGCTTTCCACAATCGCAATTCATTTAAGTGGCTGGGCCGAGGAATGGATTCTTTGGAAAACCGCTGAGTTTGATTTTATCGACTTACCACACGAATTTTGTACGGGCTCATCCATTATGCCCCAAAAAATTAACCCGGATATTTTAGAGCTGATTCGTGGGAAAACTGGGCGAGTTGTTGGATCGCTGCAAACACTATTGATGATCATTAAAGGGTTACCATTAGCATATAACCGCGATTTGCAGGAAGACAAGCCCGCGCTGTTCGACGCTTTTGATACTGTTACCGCCTGCCTAAATATCGCGGCGCCATTAGTAGCAGGAGCGTCGCTTAACCGAGAAAAAATCGCCTCTAGCCTTGATAAGGGATTTCTGGATGCAACAACCTTAATGGAATACTTAATCCTGCGAGGAATTCCCCAGCGGACTGCACACCACCTAGTCGGATCACTCGTCGCCGTCGCAACCAAGCAAAATGTATCGCTAAAAGACCTTCCACTTGAGGAGTTCCAAAAGCTAGACGCCGATTTGGACGAAGAGATATATGGAGTACTAGGTGTTCAAAATGCAGTTGCTGCATTTACGAGCTTTGGTTCTACCGCTCCAGATCAGGTCGCTGCTCAAATCACTGCCTGGAAAGAGCGATTAGGACTTTAAATTACCTGTAATTAACACGCTTTTACGTGTTTGCTAATGCGCCTATCTCCAACTATGTGCCATCCTAATGTGGTTTGGTTGTGATGTATAAAATAGGTTAACTGGGTAATGCAAGTGATGTTTATCGATTATTCACCTTCGGACCGCGTTTCTAAGCCACTTCGTAGATTATTTTTTGGCTTTTTTTTCCTTGCCGGTTTTGTCGTTTGTTTAGTGTTTGCACCTCAAGCTGTGCTTGCTCAAGCCAATCCATTTGGTGGTTCAGCAAAGCCTGTCGGCAGTAACAACACTGCTGCAAATCCGGCTCAGCCTGCAACAACATCTAATTTTAATCTAGACCCCAATCTTATTATTCGTCGCTATGGTGAACTGCGACCCGGCACCCCTACTGAATTGGCCGAGGCGATTCTAATTTGCACTCAAATATCTCGAACGGATGTTGCGCGAATTTTTATTCAAGACTTTGAAAAACTCAATGTCTCAGCGACTCAAGCATCTGCCGTTCAAAAACAACTTGGTTCTGCCTTTTTATTTGAATTGTCGCTCAACCCAAAAATTCAGCCTGAAGGTGCTCGATTTGCTACTATCGTTAACAAAGGCGCTCTCGCCTACATGCAAGATGATGCCCGTATTAAATCTCTCATTGCCAGCTTAGCAAGTACTGACGCATTAACACGAGCCCGCGCTCGTGATGAGTTCAAGACCCTTGATCTGGAAGCGGCAGCACTGCTCGGGGCCGCTCTTGGTGATCCTCAGTACAGTAAAAACTACCAAGAAATCCAACGGGCTATCATTGTCATGGGCAATGTTGCCGTCGAACCCATCATTGGCTATTTGGATGTTCCTGACAAAGAACATCGAGCGCGCGTGATTGAGGTGCTCGGCCACCTAAGGGCTACGCGAGTCGCGGATCGACTTGTCACTTATGCCGTTTTAGAGGAAGCTGACTCCATTCTTGGGACTGCAGCCCGACGATCTTTAATGCAGCTCGTGAAAACATTACCCACTAAACGCGACGCGATGGCATACTTACAACTTCAATTGGATCGCGCGCTCGATGGTGATTTAATGCTGCCAGTAGATGAATTCAACCGCATCACCTTATGGGAATACAATGCCAAACAGGCTATTGTCATTCCCACAACCCGTGACGCTCGAGTCATCGCACTTATTTTAGCCACGAAGGTTTCCAAAAATCTATATAGTCTCGACCAATCAAACGCTCAATATAAACGTCAATTTTTACGAAGCATTTTAGCTTCAAGTAAAGTGCTTAATGGGATGAGTCAGCCCTTGGCTGACGGCACACGCCAACTAGTAAGCCAAGAATCCCCAGCCTATGTTCTGTCGTTATTAGAGCACTGTCTGGCTGAAGAAAATTATCCGGCTGCCATTGGGGCGGTTGAAGTGCTCGGAGCCATCGGCAGCGAAGACTTAGTTTATGCCCCATCTGGAAAACCAACGCCGCTTGTTAGGCTGCTTAACCATGCCAACAGACGGGTGCGGTTCGCAGTAGCCAATGCGATCTTTAAAATAAATCCTCAACGAGCTTTTCCTGGATGTACGTTTTTAAGCGAAGCAGCGGGGTATTACATTAAAACTGCGGGAACTCGTTCTGTACTGACAGGCGATGTTAAGCCAGAACGCAGCCAAACATGGTCTGGGTTGTTGGCACAAATCGGCTTCAGTGGTGATCGTGCCAAGAGTGGTCGTGACCTTGTTCGAATGGCTCAACAAAGTGCAGACTATGAATTCATTATGATTGGCGAGTCTATTGCCGCTCCTCACATTAATGATGTGGTGTATATGTTGCGCCATGACCCACGAACTGCGGGGATACCGATTGGAATTGTTGTTCATGATCTATCGATTGGTCGAGCAAATCCAATTGCGGCACTCGATCCTTTGACTTTTGCTCTTACCGAGCCTGTTTCCGCAGCAGGGTTGCTACAACAAACTCGCCCCTTATTATTGACAGCGAAGTACCAAGAAATCACCACGGTTGAAAGAATAACACAAGCGGAGGTCTGTTTAGCGTGGTTTGAAAAAGTACTGGCTAATCAGCACAAATTTGCGTTTTTCAATGTCCAGCGACAACAACAAGCCATGATTAATGCGTTGTTTGTCCCACCACTAAGTCAGCCAGCAGCAACCGCACTAGCCCACATCGGGTCCGATCAGTCCCAGCGAACCTTGGCAACATTTGCCAGCCAGGACACCGAAATTCTCAACAACCGTGTGCATGCGGTGATGGCGCTAAAGCAGAACATCGAACAGTATAAGGTTCTGCTAACACGCGCTGAAATACTCAAGCTATATGATCTCTATAACAAAAGCTTGGCATCGCCTCAGGAGAATATTGATGTCCTTTCTGACATCCTAGACGCAATTGAGTCGCCTACAAAAACCGCTGATGCGAAACCATAAACCTGCTTGTCTACGATATGAAAAAGGCTGGTTGCTGCTACAATTGGGTGTGGGCTTTTCAATAGCCCAGCGATGTATTGGTCACTTGGATCGTTAACCACCGACCAAAGATAACCAGATAATCATGGCTACACTTGAGCCTGACGGACAATTTGGCGATTCTGGCGAGCAACGCCCACGCTCAGCGCAAGAGGTATCGGGTGAATCAGCAGTTCTAGGTGGTATCATCGGCACTAGCCTAGCGATGCGAAAGGTCTATCAACTGACTCGAAAAGTAGCCAAGAGTGATGCGTCTGTTTTATTGCTTGGCGAAACCGGCACCGGAAAAGAGTTGATCGCCAATGCCATTCATCAATTGAGCCGGCGTTCAAAGGGCCCATTTGTCAAAGTCAATTGTGGGGCCTTGAGTGAGAGCTTATTAGAAAGTGAACTGTTTGGGCATGTCCGCGGCTCATTTACTGGGGCGGTAAACAACCGTACAGGGCGATTTGAAGCAGCCCATTCTGGGACAATTTTTTTAGATGAAATCAACTCTACATCATTGGAATTACAGGTTAAATTACTGCGCGTCTTACAGGAACGCGAATTTGAGCGCGTTGGGGATACACAAACGATCCGTGTTGATACCCGCGTCATTGCTGCTAGTAATCGTGATTTAATGAGCGAAGTCCGAGCTGGGAATTTTCGTGAAGATGTATATTGGCGATTGAATGTAGTCCCTGTTGAAATTCCACCACTGCGGGACCGCCGTGAAGACATTCCTCAGCTGCTTACCTTTTTCCTCCAACAATATAACGAGGTTAATGACCGCTACGTTGTTCACATCCAACCGGAAGTAATCGAGGCGTTACAACAATACTCATGGCCGGGGAATGTCCGTGAGTTACAAAACTATGTCGAACGAGCAGTGGTGTTAGCCGGCGGCGATGAATTTACAACGGACTTGCTGCCGCCATCGGTATTATCAAATCAACCCGAACAGCTATTAACAGAAAACGATGCCGGCGAAGATCTGGCTGGATTATCTTTCCGAACGGTACAGCAGGGGTTGCGGGAACTAGCAGACAAAGATGGAAACTTGCACGGCGAAATTGTCGATCGGATCGAACGTGAACTAATTCAACAAGTTCTAGCTGCTTGCGGAGGCACAAGAACTAAGGCTGCCATTCAGCTTGGCATCAACCGCAATACACTCCACAAAAAAATCAAAGACCTTAAAATTAACGAATAAAAAGCGGGCGCCTTGCCTGTCTAAAAGCTCGCCCATTAATCGTGATTATCCGTGTAACCGTATTGTTCTCGTAATAAAATATCGCTTCATCCACGCCCAATTCTCTTTTTGCGCCCATTTGCGGTTCGCAGTCGCCGTTAAGTAGATAAAATAAAACCATTCACATCGTTTTGGAGTCCTGTGTTAACTGGCCATGGAATCGGCAAACTGACTCAATTTATGGGACGTTTCATAAGTTATTTCCATGCTCAATGTAATTGCTATGGCTGATTGGCTAACTCGCATTTCACTTTCGTGTTTTGCGCTGAGTTATCTAATTGCATTGCTGTTAGAAATCTCGCGGTTATTTTTTCGCGTTTCGGTACGCAGCGTTGTTCTTTTCGTTATGATGCTCGCCGGCATTTTTGCGCATATCATCTTTCTCTGGGATAAATTTCAATCCGATTTTTCGGGGGGCACACCTTTGGCAAGCTGGTATGACTGGTGCCTAGTCATCTCACTCGCGCTGGCCATCACCTATACAATCGTCGCTTTACAGCGAGTGCGCCATTCCGTCGGAATATTCTTCTTGCCGGTTATTTTAGGTTTGATCCTGTTTGCTATTTCCATTGAGGGGCGGCAACCGTTTTCTGCACAAGAACGCGGAGACCTGTGGGGTATGACTCACGGTATTAGTTTATTGGCGGGCACGGTCTCAATGGCAATTGCTTTTACCACTGGATTAATGTATTTGGTCCAAGCTTCGCGGCTTAAACGCAAATTACCTCCTAAAGCAGGATTTCGTTTACCTTCGCTTGAGTGGCTTCAAGTTTGCAATCGCCGCAGTTTATTCTTGGCCACTGGCCTTATTATGATCGGGTTGTTTTCTGGCATCATCATGAACGTGCAATTTCAAAACAAACTTAAAGATATTGTGCCTTGGGACGACATGGTTGTGATTTCCTCCTCTGTTTTACTGTTATGGCTAATCGCCGTCTCCATTTTTGAAATGCTTTATCGTCCCGCTCGACAGGGCAAAAAAATCGCCTATTTGACAATGGCTAGCTTTCTTTTCTTAATTATGGTTTTGTGCTTCGTTATCTTCGGACAACACGCCGAAACTCCTGTGGCCACAATATTGTGGTTAGGGGGTCGTGTATGAGAGTGCAGATGATTGGCTGTAGCCACCATAACACCGATGTAACCTTCCGAGAAAAACTAGCCTTTCAGCCTACTCAAGCGGCGGCGGCTTTAGCACAAATGCGAAGTCTTTTTCCTCGGACTGAGGCCGTTTTGCTGTCGACTTGTAACCGAATGGAAATTTATGCTGCGGCTGAAGATGAAGTTGACTGTCCCACAGCGGAAGAACTGATTAACTTTGTTGCGGAATTTCATGGCCTAGTGCCACGAGATATTGCGGCTGAATTACATAACCTCTGTGGTGAAGACGCTGTCCGACATTTATTTGCTACCGCGGCCAGTCTCAATAGTATGGTGGTTGGGGAAGCACAGATTCTGTCCCAGATTAAGCAGGCCTACGATTTAGCAAATGCGGGCGATAGCACCGGCCCGCTAACCCACAGCACATTCCAAGCAGCTATTCGAGTTGCAAAGCGAGTGCAAAATGAGACCAGCTTGCATGAAAAACGGGTTAGTATTCCCTCTATTGCTGTCGCCGATTATGCCAGTCAGTTCTTCGAACGGTTTGATGATAAGGTTGTTTTGATAATTGGTGCTGGTGAAATGGCACAAGAAACCCTAACGTATCTTGTTGATAAAAACGTTGGCCGGATAATTATTATTAATCGTAGTCGAGAACGCGCAGATCAACTTGCTAAACAAACCGGCAATGAGGCTGCTGATTGGGATCAATTAGAAAACTTACTAGCCGAAGCAGATTTAGTTGTCAGTGCTACTGCGGCAACAGAGCCTGTGGTGACTGGCGATGTTTTTGAGCGGGTTGTTGAAAAACGATATCAGCGGCCTGTTTTTATTTTGGACCTAGCTGTGCCGCGTGATTTTGACAACGCTATTTCTGATTTCATTAATGTCTATCTTTATTCTATTGATGATATTCAAAAAGTTTGTGACGCGAATCTTGCCGCGCGGCAGTTAGAATGGCCTAAAGCTGAGAATATCATTGCTGAAGAAACTGAGTTGTTTATGAAGGTGCTGTTTCAGCGAATTACGGGGCCTTGGATTGGACGGCTAAAACAACAGGCAAATGACATTAAAAAGGCTGAACTACGGCGTCTACAAAACAAACTTGGTGATTTCGGCGATGACCCTACTGTCAGCAAAGAAATTGAACTTACGCTAGATCGCCTAGTTAATAAATTACTGCACCCACCACTAGAATCTCTACGTGAAGATATTTCTCCTGACACTGGCACTGGCTTATTAGACGCACTTAAAAAGCTCTTTCAGCTCAAAGATTAGTCTTTAAGCTGCTTCTGGCAGTTCAAGCTGCACTGGTGTTTCCATCGCAGGCAAGTCATCGATGGACCCCAAACCGAACAACCCCAAGAATGTTCTGGTTGTGGCATATAAGTAGGGGCGGCCCAACTCCTCGCTGCGCCCAGCGACTCGGACAAGATCTCGCTCCATTAGCTGCCGAATCACTTCACCGCAACCAACTCCACGAATCGCTTCAATCTCTGCTCGCAATACTGGCTGCCGGTATGCAATTACTGCTAGTGTTTCTATCGATGGTGCAGAGAATCGCTGGGGTGCTATCGTGTGCTCTAACCGCTTAAGCCAATCGGAAAACACTGGGCGACTCATCAACTGATAGCCTCCCGCAACCTGTTCGATTCGGTAGGCACGGTTGGTTTTATCGTATTGTGTATTGAGCTGTTCTATTAATTGCCTTGCCTCTTTGCCATTATGTAAACGCGCATATTGCACTAGTTTTGTGGTAGTAATTGGTTCACGTGCTATAAAAATAACCCCTTCGATGGTTTGTATTAGCGCTTGTGTGTCTTCTTCGCTGCGTCGTTGCGAAGTAGGTTTAGCCTGTTGTTGTCGCAGTCGGTTGTTGCGCCGCCGCACAGCTAGATTTAAAGTGGGTTTTATGCGGTTTGTTTTTTGCTTTGGTTTCATCTAAAAATTTAGCTAAAAGACTTGGGTGCCTGTACAGATATTACCCTGTAGGCCGTAATTGATGAAAGGTGAGTTATACATCTCTTAAAATATCTGTGTCTGGTGTCTGACGCTTTCAAGAAAACCAACTAAACTGACAACATGGAAACTATTTACTTTGACAACAACGCCACTACTCCGATTGCTAACTCGGTCGTTGAAGCTTTGACCAGCGCCTTGCAGCAGGGACTGAAAAACCCTGCTAGCCAACATGAACTAGGACGCCAAAGCCGCAAACAATTAGAAATAACCCGCGAGCGTGTTGGGGGTTTATTGGGGTGTAATCAACTAGATTCCAACGAGAATGTTGTTGTCTTTACATCGGGTGGGACTGAAGCAAACAACTTAGCAATATTGGGTATTTGTGAATCTTTCCCTCAGCGCGGTAGGATAATTATCTCCGGCGTTGAGCATCCCAGTGTCTCAATGGTCGGGGAGATCTTGAAAAAAGATGGATGGGATTTACAAGTCGTCAACACTTTACTCAACGGTAAAATCGATCTTGATCATCTGGACTCTTTAATTAATGACGAAACTAGGCTGGTGTCAGTAATGCTAGCCAACAATGAGACGGGAGTGATTCAACCAATCACTGATGTTGTGACTTTGTGTAAAAACCGCGGTGTTCTAGTACACACAGATGCGGTTCAAGCGGTTGGAAAAATGCCTGTTGATTTTCAGCAACTTGGCGTCGACGCCTTGTCTCTATCGGCCCACAAAATACATGGTCCCGTTGGTGTTGGCGCGCTGCTCATTAAAAAAGGATGCCCTGTCGCACCCGTTTTACATGGTGGGTTTCAGCAAAACGGAATACGCCCCGGTAGTGAGGCATGTCCACTGCCCATCGCGTTTAGTAAGGCATTGGAGCTCTATCTCGACCATCAAGACGCCAATATTTCGCATTTGCTTGGTTTGCGCGAGAAGCTTGAGAGTGGTATTTTAGGGCTATTTCCTGCGGCAACTGTCATTGGGCACGAGACCCCTCGACTGCCACAAACAACCTGTATTGCGTTTCCAAAGGTTGACCGCCAAGCACTAATGATGGCTTTAGATGTGGCGGGGATTTGCTGCAGCACTGGGTCTGCCTGTGCTTCGGGGTCTAGTGAACCTT
>Ga0315316_10001648_pt1 | contig 15887 bp, 12 predicted proteins | sample M160m3416metaG_FD_203702 | JGI IMG/M metagenome (GOLD analysis project Ga0315316, IMG submission 203702) | Ammonia-oxidizing marine archaeal communities from Monterey Bay, California, United States - M1 60m 3416 | ecosystem: Environmental > Aquatic > Marine > Intertidal zone | place: USA...
AGACCCACGGTAATAACCGGCTCGAAATTGCATGGACAATCCTTCCAGTTCTGATTCTTGCCGTCATAGCAATACCGACTCTTACAGACATATGGGCACAACAAAACACTGTTCCTGAAGATCTTGGTGAAGTCCTCAACGTAGAAGCCGTCGGTCACCAATGGTGGTTCGAATTTCGATATCCAAACCACGAAGTCATAACTTCGAACGAACTTCATATTCCAGTAAATCGACCTGTCGCGTTCAAGCTTGAATCGCAGGATGTTATCCACAGCTTCTGGGTTCCAAAAATCGCCGGTAAGGTAGATATGGTTCCGCTAAATGACAACTTCATGTGGATGATCAGTGATGAGGTAGGCGAATATTACGGTCAGTGTGCTGAGTTCTGCGGAATCGCTCACGCTCACATGCGCTTCCGGGTAATCGTTCATGAAGAAGCCGATTTCCAAGCTTGGGTCAATGGCATGCACACAGCTGCCGACGCTCCAATAGCTGGATCTCCTGAAGCATCAGGAAAGAATCTTTTCGCAGCAAACTGTTCTTCTTGCCACACTAACGACTCGACCACACCGGGTTCTTATGCCCGTGAGATCAACTCGCAGCAGGCTCGATGGAACGGATGGGTCTCAGACATTGAGAATTCAGGAATAGTTTCTGCTCCAAACCTAACCCACTTCGGAACCCACAACACCATTGGTGCAGGACTGAAGGATCTGACCCAGGAATCACTTGAAGGCTGGATTACCGATCCTTCTTCAGTAAAGATCGGTACTCGAATGCAGAAGCACGCTGCCGTTTACGATACTGCTGACGGCAAGGCTAATTTGACACCTGCTGAAGTATCTGACATTGCTACATACCTTCTGTCACTCAAACCCGGCACTGCACCAACAGGTGCTGTGATAGATACCGTCGGAGCAGACGGCGCTGAAATTTTCGCTACAAATTGCACAAGCTGTCATTCGACCGGCGAAGACACCATTGTCGGTCCAGGCCTCGCCGGTATAGGGGAGCGGGCAGCTTTACGAGTAGATGGCATGAGTGCTGAGGACTATTTGGAACAGTCCTTAATAGCACCAGCTGCCTACGTGGTCGACGGATTCCCTGCTGTAATGCCTGAGTGGTCTTACCTTGGTGACAAGTCCATAGATGCACTCGTTGACTATCTAAAAACACTGAACTAATAGAAACCACCTGTACGGACGGCATGTCTAACAGCGGAGCTCACACATAGTGACAACAAAATCACTGACAATCCCACAACTGTTCCCGAGGCCTAAATCGTCCACGGGAATTTGGAGCTGGATCGGAACTGTCGATCACAAAAGGATCGGCACCCTTTATGGCATAGTTTCATTTATATGGTTCATCGTTGGTGGCTTGGAAGCGTTGATGATCCGAGGCCAATTAGTTTCTGCTGAAAACGACCTCATTGGACCTGAGGCGTACAACCAATTATTCACCATGCACGGAACGACGATGGTCTTCCTGGTAATCATGCCCCTGTCTGCAGCTTTCTTTAACTGGCTGGTACCACTTCAGATCGGTGCCAGAGATGTAGCATTCCCTAGACTGAACGCTCTGAGCTTCTGGGTTTTCTTGTTCGGTTCACTGCTTATCAATTTTAGCTGGATAACCGGAAACGCCCCTAACGGTGGCTGGTTTGGATACGCCCCTAACTCAGGTACGACTTTCAACCCTGGACTGGGAATGACCTACTGGGTAGTTGGATTGAACGTTCTTGGTGTGGCGTCTATCGCAGCAGGTTTGAACTTCATCGTGACCATCCTTAACATGCGCGCCCCTGGTATGAGTATGTTCAAGGTCCCTGTCTTCACGTGGATGACCCTGATCACTTCGGTTCTGATTGTTCTTGCAATGCCGATTCTGGCGGTTGCAGGTATTCAGCTTATGACCGACCGTGTTTACGGCACTCACTTCTTCAACTCACTCGGTGGTGGTGACCCAGTAATGTGGCAGCACATTTTCTGGCTTTTTGGGCACCCTGAGGTGTACATCCTGATTCTGCCTGCAATGGGTATCGTTTCCGAAGTGCTTCCGACATTCGCTCGAAAGCCACTTTTCGGTTACCCATTCGTAATATTTGCTGGTGCAGCTATCGCTTTCATGGGTTGGTTTGTATGGAGCCACCACATGTTCACCGTTGGACTGGGACCTGCAGCTAACACTGCATTCACGATATCTACGATGCTTATCGCAGTTCCTACCGGTGTGAAAATATTCAACTGGCTTGGCACACTTTGGGGTGGAAATATCCGATTTAACACACCGATGCTGTTCTCGATCTCATTTATAGCAATGTTCACTATCGGTGGCTTGAGTGGTGTCATACACGCCTCTCCGCCGACCGACGCACAACAGCAAGACACTTACTTCGTTGTTGCTCACTTCCACTACGTACTAGTTGGTGGAGCACTTCTGGGTATCTTTAGTGGAATCTACTTCTGGTGGCCAAAATTCACCGGGTACTTCCTCAATGAAAAACTCGGTATCGCCAATTGGGCACTGATGATGATCGGTTTCAACCTGCAGTTCGCTCCGATGCACTGGCTTGGAATGGACGGCATGCCACGTCGTATATACACATACGCAGAGAACATGGGCTGGGAAGGTTCAAACCTTGCTGCTTCTGTCGGTGGAATGATTCTAGGGATCGGAATTCTTCTGTTTATCATCAACGTCTTCTACTCGAAGATGAATAAAGTGATGGCAGGAAATGATCCATGGGACGGTCGTACGCTTGAATGGGCAACTGCTTCACCCCCACCAGTACACGACTTCGACGAAATTCCTCAGGTCAAGTACCGTGATGATTTCTGGTTCCAGAAATATCCAGAAACTATTGCTGAGTACCACCACGACGAACACGATCAGACTGTTCCTTCGGGTGCACAGTTGGATGAAGTTGAGGAAGCCCTACCGGTTATTTCGGGTGGTTACGACGGACACGGCGATGGGCACAGCGACATTCACCTTCCTGACATGTCTTACTACCCGTTCATTCTATCTCTCGGTATAGCCGGGCTAGGTGCAGGATTCCTCTCCAACAATGTAGTTATCGCAGTTGGTGCGATAATACTTATATGGGGTCTCATTGGGTGGGCTATGGAGCCCGTCAACGACCCTGAATAAGCAACGCTAATTATTTAGTTCAGTTCCAACGTCAAGGAAAATACGAACGTGATACAGGCCGCAGAAACAGAACACCACGAGCCAGTAGAAAATACTTCTACAGGCTTGAATAGCAGGAAGCTCATGATGTGGGCTTTTTTGGGTTCCGACGTGATGTTCTTCGGAGTATTCATCGCAACCTACCTCGTTTACCGAGGCAAGAGCCTAGTCGGACCATATCCGTCTGAGATTCTCGACATCCCTATCACGTCTGTTTCGACGTTCGTGCTGCTAATGAGTTCTCTTGCTATGGTTCTTGGTCTTCATTACGTAAAAGAAGGTCAGAAGAACAAAGCAACGCTTTGGATATTGGTTGTAGTAGTCTTGGGTGCCGTATTTATGGGATTCCAATTTTATGAATTCCGTACGTTTGCTCACGAAGGACTAACTCCACGGACGAATATATTTGGAACCACGTTCTTCATTCTTACTGGTATCCACGGCGCTCACGTAACCATCGGTGTTATATGGATGGCGTTCATGGCGTACAGCTCGCATTTTGGACAGTTGAGGCAGGACAATGCACTCGATCTAGAAATCGCCGGACTGTACTGGCACTTTGTCGACATCGTGTGGATCGTGATATTCACAGTCATATACCTGATATCAGCATCTGATGGGCCGCCGGCTGGTGTCGGCCCTACAATGATTCACGGATAGGCTGAAGGATAGAAAACATGGCCAATCTCTGGCAAAAGCTAACGCAGCACGACGGCAATGGCTGGTGGAATCTTCCACACGGTCCTAGCAACGAATTAAATCCTCCTTACGAAGGCCCAATTGGTGGTGCATGGTTAGGAAATCTCTGGCGTACGATAACGCACGGAAATGTTTCGCACGCCGGAGTAGGTTTTTATTGGTTAGTTGGATTCGTTCTGGCAGTAATCACACTTGTTGAAGTGTGGCTGTTCACCGTAGAAACTCTTGGCGGGTGGTTTATACCGATTCTGCTATTTCTCTCAATAGGTAAGTTCGTTGGAGTGGTCGCATACTTCATGCATCTCAGGTTCGACCACCCGATGTTTACGTATATCTTCACAGCTTCAATGATTGGTGGAATACTAATCTTCTCCATTCTTCTGGTTCTCTCTGAGAATGCAGGCACACCAGTTCTCTTCTAGAGTTTTGTATATCGTTTACAAAGAATCTAACTCCCAAAAGTCCAGTACGATAACCCGGGTTTGACGTTAAGTCGACTCGTACAATATTGGTTCCGATCAACGTAACCAAACCACTTAACCTGGATGAATTGACGCCATGAATGGCGCTGCAGAACCGAACCTCATCGACAGCTTTGGCGAATTCTTCTTCGCGTGGGATTTTTCGTCTCCTCCGTCAGTTTTATTCCTGATGCTCGCTGCTGCTTACACAATTGGCACCATTCGCCTAGCTGTGCGTTCGGATACAAATGCCAGTTTTTGGTCCAAGGTAGGCACCAGCTACTTAGGATTCGCCCTATTGGCTTTCGCATTAGCCGGACCACTTGATTACTTCTCTGGCGATCTTTTCGCAATGCACATGTCTCAGCACCTCGTCATTGCAATGTTCGCAGCGCCGTTGCTGCTTATCGGGCGACCGATGGCTGCGTACATATGGGCATTACCTCGACCACTTAGGATTGGCGCAGGGTCGGCTCTCACAGGAGCAGGAATCATAGTGCGCGTCCTAGCGATTTTCACTCGTCCCAAAATAGCGCTCCCGCTGTTCATTGGTACTTTGTATGGCTGGCACCTTCCATTTGCGTACAACAGCTCACTTGAAAATGAATGGGTGCACCTAATTATGCACTTCACGATGTTTTCAACTGCTGTACTGTTCTGGTGGCCCATAGTTGGTCCACCACCGATCCGTACACAGCTCAACTATCCAGAACGCATCGTTTACCTGTTACTAGCAGTCACACCCACCGCATTGCTCGCAGCGATCATCACTCTAACCAAGTCAGTACTCTACGACTTCTATCTAGTTGCACCAGGGCACTTCCACTGGTCTACTACTGAAGATCAGCGAGTAGGTGGCCTGCTAATGTGGATCCCAGGCAACTTCGTATACCTCGCAACAATGACTGTTCTATTCTTCAAGTGGTTTGCAGAAGAAGAACGTAAAACGTCTCCCCATCGCAGGCGAAATCCACCAGCGAAGTAGCGATACACGTCTGCCAGTCATCGCGATGAATGAGTAGCGAAGCTGATGGCAATCAGCAGGCTAACGTTGATTGCCACATCATCGGATTCCTTGCAATCGCCTTCGGATGTCCAAAGCAATCAAACACAAACAAGAAACTTACGAAGCGCTTCGGCTGCGTCGACGTCGGATAACGGCACGTTTGATGAAGTAGTCGTTCTCTTTATCCAACATTCGTCTTAGAACGTCGTCAGATAGATTCTTCAGGTAGATAACACTCGACCAAGCTATCGTTAGACCCGACTTAATTTCGTCAAGTGTCATCGCCTTGTTTGTGTTCGCAAGCAAAAGCTTGAACACAGCCTCAGTGATAGGTGTACCCGGCAGAAGAAAGTCTGGCTCGTTCGAGCATATGTTCGCCATCACCTTCATGTATTCAGCAGGTGTGCCGAAGCCACCAGCAATCTTGCCATCGTCCATAACGGCTTTACCACTCTTCGAAAGCCTCGAATAGATAGCAAATTCAAATGATCGACCTGAAGCCTCGAAAGCCTTCGTGTCGATCTGGTATTTTGGCTCTTCCTTCGGCTCCGGTGTTACTTCAGGTGTCTGCTCTGTTTGTTCTGTCTGGTTAGTCATGTCTTAATTGTGCGTGAACCAGCGCGTGAACGCCCGGTCAAAAATGTTTATAAAATATCGTCTGGCCAGTCGAGCATTTCGACTTTCGTAATTTCGCCTGCATTAATCATACCAATGTCATCGGGGCATATGGCTAATCCATTTGCAAGTGCCATAGAACTCAGTACGCCTGAACTCTGATTTCCTGTAGATCTTGCCCTATAAACACCCGAATCGTCACGATATACCCGAACTCTAGCGTAAACGCGACGACCATCGTGATTGCGAATCGGATCGTCCATTATCGCCTCGATACTTGGCTTTTCCGTCTCTGGTTTGCCCATCATGAGTCGAATTACCGATCGTCCGAACTGCTCGAACGCCACCATCGCACTAACCGGATTACCCGGAAGACCCAAAAGAGGAACCTTCGTTCCATCCTTGCGATCGAGCACTCCAAATGCCAAAGGCTTTGCCGGGCGCATTCGCACCGACCACAAAGCTATCTCGCCTTTTGAAGAAAGCACATCTTTCACAACATCGTAATCGCCCTTAGAAACACCGGCGGAAGTCACGACCAAGTCCGCGCACAGAGCTTCTTCAAGAATGACCTCAAGTGATTCAATGGTGTCCTTAGCGATTCCCAATATCTTCGGGACACCGCCGTATCGTTTAACCATAGCGGCGATGCTGAAAGCGTTCGAGTTAAATATTTTACCGGGTTCTGGTTCATCACCAGGCTGAAGAAGCTCATCTCCAGTCGAAACAATCGCTACTACCGGTCGACGTATCGCCTTCACAGTCGAGTACCCGAGAGAAGCGATCACACCAATCTCTCCTGATCGCAAAATTTGGCCGCACTCCAACACCGTTTCTCCAACTTCGATATCTTCGCCTGCACCTCTCACATTATCGTATGGCTCAGATTGAATATGAATCGCAATCGCCTTGGACGAACCACCTGAAGCTCGGCGCTCTAACTCGTCAGTGTCTTCGAACGGAACCACGGCGTCTGCGTTATCTGGCACCGGAGCACCGGTCATAATCCTAATAGCTGTTCCATGAGTAAGCGGGTGTACTGGAAGCTGTCCAGCCGCCACTACGCCCGTGACAACCAGTTCGACCGGAGTTTCCACAGAAGCACCTTGGGTATCGGCGGACAACACCGCATAGCCGTCCATAGCCGAATTGGCCAGCGGAGGAATGTTGAACGATGCGACCATATTCTCCGCCAAAACCTGCCCCAACGAATCGATTAGATCGGTCGACTCAGCAGGCAGCACTTGGAAGTAGGACAATATACGTTCACGCGCCTCTTCAACACTGAGCATCTCTGCATCGTAGTGGTGTCGATGAGGTCGATCGTGGTCTTCGTGAAATTTCTGCGTCAAGACTAAGCTCGCAACTCCGCACCGAGTTCTTTGGAAAGTTGTTTCAATATCTGCTGTTCAATCTTGCCAATTTGATCAGCAGTCAGCGTCTTGTTCGACGACTGATAAACGAGTCGAACGGCGACCGCCATCTTGCCATCAGGGACACCCTTGCCTTCAAACACATCAAACACCGTAGCTGCAGCCACAATCCGATTTCGATTTGCGATTTCGACGATCTGACCTGCCGTTACTCCAATATCGACAATCAACGACAAATCACGGTGCGATGAAGGTAGTCGTGTGAACTCTTCGAATTTGCCTGAATCCACACCCTGTGAACCTTCTAATATTTTAAGAATCGCAGCGAGATCTAGTTCGAACATCGACGCGCTTTCAACTTCGGGGGCGAATTTAGAAAACACTTCTGCGGCGACTTCGCCAACAACGCCGACCACAGCTTTATTGCCCGATGCGATCTTGATGACTGCCGTCCGACCTACAGCGAAAGTTGCGTCCTCTGCTGGTTCGAAAGTAACTTGTATTCCAAGATTTTCAAGAACAGCTTCCGCCGCACCTTTGGCATCGTAAAAATCTGAAGCCGTAGCCGAGTTGTCCCAATGCAGTTCGTTTCGTGGACCCGCAAACGCACCAGTAACCATCTGACGTTCTTCCGGCAGTCCTTCTCCAAAATCAAAGAACACCCGTCCCGTCTCGAACAAGGCGATGGGACCGCGCCACGTTCGAGAGTTACGAGCTACCGTTTCGAGCACTGCTTCTCTAAGGGTTCGTCGCATCACTGCGAAGTCAGCGGTAATCGGATTGCGTAGCTTGATCGCTGAAGGTGTGTCTACGGGAAGGGCAACCCGGTCTTCACCCTTTTTTGTCGTGGCAGCGTATGAAATCATCTCTCGCATACCCGACTGGGTTAAAGCATCAGTTACCCGAGTTCGAAGATCCATTTCAGGCTGCGGCTCCCATTGCGGCGGCCGACCCGCCAATGTGGTCGTAGGAATATTGTCGTAACCAACAATTCGAGCAATCTCTTCAATCAAGTCTTCAGGGATCGAAATATCCGGGCGCCAGTACGGAATTCCAACTTTCCATCCATCAGCATCTGAATCAATGCTAAATCCAAGATTGCTCAGAGTAGATTCAACATCTGACTTGTCGAATTCCACTCCGAGCACTCGATAGATGTGTGCACGATTAAGACGAACTTGATCCTGCTCATTACCCTCGCTCGGGAAGACATCTATAATTCCCGAAGCGACAGTCCCGCCGGCGATCTCTTGAATCAGCTTGGTCGCCCGTCGAAGTCCAACTTCACTTAGGCCGGTACGCAAACTCTTCTCAAATCGCAGAGTCGCCTGACTTGCAAGTTCAAGCGATCGAGCCGTTCGCCGATTGTTCGTACCTTCAAATGTTGCCGATTCGAGAATTACGTTGGTCGTTGATTCTGAAATTTCAGAATTAGCTCCGCCCATGACACCTGCAAGACCGATTCCGCGCTCAGAATCGGCAATCAGAAGCATCTCAGTATCGAGCGTGCGTTCTTTGTCATCGAGGGTAGTCAGTTTTTCACCTAACTTTGCCCGCCTAACGATAATTTGGTGACCAATGACCTTGTCGTAATCGAACGCGTGCAGAGGTTGACCAAGTTCAAACATAACGAAATTCGTGATGTCTACCAAGTTATTGATTGGTCGCTCGCCAATCGCAATAAGTCGATCCTGCAACCATTTCGGTGAAGGACCAATCTTTACGCCCTGAATAACTGTCGCCGTGTAGCGTAAGCACAAATCAGGATCAGCAATTTCGACGGAAGCCAAGGTATTCACATTGGGGCCGGCTGCTTTAAACTCAATGTCGGGCTGATTTAGCGGCTGCCTAGTGATGGCGGATACGTCCCTAGCGACACCGACCACGCCAAGGCAATCGGGACGGTTCGGGGTTAGTTCAATGTCGATGACTGATTCGCCAAGAACTTCTCCTATTGGCGTTCCGACGGCAAGATCGTCATCCAACACGAGTATTCCATCATGATCGTCACCGATCCCGAGTTCACGTACCGAACAAACCATGCCTTCCGATACGACTCCACGAATCTTCGATCGTTTGAGCTTCTTTGTTTTGCCAGGTTCATCGGCGTATGCATCCTGAAGAACCGCACCGATAGAGGCGTATGCGATCTTCTGCCCTTCAGCCACGTTAGGAGCACCGCACACAACCTCGGCTTCGCCATCGCCATAATCAACTGTTACGAGCCTCAACCGGTCGGCATCGGGGTGTTGGGCTATATTTTTGACATGACCAACAACAACGTTGTCAATCCAACCAGTACGTTCGATTCCTTCAACTTCGTTACCAGCCATCGTTAGTCGATGTGCCAGATCGTCAAGGTTCATCTCAATGTCTACGTACTCTTTCAGCCAGGAAACAGGGATTTTCATGCGTTTTTCTCAGTTACTTTTCGAATTACAAATGGAATGAATTGTGACGAATCACTTTGGGAAGCCGGCGTGTTCGCCGCTCCTAAAACTGAGTCAGGAACCGCAAATCATTCGAGAAGAAATGCCGAATGTCCGTAATTTCGTTTCGCAACATCGATATTCGCTCTGGTCCCATTCCAAATGCGAACCCGGTGTACTTAGTCGAGTCGTATCCCGCGTTTTCCAAAACTTTGGGGTGGACCATTCCAGCACCCAAAATCTCGATCCAGTTTCCGTCCCATTCAATCGACATATCTACGCCAGGTTCAACAAATGGAAAGAAGTCGCAGCGGAATCGCACTTTACGTTGAGATCCGAATATTCGGCGAGCAAATTCGTAAAGCGTGCCTTTTAGATCAGCAAACGTGATGCCTTCGTCGACCGCAAGACCCTCGACTTGGTTGAAGTGCCATTCGTGCGTGGCGTCGGTTGATTCGTATCGATAACACTTGCCTGGAACAACAACTCGAATGGGAGGATCGTTAGTTTCCATCGTCCGGGCCTGCATTGGAGATGTGTGCGTTCGCAGCAGAACGTCGTTATGGGTGTCGGAATCAACCCAAATCGTGTCCCACTGGTCCCGTGCGGGGTGATTAGCTGGAATGTTTAGCATGTCGAAGTTGTACTTCTCAAGTTCAACCTCAGGACCTTCTATGGTTTGGAATCCCATCTCGTTAAACGCCTGGGTAATCTCTCGGATCATCTGTGTCGAAGGATGCAGGCCGCCCAAAGCAGGTCGCCGACCTGGCAAAGTGATATCGAGCGACCCCAGAGGTGCTTTAGAAGATTTCGACTGGTTAGTGCGTTCTTCATAAAGCGACTCAAGCTCAACGCGGAGACTGTTCGCTGCCGCACCTACCATTTTACGTTCGTCGATATCTAGCGATCCGAGCCCACGTAACAGTCCTGTCAGCCGACCTTTTCGCCCAAGAAATCCGACTCGCCACGCTTCGATTTGCTCGACAGATTCAGAGGAATCTAAGGCGATAATAGCGGCAGTTTTCAGTTCTTCGACCGACTCACCGCTTTGAGTTGCTTGAGCACCTTGATCTTTTGGCAACGACACTTACCTGACATAACTACTTGTGAACCGAAGACGAACTAATGATGAAGTAACCTGTCGACGGATATTTCTGACTCGAAATTATAGTCGATTTTGATCGCACCTCTCACTCTTGCCCTAATCTCAATAAATTCTGGGAAACAGTCAAGTCAGCTTTAAATAGTGAATTTTGAGTAAATCTACGCCTAATTTCCAAGATTCGCCTTAATTGCTGATTACATCGTTTTTTGGCATATTAATTACGAATTACGCAATTTATGTAGCGTATTACATTACGATTACATCATATCTGCATAGTGAAGTGATCAGCGTTAACAGCCATTACGTTAAGACTTGCACTTCTGAACTAGCGACAAGTTCAAAAAGTTGTAGTAGGGTCGACCAACGATCGATGATCAGCCGCAGTACGTACGATACGTACATCGAGATGCGGTACAACCAATATCAAAATAATGAGGGGGTCCACTATGGAAGCCTACTGCATGAAGTGTAAGACGAAGCGTGAGATGCAGAATCCAGAGCAGATCACAATGAAGAACGGTCGCCCCGCATCTCAGGGTACCTGCCCGGTTTGCAGCACAAAGATGTTCAAGATCGGTAAAGCTTCGTAGGCTTTCTGTTATTGAACGAATTGACCCGTGCTTTGGCACGGGTCTTTTTTTGCCAAAATTCCAGGGCCTTTTCGGTTAATACCCATCAACCGATAGTAAGATTCTGTTTCGTACGCCAATACCCTCCGAGGAGCAAATCGTATGCAAACAGTTAAATTCGGAAAAACAGGATTCAATGTCAGTCGATTAGGCGTCGGTTTATCAGAGATTGGATCACAGCTTTCTGTCTCCGATCAAGATCAAGCCAACTCAATGATGAACACCGCTCTCGATAGCGGTATCAACTTTCTCGACACCTCGGCCTGCTACGGCATATCTGAAATGATGGTCGGTAATGGCGTGGCAGATCGACGCGACGAATATTTCCTAGCTACTAAGGCAGGGCACGTAGCTCTTGGAGCGGACGGCGATGAGTGGACTTACAAAGTAGTTTCTGAATCGATCGACCGCAGCCTGCGTCTTCTTAAGACCGATCATGTCGATCTGGTTCAACTTCACTCCTGCGAAACTGATGTATTAGAACGTGGCGATGTTATTCGTGCGCTACAGAAAGCTCAGGATGCCGGAAAAACTCGGTTCTTCGGGTACTCGGGCGACAACGATGCCGCTCATTGGGCAGTCGATTCAGGATTGTTCGCTACTCTCCAAACCAGTTACAACCTTGTCGAACAGCGAGCTCGAACATCAGGTCTTCTGGAAAAAGCAACAGCGCAGGGGATGGGCACGATCATCAAGCGCCCTATCGCCGGTGGGGTATGGGGCAAATCACGCCCAGAAACAGGAATCGACGACGCAGGTCGATACAACACTCCTTATCTACTACGTGCCAAAGAGATACGATCGCTTGGACTAATCGCAAATGAGCCAGAAGACGGAATTCTCACAGCGCTTGGATACACGCTCGGTGATCCTAACGCCAACGTGGCGATTGTTGGAACTACTAATCCATCTCACATGGCTACTAACATCAAACAGGTCGATAACGATCTACCGATTCCGGTGTCAGTGATTAAAGAGCTAAATTCAAGATTCGAGAAACTCGACAATGATTGGGCACAACGCACATAAGAAAAGCTAAAGGCTCGTTTTATATTCGCCGTATCAAGCGATGACCAATCATTCAATTAGAAAGTTCGTTGACAACATATGAAGATATCCCGGATCGAAGTCCGATACGTTGAAGCGGAACTAGATCAACCATTCGGTTGGTCGCAACGCTGGACGAACACTCGCAGCGTTATTGTCCTAAAAATATTCACCGACGAAGGTGTGGTTGGCTGGGGAGAAACGTACGGCTCTTCAGAAACAGTAGCGGCGATCGCGTCTATCTCACAATTGGCGGTTGGAGAAAACCCGCAAAATCTCTCTCAGATCTGGCACAAGATCCACCGAGCCACGTTCCAAAGCCACATGTACACCGGCGTAGCGGTAATGGCAGCAAGTGCAATAGATACAGCGCTGCACGACATCGTCGGAAAAACGACAGACAGATCCGTTGCTGAAGTGATGGGCGGCAGGCTACACGATTCGATAGCGGTATACGCAACCGGTCTTTACTACGTCGATAACTACGCGCTGTCTCCTCATATTGAAGAAGCCGCTGGATACGTCGAGCAAGGCTTCACAGGAATGAAAATGAAGATCGGTGCACTGTCTCTAAAGGAGGATGCCGAACGGGTCAGAGCAACACGTAAAGAAATCGGTTCGGATATACGCCTGATGTTCGATGCAAATGAATCGTACGATCCTTCGAGCGCACTGACCTTCGCCAACATGGTTGCCGATCAGGACATCACTTGGTTCGAGGAGCCGTGTGCATCACGTGATTTTGTTGCCAATAATATGGTGCAAGAAAAGTCACCAATTCCTATTTCAGGCGGCGAAAGTCTGTCGACTCGCTGGGAGTTCGCTCCTAGACTCGCCGAGCGAACGTTCGACATCATCCAACCTGACATTTGCGGAGTTGGTGGCCCTTCGGAAATGCACCGAGTCGGACTCATGGCACAGGCGTTCGGAATTAAATTCAATCCACATTTTTGGGGTACGGGTATCAGTTTCGCGGCTGCGCTACATTCACTAGCGCTTCAGCCAATCGGGCAGATCGGGCAAACAAACATTCCGTACCAGAACGAATCAGTGTTGGAGTTTGATCAAACGCCTCATCCAGTTCGAGAAAATCTAACGACCCCGTTCTTCACTCAATCGAACAGTCGAGTCGAAGTGCCAGTAGCACCCGGACTAGGTATCGAAATCGATGAAGATGTCCTAGAACACTTCACAAAGGGTGATGCACTCATCGTCGATACCACCGTAGATTCACAACCGTTCTATTAACAAGCTCTCTAAAACAGCCCCCTTCATTAGCGAAGGGTTTAGGGGAAGGGCAGATGCTCTGGGGACAAAGTAACGATAGTGACGCCCAGAGCTAAAGACATATGAAAATCACCGACGTAACCGTGACGCTATTCAAGTGGAAAGACATCCCGACTACCCACTACAGTCTGCTATCGGGCAAAATCGGCGGCGAATCCGATCTTGGACTGGTGACCATATCCACCGACGAAGGCCTTGAAGGTCACGCGTTTCTTGGAAGCTCGAGTCAACCGGCAAGCCTCGACGTTCAATCGCTTATCAAATACCTAAAGCCGCTTTTGGTCGGGCAAAATCCCCTCGATCGTGAGCGTCTATGGCAGCTACTAAGTCAACTGACCCGCAAAGCGGGAATCAGAGTCGTAGGTGCGTGTGACATCGCCCTATGGGATATAGCGGGCAAAGCAGCCAATATGCCAATCCACCAGCTTCTAGGGACGTACAGAACAACCGTAAAGGCATACGCATCATCGACCGTCTATCAAGAGCCTGAAGTGTACGCAGAGGAAGCTGCGAAGATGAAGAGTGAAGGCTGGACCGCATACAAAATCCACCCTCCGACCAACCCCGAACTAGATATTGAATGCTGCATTCAAATTCGCGAAGCGGTCGGCGATCATCACACCCTTATGCTCGATTCGACATGGGCTTACGACTATCCGCAGGCTCTTCGAGTCGGAAGAGCAATACAGGAACTCGACTACTACTGGTACGAAGATCCGCTTGCCGATGATGATATCTATAACTACACCAAGTTGAAGCAGTTGCTTCACATTCCGTTGATGGCGACCGAATATTCACCCGGAAGTTTCACCGCTTATGCGCCGTGGTTAGTCGAAAAGGCTACCGACTACCTAAGAGGAGATGTAGCGATCAAGGGCGGTATTACAGCTCTTATGAAAACCGCCCACCTCGCAGAAGCTTTTCATATGAACTACGAGGTTCACCACGGTGGTAACTCATTGAATAACGTTGCCAATCTTCACACAATAATGGCAATGAAGAACTGCGAATTCTTCGAAGTATTATTACCTGCGGGGGCACAAAAATACGGTCTCGAATCCGACATCAAAGTCGATTCTGACGGAAATGTTCACGCATTCAATAAACCTGGACTCGGCGCCGACATCGATTTCGCACTTATCGAACGTAACAAGATCGCCATCGTCTCCTAATCGCAAACAATATGACCTTACCCGAAACAACAGATCACACAACGAACCACTCCACAGACGCACCCAGTCTGCCGAACGCCAGAAGCTACCAGCGCGTGAAACTAACGATGTCGATCGTATCGATGGCATTAAACGTGGTGATACCGCTAGCTTTCTTGCTTTCAGGCGGCTCCGAAGCCATCCGCAACTTAGCCGAGGGCTGGACTTCGTCCGCAGCGCTAGTAGTTGTGCTGTTTTTGTTGGTTACTGGTATTGGTTTTCAAATAATCGAATTCCCGCTGGAGATGTACTCTGGGTTCATCGTAGAAAAGCAATTCGGTTTGAGCAAAATTTCCATCGGTAGATGGATGTATGACTGGTTCAAAGGAACGCTGCTGCAGTCATTACTGCTGGTTGGTCTGATTTCCGGAATGTACTGGTTGTTACGATCTCAACCCGATACATGGTGGTTGTGGGCAGCGATCGGGGCGACGATTCTCGCCATCATCCTTATGGCTCTGGTTCCAGTGCTGCTAATGCCGCTATTCTACAAATTCGAGCCAATTCCAGAAGGTGAACTCAAAGACCGTTTATTCGACCTTGCTGATCAAATTGGCACTCACGTTCAAGGCATCTACGTTTGGCATCTTGGCGACAAAACTTCTAAAGCCAACGCTGCCGTAACTGGCTGGGGACGAACACGACGCATCATCATCTCCGACACGCTAATCGAATCGAACTCCATCGAAGAGATCGAAGTCGTTATGGCCCATGAGCTTGGCCACCACGTTCGATGGGACGTTTGGAAGATGCTTGCCGTATCGACAGCTCTAATATTTATTAGTTTCTTCGTCATCGATCTAGCTCTTTCAGCTTGGATCGATTCGCTCGGA
>Ga0315316_10001650_pt1 | contig 15886 bp, 16 predicted proteins | sample M160m3416metaG_FD_203702 | JGI IMG/M metagenome (GOLD analysis project Ga0315316, IMG submission 203702) | Ammonia-oxidizing marine archaeal communities from Monterey Bay, California, United States - M1 60m 3416 | ecosystem: Environmental > Aquatic > Marine > Intertidal zone | place: USA...
AGCTAAAGCAAGATTAAAATATAAAGATGCTCCTTTCAGAGTTATAAGAAGCTTTACTCCACCTTTAGAATTGAGTTGGAATGTAGCTGGTGTAATTAGAGGCGGAGATAGTGAATTACTAGATTTATTAAATACTCATTTAACTGAAATGATGAATGACGGTACAATAGCTGAATTGGTAGAGAAATATAATGTACCATACTTTAAACCTTTTGAAGAAGTAGGAAGTACTTATACTGCTACCGAAGAACTTGAAGAATAAAATATTTTATATTATTGGGAGAAAAAAATGATTTTAACGAGAAAATTTTATATTAATTTATTTTTTATAGTCACGCTTACATTATTTTTTGCTAGTGCTGTGTTCGTTACTAACTCAGTAGCTAAAGATGATATGGATTTATATGGAGATATGCTAGAAGATGATATGGTTAATCCATTTGAAGGAGATGCTGAAGCTATAGCAGCTGGTTATGAAAGATTTAATAGTAGATGTTCTTATTGTCATGGTATGAGAGGAATTGGAGCTAAGGGACCACCATTAACTAGAGGATATTTTAAAAAGAGTGGAGGTACAAATATTAACCTTTATTCAACCATAGCCTCAGGATTAACTATTAATGGGCAACCTACTCAAATGGGTGCATTTTCTAGAACTATTGAAGATGATGATATCTGGAGAATTATTGCTTATATGAGACAAGAATACAAAGATAGAAAAGCCGCTGGTAGTGAATTTAAATACGGGGTATATCCATAATAATATAGACATTTAATAAAGGGCAAGTGATGTTTGTCCTTTATTAACTAACTGGCATACCTATTTCTCTTAAAAGTTTTTGTAATATCATTGCAGCATAGTCTCTATAGTCTTCAGCAATCATCATAAAAGCACCTCTGCCTCCAATTACTCCTCTTTCAAAGTAACCATCTAAAAAAGGTTCTTCGTTTATTATTACTAAACCATTTACGGTTATATTTTCTTCAATAGCAAGATTTCTAATATTCATTGGATGGATACCATTATTAGCTCTTCCATCGCCTGAGACATCTATCACTTTTCGCCCGCTATCAATATTATTATTTTTAATTTCATTAATAGAAAAACTAAGTGCACCAGCTATAGATGTCTGTCCTCCAGCAATGATCCTAGGCGTTCTTCTAATTATTCTTGCATATTCAGCAGCATCAGCTGCATCTTTAATTATATGCCATCCACCTACTAAAGCTTGTTCTTCATTATCGGACCACTGGACCATCGCAACCGCTATCCCATTTCCACCTGTAGACTCAATAGCCGCAATTACATCAGGATGCCTAAAAGCCGCCCCAACTCCTCTTATTTGTAATTGATATTCTTCTTCATCTACACTTGAAGATACATCAACCGCTAACACAAGTTCTAAATCAACATAAATATTTTCTGCTAAACTAATCTTACTATAAAATAAAAATAAAATTAAAAATATACTATTATATATATTAACCTTCATTATCTCTCCTACGTTGGATTCTACGTAATTCATTTAAAGACCATTCAACAGTTTTAATTACATTTCTATCTTTATCATCTTTTAGAGACTCTAATGAATTTATAATTAAATCTGATGGTTCTCCTATTTCTCCTAGTGCTTCTACAGCTAATGCACGGTAAAGGGCATTTTCATGTTGTAATATGATAAGTAAATTATTTATCGCACCTTTTGCTTCATTTCCAATTTCTGCAAATGTTTTTAAAATATTAGGTGTTAACGAATCATCATCATATTCAAGCATATAAATTAATTCTGGAACAGCTTTATTACCTTTTATCCTTAAAGCCTGAATAGCTGCCCACTGAACATTCACATCAAAATCCGATAAAGCCGTAACTAAATCAGGAATTACATCGTCAGCTTCCTCACCCATATTAGCCAAAGTATCGATTGCAACCCTTCTAATTATAGGAGAACCTCTATTCATATAATCAATTAACTTGTCTTTTACGGGTAACGCTTTTTTACCAAAATTGGCAATTCCTTTAATTGCGGCATAACTAACGCTCTGATCAGGATCATCTATAGATCTTAATAATGAATCTACTATAGCATAAATAACCATCTGCTTTGCCTCAGCAAACATAAGAAAATTACCTTCCATCTCAGGACCTACTTTTGGCCATATCATTTCATCGGGCTCTGCTAACCAGCCAATTTCGCCCGGCATAGAATCATCCCCACCAATTTTCCTAAGAGCAATAACTGATTCTAACCTCACATTAATATCTTCATGTGAAGAATTTTTAATTAGAAGAGGAACTGACACCATAGCTTTTGCACCTAAGGCCCCTAAAGACCTTATACATATTATTCTCATGTATAATTGATCTTCAGCATGATCAAGAGGTTTTGATACTTCATCCATCATTGCTGCAACTGAAATTGGGCCCATTTTCCCTAAAGTTGATAATGCTGCATTTCTAACATAATCTTCCGGGTCTCTTAACAACCCTACCAATTCAGGAACAGCCATAGCTGATTTTTTTCCGAATGAAGTTAAAGCACCAGCTGCAGACCATCGAATTTCCCAATTTTGATCTCCTAAAGCTTCTATTAAAGCCGGTACAGTTTTATTAGCTTGTCCTCCTATTCTTTCTAGAGCCCTAATAATTTCCATTCTTACTAAATTAGATTCATCATTTCTTAAACTAAATATTAAATCATCAATAATAAAATTAGCGTTAGACGAAAGTCTACCCAATTCTTGAACTACCTCAACTTTATCTTCCTCTAATCCGTCTTTTAAAATCAAAGCTTTTTCTTTAACATAGTTATAATCAGCAGAATGCACAAAAGTAGTAAAGGCATATATAACAGAAAATATAATTAATAATTTTAATGATTTTAATTGCATGGAATAGGTACCTACTATAAATTTTTCTTTACTATTCAATATAAAATACTACTTACTTAATAAACAATATAGATAAAAACATATGAATTCAAAGATAATAAAACAAAGAGATTATAAAGTAGTCAATTATGTTCTACAAGCTGTTAAGTTAGAATTTACTCTAAATGACACAAATACAATTGTCATAAATACGATGAAGTTTAATAATATCATAGGTGATATATGTTTAGATGGAATAGGGACGAAATTAATTTCTATTTACCTGAATAAAATAAAACTTACTCCAAAAGAATACAAAAAAAATAAAACGCAAATTATAATTCCATCTCCACCTAAGAATTGCACAATAAAAATAAAAACAAGTATTAATCCATCTCTAAATTCTAGACTGGAAGGACTATATATTTCAGACAAAATATTTGTTACACAATGTGAAGCTCAAGGGTTTAGAAGAATTACTTTTTTTCCAGATAGACCAGATGTTTTATCTATATACACAGTCAAAATCACAGGAAATAAAAAATTATTCCCTGTTATGTTATCTAATGGAAACCTAATATCCAAAAAAATAGTTAAAAATGACTTAGAAGTAATATGGAACGATCCGTTTCCTAAACCTTCTTACCTTTTTGCATTAGTTGCAGGCAAATTATCAAAAAACAATCGTAAATTTCTTACTAAATCAAATAAACAAGTAGACTTAAATATTTGGATAAGAAGAGAAGATAAAAATAAAATAAAATTTGCTATGGATAGTTTAGAAAAAGCAATGAAATGGGATGAGAAAAAATATAATCTTGAATACGATTTAAATATTTTTAACATAGCCGCAATTAATAATTTTAATATGGGTGCTATGGAAAATAAAAGTTTAAATATTTTTAATTCTAAATATTTAATTTCTGATAAAAAAACATCAACAGATAATGAATACGATTTTATTGAAACTATTGTGGCCCATGAATATTTTCATAATTGGACTGGCAATAGAATAACTTGTAGAGATTGGTTTCAATTAAGCTTGAAAGAAGGGCTAACAGTATATAGGGATCAAGAATTTTCATCTGATATGGGTTCAAGAGCAGTAAAACGTATCAGAGATGTACGACTTCTCCGAACTGTACAATTCGCTGAAGATGCTGGTCCACTAGCTCACTCAGTTAGACCAAAATCTTATGCAGAAATAAATAATTTTTATACATCGACAGTTTATAATAAAGGAGCAGAATTAATTAGAATGCTCGAAAATATTTTATCAGAAAAAGGCTTTTTGAGAGGTTTTAAATATTATATTAAAAAATATGATGGAATAGCAGCTACCTGTGAAAATTTTATATCTTCTATGGAAAAAGCTAACAATGTAGATTTGAAACAATTTTATTTGTGGTATTCACAAGCAGGAACACCAGAAGTAACAGTAAAACCATTTTTTAATAAAAAAGCAGAAACTTTAGAGATAGAAATTAAGCAATCTATACCAAATACACCAAAACAAAAATATAAAAAACCTATGCTCATCCCATTAAAATTATCTCTGTTAGGAAGCGATGGCAAATTTTTAAACTTAAATGAAAATAAATCTCAAAAAGAATTATTATTAATTATAAAACGTAAATCTCAAAAATTTTTATTTAAGAATATAACATCTGATCCTGCAATATCTATTAACAGAGGATTTACTTCACCTGTGAAAATAAATCTTAAACAAAATGAAAAAAAACTTAATTTATTGATGATGTATGATGATAATCCATTTAAAAGGTGGGATGCATTAAATAAGTATTTTTTAAGTTTATGTTTAAAACAATCAAAAAAAATACAAAAAGATATTAAAATTAGTAAATTCTTTATAGAAATAATTAAAAATGTATTAGCAAATTCACACAAAGACCCCGCTTTTGCTGCAGAATTATTATCTATTCCATCTGAAAATGAAATTGCAGAACATGCTAAGGTTTACAATCCAGAAAATATTTATAATGCAAGAATAAGTATTTTAAATAATATTAGTTCAGCTCTAAATCATCAATTTGTTTTAATCTTAAATAAATGTGCTGTAAAAAATTCATCATCAAGAGGATGGAGATCTTTACATAATATATGTTTAGAATATCTTACTTCACAAAAGGATAAAAATTCAGAAAAATTAGCTTATAAAGCGTATAATTCTTCTAACAATATGACTATTAAATTATTTAGTCTATCATGCATCAATAATATACAAGGAAAATATAAAAATAATCTAATATCTGAGTTCTATCAAAAATATAAAGATCAACCTACAATGATAGAAAAATGGCTACAAATACAAGCTTCAGCAAAAATTAAAAATAATTTAAATGCAGTCAAAAAATTGATCAGACTGCCTGTTTTTGATTATAAAAATGCAAATAAAGTACGAGTCGTTTTAACTACATTTGCAAAAAATAATTCTATAAATTTTCATAACGCCTCAGGTAATGGTTATAAATTTATAGCTGACCAAATTATACATTTAGATACTATTAACCCTAGTTCTGCATCAGGACTTGCATCTGCATTCAGTAGTTGGAAAAATTTAGATAAAAGTAGAAGAAAAATTATTAGAGAGAATCTAATTAGAATAAGAGAAAAAAAAGATTTATCTACTAATACATTTGAAATTATAGATAATATTATTAAATCATAATTGTTTTAATGGATACAATCATCTAAAATAATAGATAAATTAAAGGTTTTAAAAAATGCATAGCAAAAGAAAAATATTTGATGAATCTCATAATATGTTTAGAGAGAGCGTGAGACGTTTTGTTAAGAAACATGTACAACCTCATCATAGTGAATGGGAAAAAAAAGGTGTTGTCTCAAGAGACTTTTGGCTAGAAGCAGGTGCAGCAGGTATATTATGCCCGAATGTGCCTGAAGAGTATGGTGGTTCTGGTGGAGACTTTAGATATAATGTAATAATAGTAGAAGAATTTATGAGGGTTGGTGCAACAGGCCCCGGAATTTCAGTGCATTCAGATATAGTAACTCCTTATATATTAAATTATGGAACAGAAAGTCAAAAAAATAGTTGGTTACCTGGAATGTGTGAGGGAAGACTTGTTGGAGCTATAGCTATGACAGAGCCAGGAACAGGAAGTGACTTACAATCAGTAAAAACTAGTGCGAAAATTACTAACGATGAGATCATATTAAATGGTCAAAAAACTTTTATAACAAATGGCCAAAATGCAGATTTAATAATTGTTGTTGCTAAAACTGATCCAAGTTCTGGTGCTAAGGGTACTTCACTTATTATGTGTGAAGGAGATAGAGAAGGATTTAAAAGAGGTAGAAACTTAGATAAAGTTGGTTTGAAAGCTCAAGACACATCTGAATTATTTTTTGATAATGTTAAACTTCCAATTTCAAATCTTATAGGTGCTGAAGGTAAAGGTTTTTACAATCTCATGGAACAACTGCCTCAAGAACGTCTGGCTATTGCAGTTGCAGCTGTTTCTGCGTCAGAAGCTGCGTTAGATTGGACTATAGAATACGTTAATGAGAGAAATGCTTTTGGAAAAAAAATAGCGGAGTTTCAAAACACTAAATTTAAATTAGCGGAACTCAAAACAGAATTATCTGTAGCACAGATATATATTGATGAATGTATAAGTAAACATTTAAATAATGATTTTGATGCCGTTGAAGGTGCTATGGCAAAATTATGGACAACTGAACTACAATGCAAATTAGTGGACGAATGTGTACAACTTCATGGAGGTTATGGTTATATGAGAGAATATCCAATTGCAAGATCTTGGGAAGATGCAAGAGTTCAGAGAATATATGGCGGAACCAACGAAATTATGAAAGAAATTATTAGTCGCACCCTATCGAAATAACAAAAAGGAAATAAAATGAATGAAGCTCTAATATTTGATACAGTTAGAACACCACGAGGCAAGGGAAAGAAAAGTGGAGCATTAAATGAAGTTGCACCTGTTCAATTAGCTTCTAAAGTTCTTAAATCTTTAGAAAACAGAAATAATTTAAATACAGAAGATGTGGATGATGTTGTTTTAGGTTGCGTCCACCCTATTGGGGAACAAGGAGCAGATATAGCAAGAACAGCGGTATTAGAAGCTGAGTGGCATCAAACTGTCAGTGGAGTGCAAGTAGATCGTTTTTGTGCGTCAGGCTTAGAAGCTGTTAATATTGCTGCTGCCCAAGTAATGTCTGGCCAATCCAGTCTATCAGTTGGAGGTGGAGTTGAATCTATGTCTAGAGTTCCTTTAGGAAGCTCTGGAGGAGCATGGATGACAGATCCGACAGTAGCATATAATTCTTATTTTGTTCCACAGGGTATATCTGCAGATTTATTGGCTACAAAATATAATTATACTAGAAATGATGTAGATAGTTATGCTGTGAGTTCTCAACAAAGAGCATCTGAAGCATGGAAAGAAAATAAATTTAAAAATTCTATTATTCCTGTAAAAGATCAAAATAATTTACCAATTCTAGAAGTAGATGAATATATGAGACCTGATACTACTATGCAATCACTGGGAGCATTAGAACCTTCATTTGAAAAAATGGGAAATCATGGTTTCAACGATGTGGCAATCTTAAAGTATCCTGAAATAGAATCTATAAAACATGTACATCATGCTGGCAACTCTTCAGGAATTGTTGATGGGGCTGCTGGAGTTTTAATAGGTAACAAAAAAATGGCAGATAAATATGAATTAAAAGCTAGGGCCAAAATTCGATCATTTGCATCTATTGGTTCAGAACCAACTATTATGTTAACGGGACCAGCTGACTCGGCGGAAAAAGCATTAAAGAAAGCTAATATGAAAGCTTCAGATATTGATTTATTTGAAATGAATGAAGCTTTTGCGGCCGTAGTTTTACGTTTTATGGAAGCATTAAATGTTGATCATTCAAAAGTTAATGTAAATGGAGGAGCTATAGCTCTAGGACATCCTTTAGGTGCTACAGGTGCGATAATATTAGGAACGGTGTTAGACGAATTAGAAAGAAGAGATTTATCTACAGGACTAATCACTTTATGCGTTGGCGCTGGAATGGGAACGGCAACTATAATTGAAAGAATTTAATGAATTTAAGTAACATTAAACTCATTAATGATGACCAAGGTATCGTAAACCTAGTAATAAAATCTAAGAATACGTTAATTAATGAAGAATTCATAAATGATTTTAAAAAATCTATAAATTTTATCTCTGATAGTAAGAAGATAAAAGGCATTATAATTTCTACTGATCATAATAATTATGATTATGATTATGATTTAAATTTTATTCTATCACTCAAGAATTCAGAGTTAATATTTAATACTATTACTAAATTAAGTAAGGCTCTAAGAAAATTAGAAACTTTAGGAAAGCCTATTGTAAGTATAGTTAAGGGAAAAATAAAACTAGGTGGATTAGAAATCATTCTTCATAGCCACTATAGGATTGCTCAAAAAGATAATGGAACTAAATTTTATTTTAAAAATACAAAATATTCTATAATACCATCAATAGGAGGTTCTCAGAGACTACCAAGACAAATTGGTATTAATGAAAGTATAAATTTATATTTAAGTGATAAAATTATATCAGCCGAAGAAGCTCTCGAACTTAATCTGGTAAATGAAATTGTAGATGAAAGTCAATTAGTTCATAAAGCTAAAGAATATATTATTAAAAACCCATTTTCATTACAAGATTGGGATAATAAAAAGCTACTTAACACTCAACCAAACCCCTTTAGTACAAAGAATTTAAGCTATTTTATATCAAAAATTGCATCCTTACATGCAGATACGCAAGATCACTACCCTTCTGTCAAAATATTAATTAGTTCAATTTACGAAGGATTAAATACTGATGTTAATTCTGGCCTTAAAATTGAAGCGAGAAATTTTACTTGGCTAATCCAACATATAGAAACAGAGTCTATGCTTGAAACATTAATTTTAAATAAACCAAAAGAAAAATTAAAAGATGAAATAATTGATAAATTTAAAAAAGATTTTGAAGAAAATTACGCAGCAGAAGGAGTTAGACTTCTTCTAAGTGGAGTTTCAGCAGCTTTAATTGAAAATGCAGGAAAAAGATTAGATTTTAACTTAGGACCTCTAGAATTTGCCGATAAACTAGAAATACAATGCGTAATTAGTCAATTAGATTCAACTGACGCCTCAGCTGCTTCATTAATAAGATCAATGCAAAAAATTAATAGAAACGGCTTATCAAATAATAAAGGTTTTTATGATTATAAAGAAAGGAAGAAAAATATATGGCCTGATTTAACAGATCTAATTCCAGCATCTAAAAAACAACCCTCTGTTAAGGAAATTGAAAGTAGATTACTGTATAGTGCTATAAATAATATTTTTTATAATTATAATAAATATTCTAATTTAAAAAACCCCGAGGCATATGATTATATGGTTATCAAAAATGTTGGTTTTCCATTGTGGACCGGAGGAGCCTTTAGGTGGGTACAAAAAAATGGAATTAAAGATTTTATAAATAAAAATGCTGAATATGCAAAAACTCTAGGATCTAGATTTATACTTAATGATAATATTATAAATATAATTAAATCAATTTAATATTATTCTTCTACAAAATTCATAACAATAGAATTAATGCAATACCTTAACCCTGTAGGCTCCGGTCCATCGGGAAAAACATGTCCTAAATGAGAATCACATTTACTACATTTCACTTCAGTCCTGATCATACCATGCGATGTATCTTGAACATTAACTATATTTTCTTCATTAAATGGTGCATAAAAGGCTGGCCAACCTGAACCACTCTCATATTTAGCTTTAGAATCAAATAATTTTTGATCACATGTGACACAAAGATAAATTCCTTGTCTTTTCTCATCATTATATATTCCACTAAATGGAGGCTCTGTTGCACCTTCTCTAGCTACAGCGTATTGTTGATCCGTAAGTTTATTTTTTTTTATAGTAGTCATTAAATTTCCTATAACTTATTTTATAAAACATATTAGCTATATATGTAAATATTGATATAATATATTACTCAAAAAATTCAACATGAGGAGATTTAGATGATTACTTTAGAATCCATAGAAGAACTTAAACAATATGTAGGAAAAATTACAGGTAAAAGCCCCTGGGTCAATGTTTCACAAAATAGAATTAATGAGTTTGCTAAAGCGACGGAAGATTATCAATGGATACATTTAGACGAAGAAAAATCCAAGGAAGGCCCTTTCGGATCTACAATAGCTCATGGATTTTTAACATTATCCTTAGCTCCATGGATGAGTTATAATACATATGAAGTTAAGAATATAGCTCATTCTGTTAATTATGGATTGGATAAAGTTAGATTCTTATCGCCTGTAAAAGCAGGGTCAAATTTAAGAGGCTCATTTAAGCTACTAGAAGTTACCCCTTCCAAATCCGGCTTTAAAATAAAAAATGAGCTTACTATAGAAATTGAAGGAGAAGATAAACCTGCATGTGTAGCTGAAACTCTGGGGGTATTATATCCTTCAAATTAATTATGGATACAAATATTCTTTAAGCCATTTTTCCTTATCTGCTTTAAATAGTACCCTTTCATGTAATCTATTTTTTTTATCTTTCCAAAATTCTATTCTTTCTGGGACAACTATTCTTCCTGACCAAAAACTAGGCCGCGGAATAACCTGATCTTTAAACTTTGTCTCATAAAATTCTATTTTTTCTTCTAAACTTTTATATCCTTTAGGAAGATAACTTGATTGTTGACTTGCCCAAGCACCAATTTGACTCGCTCTTACCCTGCTTTGGAAATATTTATCAGCTTCATTTTTTGGTAATTCTAATAAAGGCCCCTCAATTCTGATTTGTTTTTTAAGAGACTTCCAATGAAAACATAAGGCAACTCTAACATTTCTCTCAAATTCTTTTGCCTTTCGGCTTTGCAGATTAGTAAAAAAAACAAAACCTCTTTCATCAAATTTCTTTATAAGAACCATTCTAGCGGAAGGTATACCAGCTGCATCACAAGTTGCTAAACAACATGCGTTATAATCATTAATTTCTTTATTTTTTGCTTCACCTAACCATAAAGAAAAAAGCTTCATAGGGTCAGAAAACTTTATAAACTCTTCACTTTTCATGACAATCCTTATATATTTATTTATATAATATTATATAGGATAATATTCTTAATTAGATAATTTATATTAAATTTTTTATAATAATTAAATCAAAAACATGTTCTTAAAGAAAATAATGTATTTAAACTAGGAAAAAATATGGACTCAAAAGACAATTCAAAGCAAGAAGCTATAGTTAACAGCAATATTATGAAAAATAAAATTGGAATTGTAATGGGTGTTGCAAATGAAAGATCACTAGCATGGGGTGTAACAAAAGCTTTATCTGATAACGGGGCCGATATAATTTTAACCTATCAAGGAGAAGCATTAAAGAAAAGAATAGTTCCTCTTTCTGAAAAAGCAAATGCTAAAGATATTTTTGAATGTGACGTATCAGATGAACAATCTATAAAAAATACATTTGATAAAATTCATGTAAAATATGGCAAAATAGATTATATCGTTCACGCAATTGCCTACTCTGATAAAGAAGAACTTAAAGGTAAATATATTGAAACATCTAGAAAAAACTTTTTACAAACTATGGATATTTCCTGTTACTCTTTCACTGCAGTAGCAAATCAAGCTTCAAATATAATGAATGATGGTGGAAGCATGTTAACATTATCTTATTATGGAGCAGAAAAAGTAATTCCACATTATAATGTGATGGGTGTTGCCAAAGCTGCGTTAGAGGCGAGCGTTATGTACCTTGCTTCTGATTTAGGTGGAAGAGATATAAGAGTGAATGGTATTTCAGCGGGACCAGTAAAAACTTTAGCAGCTTCTGGTATTGGTGATTTTAGATATATTCTTAAATGGAATGAATATAATGCCCCTCTTAAAAGAAATACTAATTTAAATGATGTAGGAGGAGCTGCATTATTTCTTTTATCTAATTTATCATCTGGAACCACTGGTGAGATATTACATGTTGATTCTGGTTATCATGTGGTAGGAATGAAATCTCCAGATGCTCCAGATATATCGGTTGTTTAGCAATGGCCAGTAACTCTTTTGGTAAAATTTTTAGATATACTACTTTTGGTGAAAGTCATGGACCAGAAATAGGATGTGTTATAGATGGTGTACCGCCTGGAATTAAATTAACCGAAGAAGATATACAATATGATCTAAATAAAAGAAAACCAGGATCTTCCAAATTTGTTACACAAAGAAAAGAAAAAGATATTGTAAGAATATCTTCAGGAGTATTTGAAGGAAAAACTACAGGAACACCAATAGCTTTATTAATTAAAAATGAAGACCAAAAATCTAAAGATTATCAAGAAATTAAGAATATTTATAGGCCCTCTCACGCAGATTACACCTATCAAGAGAAATATGGAATTAGAGATTATAGAGGAGGAGGCAGGTCTTCCGCTAGAGAAACAGCTATGAGAGTAGCAGCAGGAGCAGTAGCAAAAAAAGTACTTACTAAAGTAATAAGCAATAAAGTAGAAATTATTGGTTCTGTAATACAATTAGGCCCACATAAAATAAATAAAAATAAATGGAATAAGAATAATATTAATAAAAATGACTTTTTTTGTGGAGATCAAGCTTCAGTTCCTATTTGGAAAGATTATTTAACCAATATAAGAAAAAAAGGATTATCATGCGGCGCTATTATAGAAGTAATAGCAAAAAATGTTCCTGTTGGACTTGGAGAGCCTATTTATCAAAAATTAGATGCAAACATTGCAAGTTCTCTTATGAGCATAAATGCTGTCAAAGGAGTAGAAATAGGTGACGGTTTTTCTGTTGTTGATTTGACAGGAGAAACTAATGCAGATGAAATTAGAATAGATAAAAATAAAAATGTAAAATTTCTATCTAATCATGCAGGAGGAATTTTGGGTGGCATTTCTTCTGGACAAGACATCGTTAGTAGATTTGTAGTAAAACCAACAAGTTCAATTTTACAATCAAGAAAAACGATAACTAAAAGTAAAAAAGAAACAAATATTATTACTAAAGGTAGACATGATCCATGTGTAGGAATTAGGGCGGTGCCAGTAGGTGAAGCAATGATTGCTATAGTATTAGCTGATCATGCTTTACAACACATAGCTATTACCAGGGGTTTGAAAAATGAAAAATAAAGATAAAAATAATTATATTTGGGATTTAGATATTGAGCCTAAGTTAGATATACTTGATGAAGAAATGACAAGATATATTGAAGTCTGTAAAGAAAAATTAGGCATGGTTCCTAATGTAATATTAGCAAATGCTTCTGACAAAGAACGACTAAAAAGCTTTGTTAACTTTTATAATAGATTGATGTTGAAGGAAGGATATTTAACAAAATTAGAACGTGAAATGATAGCAGTTGTAGTATCTAGTTGTAATAAATGTTTCTATTGCTTAATAGCACATGGCGCTGCGGTAAGGCAACTTAGTAATAATCAAATACTTGGTGATGAGTTAATGATAAACTATAAATCTGCAAACTTAAGTGAGAGGCATAGGTTAATGTTAGATTTTTCCTATAAACTTACAGAAACTCCAAGCAAAGTTGAAAATTCGGATAGAAATATATTACGGAAAGCTAGTTTTTCAGAAGAAGAAATACTTGAAATAATAGAAGTAGCTAGTTTCTTTAACATGTCAAACAGAATTGCAGTTGGAACTGATATGCGACCTAATGCTGAATATCATAATATGGCTAGAAAATAGCTATCTACTAGCATACATTAAATATTCAACATTTCCTTTTGGCCCCTTAATAGGACTTTCAATGATTTGATTTACTTTCCAACACATTTTATTTTCTGTCCATGTACTAATATTTAAGCAAACTTTTTTTCTTAATTGGTCATCTTTTACAACTCCTCCTCTTGAGATAAATTTTTTTTCAAGCTCAAATTGTGGTTTAATTAATGCTATTAATTTTGCGTTTTTAGCGCATAATTTAATTGGTTCAGGAAGAATTTTAGTCAAGCTTATAAAGCTAGCATCACATACCAATACATCAATATTTTCTAGTATATCTTCCTTACTAAGATATCTTGCATTTTTACGTTCTATAGAAACAACTTTTGGATTACTTGATATTTTTTCATGTAACTGACCATAACCCACATCTATAGCATATAATTTTTTAACTCCGTTTTGAAGTAAAACATCACTGAAACCGCCAGTTGATGCTCCAATATCTAATGCAGTTAAACCATTAACTTTAAGCTTAAAAATTTTTAATGCATGATCTAGCTTAATCCCACCTCTAGAGACCCAAGGATGCAATGGTCCTCTATAAACTATATCTGCATCTTTTGATATTGAATATCCAGGCTTATCCAATTTTTTTTCCTCAAGATATACCTTCCCTGATATTATTAAAGATTGAGCAATAGATTTAGTTTCAGCAAAACCTTTTTTCATAACTAATTCATCAAGACGAATTTTAAGTTTTTTCATTTTTTTCTATCTACAATATAATCAGTAAGCAAATTCAAATAAATAGCTTTCCTGCCATAGCTTGACAGAATATCTTTAGCTTCACTAATATAAGTCATCGCTATTGTTTTTGCTTTTTGCTCTCCATACAAATCAACAAAACTAAATTTCCCTTTAATTTTATCTTTATTAGTTTTTTTACCAAGTACTTTTTCATCGCCTTGTAAATCTAATAAGTCGTCTTTTATTTGAAAAACTTTACCTATAGAACTTCCATAATTATACATATTTTTATAATCTTTTATTGAACCCTTTCCTAGGATTGATCCAAAACAAGTTGCACACATAATCAAGGCTCCTGTCTTCATTTCATTCATAATATTAACACTATTAATATTTTTATTTTTAGGAAATAAATCTAAAACTTGTCCACCAACCATACCACCGCTACCAGCAGATTTAGATAATAGCGATATTAATTCTATACATATATTTGAATCTATATTTTTATAATTATTTACTAATAAATTAAAAGAATCAGTTAATAAGGCGTCACCAGAAAGTATAGCTGTAGCCTCATTGTATTTTTTATGAAGTGTTTCATTCCCTCTTCTAATATCATCATCATCCATAGCAGGCAGATCATCATGAATTAATGAATAAGTATGAACCATTTCAATAGCAATTGCTGCATGAATTGAAACTTCAAATTTCACATCAAATAAGGCAGAACATTCATACACTAAAAACGGTCTGATTCTTTTCCCACCTGTTGAATTAATATAATGAATACTCTCTTTTAAAATTTCAGGTATATTTTCAATAAAATATTTTTTACCATAAAATTTCTCAAATTTAGTGATAAAGTTATTTAAATACTCTAAAAAATCAGGCTTATTTTGGTTTATTTTTTCTATCACTCAATATCCACAGCTTTAGTAGTTAATTCACCATCCTTATCTACTTCAATTTTTTCTACACGTAGCTGAGCTTCTTTTAATTTTTTTTCACAGTGAGCTTTTAAAATTGTGCCTTTCTCATAAGCCTCAACTGCTTTATCTAAGTCTATTTCACCTGAATCTAATTGTTCGACTATTTCTTCTAGTGATTTTAATGCTTCTTCGAAAGTCATATTAATTATATCTTGTTTAGTACTATTGTTAGACATTTAAAAATCCAATTTTTTAATAAAAGTTATATAATAATAATAATATATATGTATAATTCAATCTTGATAATTAATTATATAGGAAAAATAATGAGATCTGTCTTAATTCAAATTTTTACTGTAGTTTTTATTGCTATCATATCCTGGTTGATATGGGATAATTGGTCAATAATAACTAGTTCAGATAATAATCAAAATAATAATTCTAAAGCAGAAAGACCTCCAACGGCTATTGATGCAAAGCAAGTTAGAGTAGATGATATAGTTGTTGATATGGAAGTAGTAGGCAACCTTAAAGCACTAGATTCT
>Ga0315316_10001653_pt1 | contig 15875 bp, 14 predicted proteins | sample M160m3416metaG_FD_203702 | JGI IMG/M metagenome (GOLD analysis project Ga0315316, IMG submission 203702) | Ammonia-oxidizing marine archaeal communities from Monterey Bay, California, United States - M1 60m 3416 | ecosystem: Environmental > Aquatic > Marine > Intertidal zone | place: USA...
TAAGGCGGGAGGGGACGAGTGCCGAGACGTGATGCTGAAGATAAAGCAGTGTCTTGCGCAGTTCGGCACTGATCCGATGGAGTTCCGGAGCCATCAGGGAATCAATGGTCTCAGCGACGGTCGCGGCGCCGCTATCACCAGGCAAGCCAAACGTCGTCAGTACGTTCAGGGCATCACTGTGGTCAAGACAAAGTCCCTGCGCGATGGCCTCAATTGAACGAAGACCACCACATTCCCTGAACGTCCGTACAAATTCCGGTCGGCCCTTGTGCGAAATCACGAATGTGACAGACGTGTGGCCCCAGTCCAGCAACGCGATGGGTTGATCACTGCGGCCAGTCAGTGACATATCTGCCGCTCGCGCCAGAGCGAACGGAAGTGCGTCAATGGCTCCGCAGTTCAGCCTGGAGGCCGAAAGCTGTTCGACGATACTCACAGCCAGCATGTCCGGCAGCGACAGACTGGCCACGTGAGCCAGGTCAGGTCCGGCATCGTGCTGGCGCCAGAGTCCGGTAATACGGTCGTCAAAGTCATCAGGATAGAGATCCTTCAGTGACTCCAGTGCCATCTGTTCGACATCGCTTTCAGTGCCCTGTGGTACGTCAACTGAACGCAGATCGGTCAGTGACATGGGCAATACGCAGGCGCAGTCGTGTTGCTGCGCCAAAGGGCGTTCCTGCAACGGCTTCAGCTGTTCGCTCAGAAATCCATCGTGGACTTCCTGGGGAAAATCCCTCGACTTCGTCGAGATCGGCAGAATCAGTTGATTGCCAACAGTCCAGCGTTCGCCCTGCCACACCACGCGTGCCATTTTGATGGCACCGGTACCGATGTCGATACCCAGCGTGTTGCGTCGATTGCCGCCTGCCGAGCGTCGTTTTCTGATTGTTGACAGTTTGATCATTACAATGAAGTTCTGTGTTCAAAATACAGACACGGGGTTCGTAGTGGTGGTGTCGAACAGGGCGTTCGCCTCGCGTCTATCTGCCGGATCTCTTTCCTGTGACCGACGCTTCAATCTTCGCCAGTCGCTGATCAAGTGTGGTGATCTGTTTGGAAATCTTCTCAAGAATCGCGACGGACCTTTGGCCTCCACTTTGAAATGCGACCTTTGAATCCTGTTGCTGTCGCACATCGGCGGTTACCATCGGCAGCGATGTGACGGCATTCACACACCACCCGATCACAAGTCCGAGCAGCAGCATCGTCAATCTGTTTGAGTCTTTCGTTTTCATTTTTCTATCCCGTTGAACGCATGAACCAGGATCCCGGAAACACGGGTGAGCGATCGTTCTGAAACACTTCGGTCGTTTCTGACAGGCGGCCCCAGTATCTGATTCAGTAGTTAAGGAAGTTGCGAGGAAGCAGTGATTAACCGACGTTGCTGATGTCCAGAAGTGGCAGCATAATTGACATCACAACAAATGAGACAAATACACCCATAGTCAGAATGATGGCGGGCTCAAGAAACTTGACGGCCTGTCGAATCTGCCGTTCGCCCTCTTCTTCGTAAAATCCGCCCACCGTGTGAATAACTTCCGCCAGGCGACCACTGCGTTCGGCAGTGGCAATCATCTGTGCCGCTCCCCGGGGAATACAGTTGGCGGTGGACAGCCCTGGCGCAATGCCTCGCCCCTGGATGACATCATCTTCCAGCTGACCGAATAACTGTTGCAGCAGAAGATTTCGCGAAGCCGTGCGACAGAGCCCCAATGTCTCAAGCAGCGGGATATCACTCTGCAGCATGGTGCCCATTAATGTGAACACGCGTCCCGCCGCCAAACTCTGCATGGCCGGTCCGATCCCCTTCATCCTGAGCAAAAGCCCATCGAGGAACAGCTTTACGCTGTCCAGAGTCATCGCTTTCCACACACCTGCCGCCAAGACAATCAGGGCCGGCACCAGGTACATAAAATGGCTTCGCACAAGAACCGAAATATCCAGCAGGAACTGTGTTGAAGGCGGCACCGGTTTTTCAAGATTCTCGAAGACGGTGGCGAACTGCGGCAGCACAAACAGAATTAATGCGGCACTGACCATCAGTGCTACAAATAACAGGATGACCGGATATGTAAGAATCGACTTGATTGTATTTCTCATTCGAATTTCAAAACGCAGCAGCGTCGTCAGGCGATCAAGAACTTCAGTCATCTGACCGGACGCTTCTGCGGCCTGAATGGCAACAATGTAGGTTTCGCCGAAGATTGCGGAGTGTTTTTGCAGTGCGAAGGAGACAGAATCGCCGGCCGCAACGTCATCGTATATGACTTGCAGTGAATTCTTCAGAATCGGATTCGCACATTCTTCTGCCGCGCTCTTTAGTGCGTCTGCCAGATCCACGCCGGATTTGCACATAATGTTCAGCTGCGACGTCAGCAGCAGCAGTTCCGTCTGTGCAATTTTTTTGCCGCGGCGTGGCGAGTTGCGGCGCCGAATGACCGTAGAATGCGATGTTGATGTCAGTGACAATGGAAACAGTCCGTTACCGCGCAGCAACTGCCGCGCCTGAGCAACAGAATCGGCGGTGATCACGCCGTTCGCCGCGGCGCCGGAAGTGTTTCTGGCTATGTAACTGAAATCCATAATTCAACGCCTATTCAGCAAACGCGACTCGAGCGGCTTCGTCGAGACTGGTTAATCCTTCTTCCGCCATGCGAATGCCCTCTGACATCAGCGTCGATCCGCCGTTTCTTACGTGAGCGTCACGCAGTCGTTCGATGTCCGGTTCGTGCGAGATGAGCTCACGGACTTCCCGGTTTACGTTGAGCACTTCGTAGACGCCCCGTCGGCCGCGAAATCCAGTGTCATAGCACTGAGAACATCCCTCTCCGCGATGGAAAGAGCGACGCTGGTCTCCCTGATAATTCAGCATCTTCAGATAGTCAGATGTGGGATAGTAGTGGGTGCGGCAGTTGGGACAGATGGTTCGCAACAGCCGTTGCGCAATGACGCCGACGAGTGATGCAGAGATTTTGAAGTTGTCGATGCCCATGTCCAGCAGTCTTGTCACCGCACCACAGCTGTCATTCGTATGAAGCGTACTGAGCACCAGGTGGCCGGTCAGAGCCGCCTGAATCGCGACTTCAGCCGTTTCTTTATCACGGATCTCCCCCACCATGATGACGTCGGGGTCCTGTCTCAGAATGGAACGCAAAGCGTTGGCGAAGGTCATGTTGCGACTTCCGGTCGCCTGCACCTGATTAATGAGTTCCAGTTGATATTCGACGGGATCTTCAACCGTCACAATATTTCTATGCACCGACTTAATCAGTTCCATCGCGGAATACAGCGTTGTCGTTTTACCGCTGCCCGTCGGGCCAGTGACCAGCACCAGGCCATAGGGGCGGGCAAGCATATCTTTAACATCCCCCAGCTGATGGTCGGGTACACCCAGATCGTTCAGATTAAACGTCACGTTGCGACGGTCCAGGACCCGCATCACCACTTTTTCACCAAGCACAGTGGGAAGTGTAGAGACGCGCAGGTCAATTTCACGGTTCTCCACGCGAACTCGAATTCTGCCGTCCTGAGGAACGCGGTGTTCGGCGATGTCCATTTTGGCCATCACCTTGATGCGTGATACGATCGCAGGATGAATGTCGCTGCGCGGTCGCAGGACTTCTCGTAACTGGCCATCGACCCGAAATCGGACCATCGAATGCTGCTGGCCCGGTTCAATGTGAATGTCGCTGCTGCCCTGACGAACGGAATGAACGATGACGTAGTTCACCAGGCTGACGACCGGGCTCCCATCCGCCATCGACTGCAGGTCATCCAGCTTGACTTCGATTGTCTGTGATTCAACTTCGACAGCATCCTGATCTATGTCGGCCGTGACGGCGTCGACCGAAAAATCTTCTTCGTAACATCGTGGCAGAAGCTTTTCGATGGTGGTACGTAATGCGAAAACGGGATGTACTCGAAGTCCGGTCACCCGTTCGACTTCATCCACGATGGTCAGATCCTGAGGTTCCGCCAGGGCCACCGTCAACGTGTCACGAATGCGAAACATTGCGATCGCGTGAATACTTTCTGCAAGCGGACGGGAGATCAGCCGAACGATCTCCGGGTCGATCAGGCCTTCACGCAGTCGAACCGCAGGGACACCCAGGTGTTGTCCCATCAGTGGTACCAATTCGTCTTCGGATACAAATCCCAGATCGATCAGTGTCTCACCGAGACGCGTCTGTCGAGAAGACTGTTCGGACAAGGCCGATTCAAGATCTTCGGCCGCCAGCAGACCGGCGCGAACGAGGCGATCGCCCAGCGGTTCGAGACGGGGACTCCAGTGGACGGGAGTCCCAGACCGCCCCGTATCGGAATTTTTTCGTGGTTCGACCAGCATCGTCATTGGACATGACTCCCTGCTGCCGCGACCGAATCGTCATAGAGTTCAAACTGTGATGCGATACCCGTGACCTGCAGAATGTCCAGACACAGTGTATTAAGCGCTGCCAACTGAAACTGGCCACCACGACGCACACACGATTCACGAATGTCCAGCAGCAACTCGAGTCCGGCACTGTCAATCAGGGGGATCTGCTGGAAGTCAAGTACCAGTTGCGGCTGACCATCGTTCACACAATCTTCCAGCAGTCTGCGCAATGAGTCACAGGTTTCCAGCGTCAGTGGTTCAGTACCGGAAATAACATCAATCGCACCGTGCCGTGACTTTTCCCACATGGGGATTCTCCTGTGTTAAAGTGGCAGGTGCAGCGTGAATTGAGATCCCTCATTCAGCTTACTCTTGACGGTCAGCCGTCCTCCGTGCAGCCGAACGATTTCCTGCGTGTAGGCCAGGCCCAGTCCACTGCCCGATTCTTCGCGAACGCGATCATCCGCACTGCGAAAGAATCTGGCACAGACTCGCGGCAACTCGTCTTCAGCAATCCCATAGCCGGTGTCTTCCACACGTATCCAGAGTTCCTTCGCATTCTCTTCGACAGTCACGCGAACACTGCCACCGTCGGGCGTATATTTGGCCGCATTACCCAGCAGGTTGACCAGGCACGCAGCGATTTTGTCCTTGTCCACGTTCAGGTGGGGCAGTTTGGCAGGAATTTGGGTCTCAAAAACTAGCTGCCGGGCCTCGATCTGAGGGCGCGTGTGTTCAATCGACTCCTGCAGCAAACGTTCAAAGTCGGTTTCATGTCGCGAGATGGTAATGGAACCAGCATCCATTTTGCTGAGATTCAGCAGCTCGTCCACGAAACGTCCCAACCGCGTTGATTCCGCATTGATGATGTTGATGAATTGTTTTTGCTGTTCGACAGGTACGTCGTCAGCCAGTTGCAGTGTTTCCGCATATGCGCGGATATTTGCCAGCGGCGTCCGCAGTTCATGAGTCGCCGTTTCAACGAACTCGGTCCGCATTTGTTCAGCCAGCTTCTGCTGAGTGATATCGCGGACTGTCCAGACGTACGCGTCCGAACTCCCGTTTTCTGTCAGCAGTGGTGCACAGGAAACTCTGTAGACGCCATCACTGACATCATCGGTGCACTGGATTTCGAAACGTCTGCGAGGTGAGTCGGCGGCGGCCGGGTGCAGCGCTGCATGATCTTCGCCCAGTTGACGTCTTAGCAGCGCATAAACGTTTTCCTGATCGAGCTCAGATTCGGACGGAACCGCCAGCAATGCCCTGAGCGCATGGTTGGCGGTGGCAATCGTGCCGGATTCGTCAGTTACGGCAATCCCGTCACCCAGCGTATTCAGGACATCCGCCATTCGTCCTTCTTTACCGGACTGCATTGCCTGGCTGAGCTTCTGTTCCAGTGCATCGGACATGCCACCGGTATAAAGCTGTTGCAGCAGTTGATTCCAGCCGGCGGCAGAAGGTTCCGCTTCCGGAACCGGTATCAGTTTGTCGCTTGCAGCAGCAGAATGATGCGGCAGCTTCGACAACTGAGAAAGAATCTGTTCCGGAGCAGCAAGCACTCGCCGCAATTCAAATCTGCCGAGCCAGAGAATGATCAGCGGAGTCACGCAGGCGGTCGGAAGCAGCCAGGTAGAGCGTTGTGCGGGTGTCGACAGAACCGACAGGCAAACCAGAATGCTGATACCGGCCAGGCCAAACCCGAAGTACCGGTGGATGATTCGAGTATACAGTGAGTCAGTAGTTCCTGCGGTCAGCATAATTGAATCCTTCTGACATCTGAACAGACCCGGGGGTGCCCGCTCGCAGCTACTAAACACTCGTGGAGTGCAGCACTTCACACGTAACCTTAACAATCTCTCGCGGACTGAATGGTTTGTAGATAACTCGCGAGAAACGCTCGGGGCCGATAAGTTCTCTGGCCTGCAGTTCGATTCCTTTCGCCGATACAAGAATGATCGGCAACTCCCTGCAGGCAGAATCGAAACGCACGAAACGACAGATGTCTTCGCCGGAAGCGTGGGGCATCTGATAGTCCGTAATGACCAGGTCAAATGTACCCGCCTTCAGCCGCTCGATTGCTGTTCTTCCATCATAGACCAGTTCAACATTAAAACCGGATCGTTCCAGATTAAACTTGATAACGTTGCCCATGACCCTGTTGTCTTCGGCAACGAGAATCCTGAAATGTTCTGAGGTGTTAATCACGAAGTTGTTCTTTGATTGAATTTGTATTCAACAAGAAGAGACTCCGGCTGGAAGAGAGCTAATTCCAGCCGGAAGCAATATCGGCAGGACACCTACCAGGCAATGTAGGCCGCGTCGTTAATCCGAAATTCTCCGGTGGTGCTGTTATACAGCCAACTGCATGTCGAACTGCCATCCACAGTGAGAGCATCAGTACCGGTCTTCACTTCGACAGTGTTGTTGCCGGAAGAAAGGACTTCACACTTCGGAAATGACCCTTTGAGGTAGTCCGCCAGGTTGACAGAAGGGTCTGCCGGGTACACCTCTTCACTGGCCCGGTACAGCTCGATAGCGCTACGGATGACGGAGATGGACTGCTTCGAGCTGCTTTCCTTCGCACTCGACATATTGTCGAAGATCTTGGGAGCGGCGACGGCCGCCAGAATCCCCATGATCAGTACCACAACAACAAGTTCGATAAGTGAGAACCCTGAACGATCAGTGGATCTCGTGGTCATACGTCGCATTTTTCAGCTCCAAAGTGCAGGTTTTCGGTTAACAGTGTATTGCCTGGATGAGAATCACAATCCGCAGAAATGGTCGGGATGTTCACTCGAGCCAACACTATGTCACGATTGAAGACATGCAGTCCTTTTGTGGAATTAACGCCACATGGCGAAATTTCGCTCCCCTTCGCCTGCCATGACATAGGGTGTTGATATGCGATATTACCTGCTGTTTACGACCATTTGTCCTCCAAAACAACTACTGTTTAATTCGCCATAGGACAAACCCCACTCGAGCAAGTTTCTGACTCTCGACAGCCTGATACCGATGGTCGCACCTTGTGCATAACGGATCGTTTGAATTGTGAAAGACTGCACCAACGATAATCCAGCTGCGTCTGTAATAGCTGCCAGGCAACAGCTTGGGAACATGCTCTCAGACGTGTTCGGCGTTGCCTTTGAACTCACTCCACATGCGGCTGAGGATGTGCCCGAGTGTCGATTTGCGGATTGTGACGAGAATTGCGATTGTCGGAGTGGAATCCTTATTGAGGATCTCGGGGCCAATCAATGGAATCTCAGGATTGCGGGGTTGCCAGTTGACGAAGAAATTTTCGATGCGTCCGCCGTTGTTGAATCGCTCAGCCGAGAGACCGTTCTGCGTTCTGCCCGCGCTGCCGTAAAGCAGACGGAACAGCAGACCATGATCGACTACCTCGATCGACAGCTGGAGTTCTGCCTGGAGCAGGTCAGTGGCGACCTGGAAGAAGCATGCTGGTTCCGCATCATGGCGAACGATGTGGCTGCGTGTCGCGTTGACGACCCGCTGGAACTGCTGTGTCACAGAATGCTGCCAAAGATGCGCAGCCTGCTGGACGCACAGTCACTGCTGTTGTTACAGGACCTGGAAGCGGAAGATGGGCAGTGGGTCACTAATGAGGTTGTCGCGATTGACTCAGACGTACAGTCCGTTGAAGGAATACAGCGATCGGCGATCGATCTGGTAAACCGACTGCGGGAACAGGCCACAGGTCACGCCATTGTTGTCAATACTCAGTTCTCCGCAGGTCAGTCACAATCCGTTGAATTACCAGACACAATTCATGAAATGGTTCTCGTCCGTGTCGGCACTCACGCGCAGCACTTTGGCTGGCTGATTGCCCTGGGACGGCGACATAAGGCCGACGGTACTAAGGCCGATGTATTTAGTAGTGAGTCAGAATTCGGCACGCACGAAGCAACGTTGATGGAAACCGCTGCGGTGATGCTCGCGACACATGCCGCCAACTGTGACCTGTTTGATGAACAGGAGCAGACGCTGGTCGGCGTCGTCAAAGCCATGGTTAACGCACTTGACGCACGCGACCCGTATACCTGCGGGCACAGTGATCGTGTTGCCAGAATCAGTAAATACATTGCCGAACAGCTGCAGTTGCCAGAAACAGAATGTGAAGACATTCACCTTGCCGGACTGCTTCACGACATCGGTAAGATTGGAGTCCCGGATCATGTGCTGTTGAAGAATGGTCCGCTTGATAAAACCGAACGAGAGCAGATTGAGCAACATCCGGTTACCGGCCAGGCCATTCTTTCTCCCGTTCCGCAGCTGAGCAAGATCCTGCCGGGAGTGCTGCACCACCACGAACGGGTGGACGGCACGGGTTATCCGGAGCAGTTAACAGGCAATACGATCCCGCTTTCCGGACGAATTCTGGCGGTTGCCGACGCTTACGACGCAATGACGACGTGTCGGCCCTACAGGAACGCCATGACTGATACCAAAGCAGAGCGAATCCTGCAGGAAGGCGCCGGTACGCAATGGGACGCGGATGTCCTGGAAGCTTTCTTCGCGTCGATGCAGAATGTTCGCACGGTGTACAGTCAGAAAAAAGACCAGCCGCTGACTCAGAAAGAAAGTGTACTGCAGTACGGTCGGTTTGAAGATGAATGTCTGGGCATTTCCGAATCACTTCTTCCTTGTGACGTCATAGGGGGGTAATCCGATGCCGCACCGAATCTGTCAGTGGTCTCTCGTGCCGACTGACCGTCAACGCCACGGGTTTTCCATGATGGAGATCATCGTGACGATGATGATCATGGGCGTTATGGCCGGTGTTGCCGCGCCGCGGATCGTATCTAATCTGTCCGACTACCGCGCTGAGTCTGCGGCGAATCGGATCGCATCAGATCTGCGTCTGGCTCAGAAACATGCAAGAACGACGGGGACCAGCGAGACAGTCACCTTTGACGTCGTGAATGACCGTTACTCCTTTTCCACGATCCCCGATCCGAAATTGAAAACGCTGATCTACTCGGTGAACGTTGCTGACTATCCGTATTCGGCTGAGATTCCTCTCGTCAATATGGGAGGTACTGAGTCAGTTACGTTTAACGGGCTCGGCTTTCCCGGCACATCCGGCACGCTGACGGTCACGTCCGGTCAGTCGTCATGGGTTGTAAACCTCGAAGCAGCTTCCGGCGCACTGACCGTAGCTAAGGAGTCAGCTGATGCTGAATCGGACTGATTCCCGTTCCGCAGCAGGTCCTGCGACGGCTCAACGTGACGGCTTTACACTGCTCGAACTGACAGTCAGCGTTTTCGCGTCATCAATGTTGATGGTCGGCCTGGGCTCCGCAATTTTTATAGCAACGGAGGCCATGTCACCGTCCGAATCTCAGCAGGCGGTACTCGATATCGCAGTGACGTCGCACCTGTTTGCGGACGAAGTGCAGTCCGCCGTTCACGTTCTCGATCAGTCTGCGACGGCCGTTGAATTTGCATGTGCGGATCGCGACAACGACGGAGATCCGGACCGCATTCGCTATGAGTGGAACAGCAACGACGGGCAGATCGTCCGCACAGAGGCCTCATCGGGGATTCTGCTGGATGGCGTGAATTCGTTTTCCATAACGGCTGATCTGGAAGGTGTGTCGGAAACGCTCAAAGGAGTAGTGTCCGAGTCTGCTGAATCAACGGTGGTGTCAATGACAAAAGCAGGATGGCCTCATTCGTGGAACCTGGGCCCGAACAGCCCCGTCGGCCAGTACGTGTCGGTTGATCACCCGGACGGAACGACCCTCTGGAGCATCACCGAAGTCAGGGTCAGGCTCCGACGTGCCTATAACACTGTCGTTCAACCCGGTGATCGACTGAATATTCAGATTCGTCTGGCCACAGGAGACGGACTGCCGACCAGCATCGTACTGGCCGAATCCTCAATTAACGTCTCATCATTGGATTCGCGATTTCGATGGAAGTCGTTCGCAATGTCCGGGGCGGAACGACTGCTGAAGAGCCAGAACGTCTGTCTTGTCGTTGCGGTGGATGACCAGACAACAGGTACGGCCGGCCGCGCGGCCTATGCAACATACGGATATACAGACAACGGGCACCTGCTGGGCACGTCGCATTTCGGCTACGACTGGGAAGTCCATTCCAACGCGTGCCTGTACTATTCCATCAAAGGCACGCGACACTCCGTTGACACATCATCACACGAAGTTGTCCGCGACTATATCGCCGGCTACAAACTGGGCATATCCACGCCGGAATCTGAAATGATGGTGAGTCGGAAGATCCGCCTCATGAATACGCCCGAACAGGTTGATGGCACCTGGCAACTCGACTTCAATTCCGGCACCGTAGAGGCGGAAGACACAGATTACGACGGCAACGACGACTGGGAGCATGTTGGCGACTCCAACCTGTCACTCACACCGTCCAACGGCGTTCTCGCAATCCCCGCCGGACACCGGTATCGAACCACAGTGGATAACGAATTCGCAGGTTTGGTCACAGCAGAAGTTCATTGTCGGGGAACAACCACGAACGTCTCAGGAAAAGGGGCGGTCTGCAGAATTCCGTTCGGATACGACGACTCAACGCATGGCCTGATAACCATCTCCAGTGAACGGACGGCCAGTGGCCGGCAGACGGCTTCGGTTGTTGCCTCAGCAGAAGATGCTGACCAGGTGCTTGCCCTGATCAGCAACCTGCCGGACGAAATAGTCGCCTTCCGCGTGGTTGTGGATCCGGAGAACAATCAGGCTGGTGTCTGGGTTAACGACGTTTTTCAGGGACGAAGCATCGTCACGCAGCTCCGCAAGACCGGTAATAAGCGCATCGTCTTTGGGGCAGTGGATGAGAATGCGGAGTTTGACTTTCTGTCAGTACGCGTCGGGAAGGTGGCGGAATGAGAAGGCAGATCCAACATCCAAATGCCGTCCGGGCCGCAGGCGCACCGCGATGCGGAATCACTCTGATTGAAGTCTCCGTATCAACGCTGCTGGTCGGCCTTATCGTAGTCAGTTCTCTGCGCTGTCTCGCGATGTCGGTGCAACGCAGCAAAAGCTCGGTGAACAGGACGCTGGCAACGCTGCTGGCTGAAGATCTCATCGAGGAAATCCTGGAACAGGACTATTCCGATCCGAATCAGACGCCGATCTTCGGCGACGAAGCTCAGGAAGGCACATCGAACCGGTCTGACTGGGACGATGTCGATGACTACGACGGCTGGGTCGCATCGCCGCCTCAGAACAGTGACGGTGTCAAGATCCATGACGCCAGGTGGAGACGACAGGTGGTTGTCCAGCATGTCAGCCCCGACAATCTGAATACGGTTTTGGCGGATACCGACGATTCCGGAATCAAACGGATCACGGTCACTGTGCAGTATGATGACGAAACGGTTGCTGAAGTGAGTGCCATACAGACCAAGGCGTGGATCAGCATGATTCCAGCTTACGGCACATCTACAACCACCGGCCAGCTGCCGCCTGCCAATGAGAGGCCGACGGCCGTCATTGACAGCCACCTGATGACGGGCACCGGAAGCGTCAGTGTAACGCTTGACGCAGACGCTTCGTCGGACCCTGAGGGGCAGCCGCTTGAGTTCGAATGGAATTTAGGAAACGGAAATATGGCGGTCGGATCGAACGTTTCTCACAATTTCACGAACGCGGAGGACACGGTCAGCGTGTTCTCCATCACTCTGACAGTCAAGGATATTCACGGCGGCTCTGACACCGCAGCAAGTACGGTCACCGTCTACCCGGGTTCATGATGTTCAAACAATTATCCAACCAACGTATGTCGCCAACCAGCTTCGGGTCCCCCCTGCGCCGACAGCGTCGTGGCAGCCTGTACGTCTCCGTTGTGATGGTTGGCGCCATGGTTTCCATACTGGGAATGTCAGCCGTGTTGGTCGGACGTATCAACAGTCGCGCACACAAAGGGCTGGCAGATTCGACCATGGCTCGCCTGAATGCCCAGAGCGCCTTGCGACTGGGCATGCTGATGATTGAGAACGATCCAGACTGGAGATTCTCGCACACGACTGACGAATGGATGACCGACGTTTCGTTTGGTGACGGTACCTTCAGCCTGTCGGTGACAGATCCTTCTGACAATGACCTGACTGACGCTTCCGCTGACCCGGTCGTCCTGACCGGAATCGGCAAGAAAGGTGAAGCTGTCCAACGACTGGAAATAACTCTGGCCCCGCTGTATCGAGGTTACGATTGTCTGCAGTCAGCCATTCATGTCCGCGACGACCTGAAATTCCGAAACGCGACTGTCACTGCTGACCACATTCTGACTGCCAACGATGATGTGACGGCAACAGCTTCATCTGTTTCAGCGGATGTCGAAGCTGTCGACCGACTGACCGGCTCAGATTACTACGGATCGACCAGCAGCGATGGAGAAGCCAGAACACTGCCGTCGACAGCCGACATTATCGACTTCTATGAAACAAACGGAACAGCAATTGACGCCAGCACTCTTCCGACCTCGTATGCCAATATCATCTTAAACTCGGACTTCGAAACAGGGCACATCCCCTGGTTCGGTGCCAGCTCAACAATCGCTCAGGACCTGAGTCACAGTTACGAGGGCGATGCGTGTCTTCTGGTGTCCGAACGGATTGATGCGGCATGTGGCGCATCGTATGACGTCACAAGCCTGGTCAAATCCGGTGCAAGCTACCAGGTCCGTTTCGCTGTGCAGCAGACGACTAAGATGGAAAGTTATTACGTTCACCTGCAGATTGAGACGACTTTCGGCCCCGGGCTGACGACCGCCGGTCCGTTTACTCCGACTGCTCTTGACACATGGCAGACCGGAAACCTGTATGTAACCCCATCGTGGTCCGGTGACCTGTCGTCGGCAAAACTGACCATCACCACGTCCAACACATCACCAGAATTTGCTGGCTACGGAGGAACGGGGGACTCTGGCGACGACTTCTATCTCGATTCAGTCGGGATGCACCAGACCGGCCGTGAAATTACTCTGGAGCATGTGCTGCTGAGTCCCGACAGCAACCCCTTTGGTGCTACCAATCCGCGGGGCATCTACGTCATCGATTTGCAGGGCAGCAGAATCATCATTCGCAATTGTCGAATTTACGGAACGCTCGTACTGATTGATCCCAGAAACGGCTCTCGAATCGGCGATGGTTTTGGAGTCTCGATCGAACCTGCGGTCTCGCACTTCCCATCGCTGGTCGTGACCGGTGGCGATGTTGATATTGGTCCGTCCGATCGCGGCCTGATCGAAAGGGCGCTGGGAGTGAATCTGAATCCCGATGACGCACCGCTATATCCGGTTGGCAGCGATGACGATCTTGATGACACATTCAGTTCCGGAATCAAAGGGTTGATGTTCAGTTCGCATGACTTCCGGTTCAGAAGCCACAACTCCATCGAAGGCGTTATCCTGTCCCATCAGGATGTCGATATTCGTGACACGTTCGAGCTGAAGTACGACAGTCGATACTACCGCAATCCGCCGCCTGGTTTCAGCGGCCCGGAAGAAATCCGCCTGCTGCTGGGCAGTGCCCGGCGCGTGACCGAATAGATATCTGTGTCCGGACGAATAATGCCGCCTGAACTGCAGTGGCGATCAATCATCGTTCGCTGCACGGTCGCGAGCCATATAATCAGCAAAGATGAGTCGAAACGCCGGAGAGAAGTTTTCGGGGATGGCCGCGAGTTCTGTCCGGATTGCGGACGTCGACAACCAGCGCACATCGCTGATTTCGGATTCGTCCACTCGCAGTGCGGCATCAGATTCGACGATAAATAGCTCCGTGAACTCGCGGGACGTGTCCGGACACGCATCAAAGCGGCCCGCCTTTTCCAGCCGAGCATGGACTCCGAGTTCTTCCAGCAGTTCACGCTGGGCCGATAGTTCATAAGACTCCCCTGCGCTCACGTGCCCGGATGCCGACGACGTCCAGACCGACGGAAACTCTTCCTTGTCGGCATGGCGAAGATGTATCAGCATTTGACCACTGCTGCGAAACAGAAAAATGTGCACAGCCCGGTGACGCAGTCCAAGTCGATGGACGTCGCTGCGCGACATCACGCCAATCACGTGATCATGGTCGTCGACAACGTCAAGCTGTTCTTCTGCAGGAGACAATTCACGGGCTTCCGTTGAGCATATTCAATCAGGCCAGGCCCGTCACCCGAACTTCAGGGTAACTGACACAGCGATTTCGTGTTACGCTAATCTGCTGACACGAACATGTCACGGCCGTTTTGAGTTTCCTGTCCGGTCTGCACAGCAGAGCTGCGGTAACGACGGGATTAAGAGATACGTGATTGTCTGTTTGGTTTCATTTCGCGCCGAAGACAGTTACACTATGCTTCCTTCCTTTGTTTACTAATCCCCCACCCAATTCTCCCAGAAGAGAAAGACAACGATGAAGCGAAATAAGATGGCACTGACAACGAAATTACTGGGCGTGACCATGCTGGTTGGCGGAGGATCCTTTGCTGCCGTTAATGTCCCTGACGTACTGTTTCCTGACTGGTCCGGCCCCACTGCCGGCAGTTACGATGAACCGTCCGCTGAACTTGGCAAGAAAACCTCCGCCCGTCGTCCCTGGAGCCTTGAAACGGTTGCGGCGTCGATCGATGGCAAACCTCTTGACGCGAAGCCGGTCTCCGTCGCCGGAGAAATTATTGACCTTTCCTGTTATCTGCAGGTTGGCAAGCACGGTGACAAGCACCGCGGATGTGGTCAGAAATGTGTGGCCAACGGACAGCCGGTCGGACTTCTGGCGAAAGACGGATCAGTGTACATGCTGATTGACGAAGAACATAACGCTCGCCGTGACGGACTGACCACTTTTCGCAAGCAGGCGATCGAACACATGGCACACATCGTGACGGTAAACGGTTCTCTGTCGGAAGTTCACGGCCAGAAGGCAATCTTCGTCCAGGGCTTCCTTAAGCCGGCAGGTGGAAACTAGACATGGTGCATCAAAAATTACCGATGCCACGCATCGGCCTGTTTGTATTTTTTGCTGTCATGTCATGGTCAGTCATCGGGCAATGTGAGGACGAAGAACCCACGCCGCCTCTGGGACTGCCACCGGTCTACTATCCTGACGACAATCTGTATTCCACGGGGCGAGCCGAACTGGGCAAGCTGCTGTATTTTGACAAGCGACTTTCCTCAGATGGCACGGTGTCGTGTGCGAGTTGTCATGGTGTCAAACATGGCTTTACTGATGGTGCACCGGTTTCAACCGGGATCAATGGCCAGCAGGGAGGCCGCAGCGCGCCGACTGTAATCAATCGAGGCTACAGTACGGCTCAGTTCTGGGACGGCCGGGCACCATCGCTGGAAGCTCAGGCTATCGGGCCCATTGCGAATCCCATCGAAATGACCAACGAGAAGGATCCGGATCGGGCTCATCAGACATGTATCGACCGGCTGCATAACGTTCCGGAATATCGTGCGAGGTTCAAAAAAGCGTACGGCGACGCGAACTTTACGATCGAACATGTCGGGAAGG
>Ga0315316_10001654_pt1 | contig 15873 bp, 5 predicted proteins | sample M160m3416metaG_FD_203702 | JGI IMG/M metagenome (GOLD analysis project Ga0315316, IMG submission 203702) | Ammonia-oxidizing marine archaeal communities from Monterey Bay, California, United States - M1 60m 3416 | ecosystem: Environmental > Aquatic > Marine > Intertidal zone | place: USA...
ATACCGGTCACCTTCGCGTCACCGATCGTATTCACCTGACCAATTTCTCTTTGAGTCGTACCTGCCCCGGAGAACGCCCGAGCAAATCCCGTTCGGTCGCCGCCAGCGCCATCCACAGCCGAGCCCTGCGACAAGAAGTTAAACAGAACGTTTTCATCGTACTGATTCACCTTGCTGGTATTGTTGGGAAATGGTGGTGGGTCATCGCGGGTACCAATCGCGAATCGATCACTGCTGCCAGTGCCCCGGAACATCATGGCGTCAAAGACGAAATGAGCGTTGGCGTAGGCCACGGCATCCGGTGGAGCCCCGTTGTTGGAAAGATTGGCCGTGATACCGTCGTCGCCGATATTGTTGACGGCAGCCGTTCCCGTATCAATCTCCAGATAATTGCCCGTATTCCCTGCGTTGGAAGCACCGCCACCCTGAGGACCGGTTGTCATTGTGTATAGCTGGCCATCAGGTCGCATCGCGATGTCACCAACACTCGGGCCGAACTGTCCGAGCACTGTGTCCTGATACCCGGTAAACGGATTGACGGTCCGTACCGAGGTTTCGTTGCTGCCGGTAATCCCGAAGCCGGAACTGACGAACAGAACAACGTCGGCCAGGTTAAACGGCACAACATGAGACGGATCCAGCTCGCCCAGGTCAGAAACAGTAAACAGATCGGTCGTCGGTGCAGACGCTGATGTAAAGGTGTCGGTCGGCCCGCTGAATCGTTCTTCTGCAATGCGTTCAACCGAATTGATCGGTTCCACGCGGAGAGCGGCGGACGAGGATCCGGAATTAAAGAACTGATCGAGTCCTGATGGCAACTGACGATTATTGGCAACCGCCAGCGTGTAGTTTCCGCCAGGCAGTTCCACCGAACCAATGAACGGATCAAAGGCCCCAACCGTGCCCCGTGTCAGATCTGACAGGAGCGGGGAATCGTCAGGAGAATGATGGCGATCATCCGCGATGTTGGAATCACGTCCAATCAGAATCAGACTTCCACCACTGTCATAGACAGCCATTGTCAGGTCACCGCGACCAAAGCCATCCGAATAGTCCAGATCAAACGTGACCGGCACATGCGGTCCCACCAGGGCGACTCCGGCGATCTGCTGCGTTGATTCGTAGTTGACTTCAAATTTGTAGAAATCAATATCTGCCGGGTCGACAATATTCCCACGAACAGCCAGAACGGCACGATCCGTATCCATCAGATTGCCAAGATCTGTATCTGTCCCTTCGACTTCTTCTGATTCGCCGGTCAACGGACTGTGAATCGGAAGTCCTGTGATATCTATGCCTGTCGCCGCGTACCGAATGTCCGCAAACTGAACTGTCGTTCCCGGAAATTCATCCAGTTCCTGCAGACGCACCTGCAGCTGATAGGCTCCCTGAGTCAAACCGTTGCCCACCAGAGTGGGATCTTCAAGGTCAGTTCGAGACGCTGCACCGTCCGTGGAATCAATATTACTGCTGCGAACACGGATCAAGTAATCCGTTCGAGTGCCAACGGTACCCGGCAGCAGAACCCGCATTCCTGCATCACGCTGATTCAGAGTGAACAGGTCATCGCTGTTGTACTGAGAATAGTCCAGGGTAAAGGCCTGAGTCCCATTGTTGGCGACAACGGTCCAGTCACCGTTTTCTTCATTCAGAGTGTTATCGGAAAGCGCAAGCACCTGTCCGCTGGCGTCCAGCAATTCCACAACGGTGTCCAGCGCCTGAGTGGACTGGTCAATATCAATCCAGATCTGCGAACCGGCCTCTGCGGAAATGCTGTAGACGTCCACGTCACCCGGATTGTCGATCGTTCCATGAATTTCAAATCCAAGCCGCAGAGTTTCGTCTCCGGACTTCTGGTCCGCCGCAATGGTGCCCACCACCTCAGCGGTCGTTGCATTGGAATCCGCGATGGCTGCATCAGCCACTTCGTTTTCGACGTATACGCCGATGTTTCTGTCGTGCGCGTACTCTTCAATGGAAATACCGCGCCAGCGGTTCGCGGCGTCCGTCGGGTCTGTCACATTGTCATCGTTATTTGTGTCAGTGAGCGGGAAACCGTCCAGATCAAAACCCGCACCCACGGTATCATCCGCTATGGAGGTCATCACAACAGGCTGACCAGGCTGACCAACCACGTGCAGCATGCCGCCGATACGATCCACAATATCCAGCGGCTCACCAGAGGCTGAAAAGCCGGAGTTCGCCCCGGACAGCTTGATCACCAGACTTTCCGCGGGGCTGCTTTCCAAACGCAGCCCGCCGGATGTGTGCAGGTCTGGAATGTACACTTCGTTCTGCAGGACATGCACCATGTCCGTATCATCCCAGACGCTCTGGGTCGTAAGTGTCTCACCCCGCACCAGCATGCCGTTGATCTCATTACGGCCCAGAGTGTTGTCACGGACCAGTGGTCCCTGGTTGTCGATATATCCCGCCTGACGATCTACCGCCCCCGTGGATCGCCCCGGATCGGTCACGATGTCCGAATTCAGCGCATTGGTATTGATGTTGATGACCGGCCCTGAGTTATCCCGGAAGATATTGTCGATGATGACAGGCTGAGCCCCACGGACGAAAATTGTGCCGGTCGAGTGAGGTAACAGATCGAAACGATTGCCTGGAGCCGTTCCACCCAGACCCCCGGCATTATTTTCAAAGACTGTATTCCGGATACGTCCTTTGGCCTGATGAATTTCAATGGGGTTGAACCCCGCGAAATCACTTTCCAGTGGTATCACTCCACCGGCGTGCGTAATCAGTGCCTGATCAACGCTGATCGACCCCGTATGTCCGATATAGATGCCGCCCCAGTCGCCGGCCTCGGGGGCCGCAGCCGTGCGACCCTGCCTGATCAGGACGTCGTCAATAAAGTAGTCGTCACCATCGACGGCAGACACATCGACGCCGCTGTGCCGGAAACGGAAAGCGAAATTCGCGTGAAGAGCTATCGCCGGAAGGTCCACCACAATACGTTCAAAGTTGACCATGTCGGGCCCGGTGCCCAGCTGCCTGTCAATTTCAACCCAGTTTCCAGCCGCATCGCGGAACTCAACAAACAGGTCGTCACCGGCCTCCGGTGATTCTCCGCCCCCCGTACGCTGGAACGAGAACTCGAGGGTAGCCCTGACCTCCCCAGACAGATCGATTGTTTCGGACTGCACCCTGCGAAGACTGGCATTAACAGATGCATCGCTGAACATGTTAAGACTCAGCGGCTCTGAAGGTTCGTTGAATCCATCTGAATTGATTGCTTGACCGTCAGCACTCGTGTCTGCCGTTGACCACCTCAGGGGATCCAGTGTGCCGCTACTGAAGTCGTCAAAGAACAACGTCTGCAGCCGTCCGACAAGATCGCCGTCATCATTGGTGTCAAAAGTGCCACCGGCCCCGTACTTGTCATCCAGACGGGACGTAAAGATGATTTCCCGACCCGCCTGACCTTCCGCGATCAACTGAGCGCCGAAGCCTGTCTGAATCCGTGAACCTTCAAGCTTGACGATCACACCGGCGTCGATCGCCAGACTCGCGTCGATTCTGGCGCGATTTCGGGGGGCGACACTGTTTAGAGTACGCCCAAGATCGCCACCAACGTCCTGGTAACTCGTTGCTGATTTATCCAGCTCTGCTATCAGGTCGTAAGTCCCGGCACCACCGTCCTGGCTTCTGTAGATACGACGCCCTGTATAGACACCCGTTGCCACTGGAAGCTGCGTCAGCAGCATACCACTGTTGCCAGGTAACACCACTACTGTCGGTGTGGCGACCGAAGCCGGGCTTTCAAAGCCATTCTCGTCGACAAACGTGACTCGATAGCTGAACGACTCACCAGGTACCAGAGTTCCGGTACCGGAACCCGTCACGGCTGTAATCGTGACCTGTGGCGCCGTCTGTTCGCGGAATGCACCGCCCGGCGTACCCTGAATTTCAAGATTCTGAGCGATGACATGTACAATATCCAGGTCGTCAAACCGCCCTGGCACGGTCAGCTTCAGCGTATCCGCCCCGGCTGATGTCTGCACACGCACGAACAACCCGTTTGTCGAGTTATCCAGCAGCGTGTTGCCGTAAATATCCGGACCAACTCGCTTGTAATCGCTCGTAAATGCAGTCAACCCCCCCTGATATCGCGGCGTATTGAACGTGACTTCTTCGAAGCTGTCGGGGTCCGCAGACATTGCGGAATCTTCGTTCATCGTGATTCGGTTATGCACGATGGTCGGCTGTGCCCGCGTGATGTGAATCGGATTGACGGTCTGCAGCGTGTTGTCAACGACGACCTGGCCGCCCCCGTAACGAATGTCGGAATGGGCGACGTAATTCAGAAAGATGCCCTCAGTCTGATAATTGAACCGGTTCTGTGCTCGATCGGTATCGTTGCGAAAAACCAGCCCGCCCCAGTTACCGATATCAGGTGATGTCGGTGTTCCCAGACTCGTGTCGGTGCCGATCGATTCATCCAGCCATGACGTAAAGATAACGTCGCGACCCGGCGTACCCAGCACCTGCAACGCACCACGACTGCGGTCGACAATCGACGATGAGCTGCCAACGCCCACCCGGCTTTTCTGCAGTTTAAAGACCGCACCCGCGTCGATCATGACAGTCACGCCCTGAGGCACCTCCAGCTCACGACCGTCTTCCAGAATCTGGTTGCTGTTGTCAAAACCAATCTGATACGACAAATTGTCGTCGATGGTGGACTCCATTCCGTCAAGGCCACCATTCCCGACGATTCGAATGATATCGATATCGCCGGGCCCGGAAGCCTGAATCGCATCGTCAATAACGCCAAACGGTGTCAACAACTGGCCGTCGGAAGCCGTATTTCGAATAACACTGCCAAGGCTGTGAGCGGCCGGCACGCCGCGTGTCACAGTCACAACGTTTGTTGTCGTGTTGATGGCAGTAATCGTCATCACTTCCGAGTCGATGAGAATACCGTCACCGACGCTGAAAGTGGTTACGTGCTGGAATGGAAGGTCCGTCTGCGTACTGTCAATGGCCGTCAGCAGATGACTGGCCGCTGCCTTGTCCACGAACAGGGTATCGACTGTTGCAGCGGCGCGGAACCAGAAATTGTAGACACCGCCCGCGACGCCATCACTGTCACCGTCAAACGCAACTCCGGTGCTGTCAATAATGGTGTTGTCCACATTCGGACGGAAGTTTGTCCGAATCTGATACGGACCATCTGAGGAACCGTTCAGCCCCGTATTTGCAATGGTCGGGTCGTACGCGTCGTTGCCTGTTGACGAAACACCGAGGTAGTAGTGCGGGTCAGGGGACAGCAGGGTGGGGACCAGCGGTTCCAACGCCAGTTCGATAAATGAGTCTTCGCTAAAGTAATCGTCGTTCTGAGCGATCAGCTCACGAGTGCCGTCAGGATTGTCGCGGTACAATCTCAGGACGGAATCCAAGGTGCTGGAATCAGCCAGTCGCTCGGCCATCACTTCCGCACTGAACAGACCGGCATCCATCACATCGAATTCGTACATATCGATGTCGATGCTGTCCAGTCGATGCAGGTGTCTGCCATGAATGACGTCTGCGTCACCCGGAAAGCTCGGTTCAACGAATACGTCTCTGCCGGCATTGATGCCGCCATCAGCACCCTGAACGGTTTCCGGGGGAAGCTCGTACGAATGACCCAGGCCCAACAGGTGCCCGATTTCATGCAATGCAGTTTCGAACCAGTTGCCACCCGTGTTGTCCGTCCAGTTTTCGGCCATGTCCATAATGGCCATGGTACCACCTGCCAGACCAGCCACACCGCCAGGACCGGTCGGAATGGCCGGGTCCAGTGCTCGCAAGTCACCTGTGACGATGGTCAGACCGGAACTGTCCGTTTCCGTAAAATCGATGCCGAGCAGATTGGAGTAGAGATCAAAGATCTCCCGAGCGCGTTGTTTTTCGTTCTCGGTGATCAGATTGCTCAGGGCATTCCCCTGAGGGTCGAAACCGTAGTCGATTTTGAAGTTATAGTTTATCTTGGAAATACCACTCGCACCGGTATCAGCGCCACCGTTCAGATGCGTTTCCACTTCGATCTGCCGGTGCCCCGGTTCGTCATTGGCTCCCGGAAATTCAAAAGGGAATAACTGCGGATCGATGCTTGAGTTGATAATTTGACTGTTGGCGACCGGATCACTGATATCACCGAGAGTCGCATTAGCCGTGTCAAAGCTGGAGCCCGGATCAGTTCCCGGTGTAAATTGTGTTGGTGCCAGCGGCTTGACTTCATCGTTGCCGATTCGCAGCCGATAGGTTCCGGAGCTGGGCAGCCCGGGATTGTTCAACAGGTCAATATCAGCGGCAAAAGTCAGCGTGGCCGTGTTGGTCACGGAATCGTAAACAACCACGGTAGGACTGTGATGAACATCATCCGCATTGGAAACCGTGTCATTGGTAAAAATCAGTTGGTAGAAGTCGGTGTTGATCGCTGCCACCGGGTCCAGCTGATCCTCGTTGAAATATACAACAATCTGATTTCGGTTCTGTGACAGACTGCCGTCCGGCATCCGCGTGACGGGCTGCGGATCGACCGCAACAACACGCGCCCCAAGGTCCAGTGTCAAATCGAAGCTGAAGTCCTGGCCACCGTTGAAGACTTCACCCTGAACATTGGCCAATGGCGCGCTGCCGGACCCGTCCAGCGTGATACGATATGTGTCGTCAACCAGGTTTTCTGCAAATCGAACAATCACTTCTTCGGGCGTATCACCGATCCCGACATACCCGATCGTCACGGGAACTTCATTGGCTTCCGCAAACTGTCCGTCGTGACCGGCTCGCTGGACCTGGATGGTATTGACGTTAACTGTCGCTGGATCAATGATCTGCCCGGGATTAAACTGCAGCGTCAGTTCATTCGGGGGTACGTCCAGTGTCGTTGTCGGCAACGCAGGATCCACGTTGATAAATGTTCCCTCGTTGGGCAGGACGGCGATCAACGTCGGATCCGGCAGATCGACGTCAAAAAAGAATGTCTGGTCAGCGCCATCGTTGATCGCTTCGCCACCGACGTTGGCCATTGCTGTCACGGAGGCGCCGCCGACGTCAAGGCCGTCACCTTCCATCGTCAGACGATATTGATCCGTCAGCAACTGCTGACCGAACTGAAAGGAGACAAGGTTCTGATTAGGCAGCGGATTAACGCCAAAGCCCGTCAGTGTGACCGACAGGTCGTCCGCCGTGTCAAACATGCCGTCGCCACCAGCGGCATCCACGACCAGTGTCGTCGCATTGACGGTACTCAGGTCCATGACCTGAGTCGCATCAAACTGCAGCGTGACCTGCGCAGGCGTGGTCTGAAGTACCGTATTTTCGGGAAACGCTGCCCCGGCGGGAAGCATTGCCCCCTGGAACATCGGAGACGTCAGCAACGTCCTGGATTCCAGATTTTCTGCCTGCTTTGACGCACGTTCGACTCGACGTGTGACTCGACGTGGACGGGACTGAAGGTGGTTACGAAACGACTTAAGCCATGAAGAAATCAGCATTTTGCGTCCTTGGGCACCAATGAACGTGATCGTGTGTAAATTCGGGTCACGCAATCCAACCCGAACGGGTCAGACAGGGTCAGACAGGGTCAGACAGGGTCAGACAGGGTCAGACAGGGTCAGACAGGGTCAGACAGGGTCAATGGGAACATTCCTGGACCTGGTCGAAATCGATCAGATCGTATTTCACAAACAAAATTTCAATAAATGAGAGGACAGATCACCTGTCGTAAGGCGCATATCCGTACACGGACAAGACGGGCATTATCCATTAACCAAACAGTCCAAAGTCCAGCGAAAAAGTCAGAAAACCCGGGAACCGCTGTAGTTCGTGTGGTCAGAACTGCAACAACTGGACTTTCTCTGAAAACGGACGCGGCCAAACCGCCCCGAAAATATCTTAACCGGATTTGATGATCGGCCAAACCCGGAAAAACACACACATAATCGCGAAAAAACCACGACCGACGACCAGGACGGCCTCGAATTTAACTTTGGGCCTCCTTTGACACTCCACGGCCACGGCAGCAGGATCTTTTACCTGCATCAGTGCGAATTGTTCGTTGAATTCCTGCGCAAGTAAACCGGATTGCGGTGAAAGTCGGCACGTGTCCCAAAACTCATCAACACCGGCAGATTCACGACAACCACAACACGTAAGAACAGGGCCACCAAGAACCGAAGTGCTGCGTATGCCGGTACCACGGCGTTCCGTGTGTCGATTTGTCCGCCTCAGGCAGCCAAGGCGGATGCACCCCTCGTTATCTGGTTCAATCAGCAGCATTCGTGGCGTAGTCACGGTAGCCTGCAAAAAGACTCGATATCGCTGTGCCGGGACAATCGGCGTATTCGACCAGGGGCGACGGTGGCCGGGTGATGCTGATGCCCGCGCGGCGTCACGACAGAGAACACCCACTCAGACCAGAAAGCCCCCGTCCAGTCACCCGGCCCCTCATTGGCGTGACCAATCCCTGACACTTTGGTATGGTCTGAAGTGCACCGCAATCACAGTCAGAAATTCACATTGTGGCACAGGCAGCAAACGGGGCTTCTGACCGCAACGATAATGTTTCTCACGGAAGGTCGTTTCAAAACGCGTGTTGTCGACATCAGGGAAACCCATGCCAGACAGAACACCACAACCCCCTACAATAAAACAACTTACAAACAAACGTCGCAATTTCCAGAGCTACTGTTAGTAGTGGCTAAGGAGTGTCTCTTGGATTCAAATTGTTCGCGCAGGTCATTTCTTACAGCTTCTGCAGTTGGCACGCTGGCTGCGGCCGGCAGAGACCTTTACGCCGCAAAGACAGACGGCATGCAGTGGCATGATGTCCGCGATTGGGGCGTGGAAGGTCGAGGTTTCGGGGATACGCAAAAATACTTCGATCGTCTCCCGGCACGGGCCAAAGGAGTGGTACGCAACGCAGTCTGGAATCTCAGTCGTCATTCGGCCGGCATGATGGTCCGGTTTCGAACCGATGCCACTGAAATACACGCGGACTATGCAGTGACCTCCAGCAATCTTGCCATGCCCCATATGCCGGCAACCGGCGTCAGCGGTCTTGATCTTTACGCGAAAGACAGCAGCGGCAACTGGAGATGGATAGCCGTCACGAGACCGTCTGCCCGGCAGATGAAACTGTCGTTAATCAAAGGCATGCGGCCGGGCCTGAGAGACTATGCTGTGTACCTGCCTCTGTATAACGGGACAGAATATCTCAAGCTTGGTGTCGCTGCAGACGCCGGCTTCGAGCCTGTGGCTCCACGAACTGAACAGCCTGTTGTATTCTACGGAACGTCTATTACTCACGGTGCCTGCGCGTCGCGTCCGGGCATGCCGCACCCGGCGATTCTGGGACGGCGGCTTGATCGGCCGGTTGTCAACCTCGGATTTTCCGGCAACGGTAAACTCGAACAGGAAGTCGGACAGTTTCTGACGGAACTGGATGCGTCTGTGTATGTGCTGGACTGTCTGCCAAACATGGTGGCCAGCGAAGTCGAAGCGCGAACGGAACCCATGGTCAAACAACTGCGTACCGCCCACCCCGGTGTACCGATTGTGCTGGTCGAAGACCGAACCTATCCCCAGGCATGGATCCTGCCATCCCGCAGGGATCGCAACGATTCCAGCCGGATTCCATTTCGTGCAGCGTATCAAAAACTGCAGGATGCCGGCGTCGACAACCTCTTCTATATTGACGGAGAAAGCCTGCTGGCGAAGGATCGTGATGACACCACCGATGGTTCGCATCCGTCAGACCTGGGCTTCTTCAATCAGGCAAATGCGATCGAACCTGTATTGCGGCAGGCGTTGAAGATCTGACCTGAATCACAGGAGATGAACGATGTCTTGGGGAATCGGAATCGCCGTTGGTCTGCTCGTTTTGATCACGCTGTACGACGTCGTTCAGAAGAAGCATGCAATTCTACGAAATTTTCCCGTGATCGGACACTTCCGATACCTGCTGGAATTAGTCGGCCCGGAACTGCGGCAGTACATCGTTACAAACAACAACGAGGAGCGTCCGTTTACTCGGGACCAGCGAACATGGGTTTATGCGTCGTCGAAGAGGCAGAATAACTACTTTGGGTTTGGAACTGACAACGACCTTGAGCAATCGCCCAATTATCTGATTGTCAAACAGTCGATGTTTCCGCTGCCGGAAATTCGCGCGGGCCAGCCCGGCTACGACGAAAATCACACCGTCCCGTGTGCCAAGGTGCTGGGTGAATCACGCCACAGAAAACATGCTTTCCGACCGGAATCCGTGGTCAATATCTCCGGTATGAGTTATGGCTCATTGAGTGCTTCTGCTGTGGAAGCGATCAACAAAGGGTGCGCGATTGCCGGTTGCCTGCACAACACTGGCGAAGGTTCTATCGCTCAGCATCACGGGCACGGCGGTGATCTGATATGGCAGATCGGCACAGGCTACTTCGGGTGCCGTGATGAGTTCGGACGGTTTGATCTGTCCCGATTCAAAGAGGTGGTGGACAAACATGCCGTCCGGGCCATCGAAATCAAGCTGAGCCAGGGCGCCAAACCAGGAATGGGCGGTCTGCTGCCGGCAGCCAAAATTACGTCAGAAATCGCCGCCATTCGAGGAATACCAGAGGGCCGGGACTGTGCCAGCCCCGCCAGTCACTCGGCCTTTCGGGACACGGATTCGATGCTGGACTTCGTGGAAATGCTGGCCGACGAAACCGGTCTGCCTGTCGGAATCAAGTCTGCTGTTGGTGAACAATCGTTCTGGACTGAGTTGGCGGAACTGATGGCGACCAAAGAACGTGGCGTGGACTTCATTGCCGTTGATGGCGGCGAAGGTGGTACGGGGGCGGCTCCCCTTGTATTCTCTGATCACGTCGCACTACCGTTCAAGCTGGGCTTTGTTCGAGTCTACCAGGAATTCTTCGCCCGCAACCTTCAGGACAGAACCATCTTTGTAGGAGCAGGCAAGCTGGGTTTTCCGGCTCAATCAGCCATGGCGTTTTCACTGGGCTGCGACATGATCCACGTGGCCCGCGAAGCTATGCTGGCGATCGGCTGCATTCAGGCCCAGCGGTGTCAAACGGGACATTGTCCGACGGGTGTTGCAACACAAAATAAATGGTTGATGCGTGGACTCGACCCAACGCACAAGGGGGCTCGTCTGGCCAACTACGTCGTGACCCTTCGCAAAGAACTGCTGCAACTGGCACATGTCTGCGGCGTACCGCACCCGTCTCTGATCACTCCCGACCAGTGTGAAATCATCGACGAAAAATTTGGCTGCCGAACGACGCGAGCCGTTTTTGGAGTCTCCGCAGATGCTGACTCGTGGGGCCTGCCGTCGCCGAAGCAGTCAGAGCAGATCACTGCCCTGATGAACGTGGCTCGCGATGCCGGCAGGCTGCAGTAGGCAATATCGCCGTCACGGTGGAACCGTTGCCCGACATCACCGAGCCACCGGACGGTCCGACTTTCCACTGTGTGCCCCACACCTTCGACCGGTCAGCAGCGTCGGGAACAGCAAAGAGCTGTGACACCCGTCGAAATATCAATATCATCAATATCAATAAGAAAAGCCGCAGCGTGACACTGCGGCTTTCAAAAGCGAGGCCGAAGGGACTTGAACCCTCAACCCCCGGATCGACAGTCCGGTACTCTAACCAATTGAGCTACGGCCCCTCGCTAGATGATGCAACACTATCAATCAACAGACGAATAATCAACCATCGGTAAGCCAAATATTCGGCAACGGACCGGGGAGATCTTCACTTATTCCTGGCTCACAGGCGGAATTGCGCCGTCCGCACAATTGCACAACATACGATCGCGAAAATCCCGCCCCACAGACAACGGACGACGCCCGAACGGTCCGACTGACTTGCAATGTACGGCCAGCACCGGATGAATCGTCCTGCGCTGCCCCGGCGATTATCGATCGCGACCACCGTCTCTTGAACCGCCATCTCTGGAGCGGCCGCCGCCACCTTTTGAACCACCATCCCTGGAACCACCATCCCTGGAACCACCATCCCTGGAACGACCCCCACCGCCTCGATTGCCGCCACTTCGGTTTCCACCGCGACCACCACCCCGGCCACCGCGGCCACGACGACCACGCTCAGCATGGTTCTTGCCCGGGGAACGCACATCCAGGCAGCCAATTGCCTCTTCCCACGTGGGTACACCCTCAAATTCGGACGACGCCTCCCTGGGTGCAGGTTTACGACGTCGCCGGGTTCTTGGAGCATCGTCATCCCGTCGTTCACTGGAATCGCCTTCATCGTCGGCTGACTCTTTCTGACGAGTAGACCTCGCAGGCCGCCGTTCGCTTCCCGATTCCTCTTCGTTACGAACAGGACGTCGTCGCCGCCGGCTCGTCCGCGCCGGTCGAGGAGTTTCGGTTTCCACGTCAGTCTCTTCTGCCCCAAAGATCAGATCGTCAACATCGTCGTTCTGTTCATCAGTACTCCGGTCATCTGAAGTTTCCTCCACAACCGCTGGTTTGCGGCCCCTGCCTCGTCGTCCGCGTCGGCTTCTTCCTCTCCTGCGTGGTTTCTCTTCTTCGTCGTCTGCAGCGCCGCCGTCGGTAGCTCGATCTGTGTCAACAACTTCGTCGCTGCCAGGCTCGGTCGGCCGCCGCGACACGCTGACAAACTTATCGGATTCGTCGGACTCGTCGCCGAACAGAATATCATCGTCTTCAGACGCCCGGCTGACGTCTTCCGAGCGGGGCTTTTCAGAGGCGTCGTCGCGATCCCGCGACGAACGTCCCCGACCACGACGGCCACGACGGCCACGATTCCGTCTGCGAGGCCGCTCTTCCTGATCGCGGGGTTCATTAGAGGTTCTGGACACGTCGTCTTCGTCTTCAGTCGACGCTGCGGACGCTGTCTGATCCTCTTCAGCAGCCTCAGTGTTGTCGTCCCAGACCCATTCATCCAGCTCATTCCAGACGTCATCGTCGTCGTCAGTGCGGCGAGGCGGCGACTGGCGAACCGGCGTCGGCTCGGAACTTCGTCGTCGCACAGAATCCAGCACAGGCTCTTCCTCTTCTTCCTCTTCTTCCTCTTCTTCCTCTTCTTCGTCCACTTCACTGAAGACCAGGTCATCATCCTCAAACGTCAAATCGTCGTCGTCGTCGTCGTCGTCGACCGATTCCAGCTCTTCCACTTCGTCATCAGCAAACGTCACATCATCATCATCATCAAAAGTCGCGTCAGCGGCGGCCCCAAACGTGACATCGTCATCATCGTCGACGTTCTCTGGTTCTTCGTCTTCGTCCTCGTCTTCGTCTTCGGAAAAAAGAATCAGGTCGTCGTCGACTTCGTCAGCATAGGCCTCGGCCTCGTATTCGGGCTCCTCGTTCTCTGGCGAATCAAAATCGACGTCATCATCGTCAACACTTTCGTCTGCCTCATCGTTTGCACTGATACCCAACAGACTGTCCATCGAAGACGTGTCGTCGTAGTCGTCGAACAACAGCTCGCTGCCAACGTTTGTGTCATCTTCCGTCTTGTTGACATCGATACCAAACAGCTTTTCAGCAAGATCGTCGGAACCGGATTCATCTTTTTCGTGACTGCTCATCTGATTGCTTCTTCTTGATTACTTCCAGGTCAAAAGTTGCACAGCGGCCGAGGTCTCTTCCTCGATCGAGCAACTTCTGCGGACAACTCAACATTTGAGGAGCCGGCGGCGTAAGTTGCGAGAGGCTCAATCGCGCCCGAAACAACCCTAAAGACTTACCCTTCAAGGGGTTACAGTGATTCCAGACTACGGGCGTCTTCTTCGGCGGACTGCGGAGGCTACTTGCCTCACGGTACGAATGCAAACCCGAATGCCCGCTGATGTTCTGTCCCCGAGAATCAACAAATTCATTTACAACATTCCCAGTGTTGACGTAGCTCCGGGGCATCATGTTGAGCCCCACCATCGCGGGCGTTCGGTCCGCGAGACCAATCGCCGTCAACAACATGCAAAGATGAACACTATGCGATGTTCAGAAACATGTAACAAGTCAAAGTTTCGAAACCTTCATAGAGGGCAAAATCACCAAGAATCATGGTATTTCCTCGCGTGTCTTCATTCTGCAATACGCTGAATGGACTGTGTTTCGGTACGCACCGTGCCCGGTTTGCCAACAAGGGCAGACAGAAGACGCTGCCATTTTACATATTTGAGTAAAAGGCGTGAAACATGAAGACTCTCCGGAACGACGAAGACGGTGTTATCATGTCTGCCGAAATCGGACTTATTGGCACCATCCTGGTCATCGGCATGATAGCCAATCCTGTCGAACTGCAGGTTGCGGTGGCCGTTGGATTGAGCGATCTCGGCGACGCACTCGGCAATCTTGATCAAAGCTGCAAGCGGTCTTGTGTCCTACAGGAAACATCGAGGGATCAAGGCACAAACAAAAGGATCCCGGTATGCCGATCCCGCCGACGAGTGCGACTGCAACAGAATCGTCGTGTGCTCCCGATCCAATTCTCGTGGCGAAAAGAGATTGAATCAGGGAAGCACTTCACTCAGATCAGCGAATAAATGCTGCGGTTCTGACGTTGTTCGCCGCAGTTTTTCAATGCGCTGCAAGCTGTCCGGCAGAAACTGCCACAACCAAAGTGGCCCGCATCAAGCTCTCCCTGTGAAATACAGAAATCTCAACAGGCAGGAGTGATATTGCGGGATCCGCTGCTTCTGAATTAGCTTCCCGAACTTGATAGACTTCATGCCATCCGACCAGCGACCGAGGACGTCACGTGACGACGACTTCCGCAAACATCAATATCGGACTGTTGCTCCACGATGTTACCGATGACTTCAGCAGCAGTGGTTTTCAGCAGCCAACGGCTCAGCGGTACAAGCATTCCGTGGCACAGTTCGTTCAGTATCTTGACGACGTTGAGCTAACCGGGCTGCCTGTCGTAACCCCCCAGGCCGCACACTCGGTCTCCGGACGGCCGGTAGTCACGTTTACATTTGATGACGGAGGTGCATCCGCTCCAGTCGCAGCGGAACTGCTGGAAGAACGTGGCTGGCGGGGAGTGTTCTTCGTTACGACAGACCTGCTGAACCGTCCGGGGTTCATGAGCAGTCTTCAGGTGCAGAATCTACGGCGTCGGGGACATGTCATTGGCAGTCATTCCTGCAGCCACCCGGACGTTTTTCGCAGTCTTTCCCGGCGTCAAATGGCCGAAGAATGGATTCGAAGTCGGGACGTGCTGCAACAACTGCTGGGCGAACCGATCCACACTGCAAGCATCCCTGGCGGCGATTGCAGTAACGCCACCATTGAAGAAGCGTCCGCCGCCGGACTGACTCAGATATTCACCTCAGAACAGATTACTCACTCGTGGTCGCAGGCCGGTGCCACGTGTTTCGGCCGGATGATGATGCTGGACAATACGTCCCGAGACACGCTGAATCGGTGGTTGACCCACCCGACGGTGGGCATCCTGCCCGAACGTGCTCTGCGTTTTACAAAGTCACATATTAAGAAGCTGATGGGGCCGTTGTATCTGCAACTCGTGCGACAGCGGAGAGCGATGCATGAGCAAGGCTGATGATCAAAGGGCAATTCACTCAGAGTCGCTTGACCGTTCTGCAGTCGGTGGCTGCCGCGTTCTGGCACTAATTAATCCCGTGCTGCACTGTCGTGCGACGTGTGCGAAATTGATCGAGGCGGACATCAATCTTGTCGGTATCGTGGAAGCAGAAACCAAATCCGCTGGATTGCCGCTGGCCACTTTTCGGCGGCTGATGAAGAAGCAGGGACTTGTCTCGACTGCCTCTCAGATTGCCGCAAGGCTCGTTTACCAGACGGCAAACCGAAAGGCGGATCGTCGAATTTATGAACGGCTGTTCGACAAGCAGCATGTTGAG